>Ga0207065_1180_pt1 | contig 12635 bp, 8 predicted proteins | sample Alteio_BWMinCont_27_FD_153492 | JGI IMG/M metagenome (GOLD analysis project Ga0207065, IMG submission 153492) | Enriched cells from forest soil in Barre Woods Harvard Forest LTER site, Petersham, Massachusetts, United States -... | ecosystem: Environmental > Terrestrial > Soil > Temperate forest >...
ACTAAAGGCAGTAATTATCTCGCCAAGCGGAGAGCACAAAAAATGGCAGCTCTTCCTAATTCGATACAACTGGTTCCCGTCAAAGCGGCGGCAGGTTATCTGGCAGGATATGGAGATCCTGAATTTCTGGATGAACTGAATACATTCACCCTTCCGATGCTGGCGCCGGGAAATTATCGTGCATTTGAAATTGTAGGCGATTCCATGCTGCCTACTCCAAGCGGTTCTGTGATTGTAGCTGAAAAAATCGATAACCTGGAGAACGTCAAAAGCAATCTCACTTATATTGTTGTTTCACGAAACGAAGGGATCGTTTACAAAAGGGTGATGAAGAATAACAAATTGAAAAATAAACTCACACTCATAAGCGACAATACCGTTTTCCAGCCTTATACCGTTAATTCGGAAGATATTCTTGAAATCTGGAAAGCAGAAATGGTGGTCAGCAAGGCAAATACCGAACAGCGCTGGGACGTGAACCAACTAGCCAGTCTTGTAAGTAATTTACAGGACCAGGTGACTACGCTTAAGAGGAAGATGAATTGATTTACTCGTTGGCCGTGGACGGTTGACGGTTGACGGTTGACGGTTGACGGTTGACGGTTGACGGTTGACGGTTGACGGATATACGAAATACGGAATTTTATTGTAGTCGAATCAGCTCCTCATTAACGATTGCAAAAACTTCTTCTTCAGCTTCAGGGTAGATCATAGCGACTCCGGTAAAACGGCTGAACGCGGGAAGCACTGCATATTTTTTACCAAAATAAAAACAGGGAAAACAAAGAGATTGTTTACCCGATCCCTGGATACGTATTCCGGGATGGATATGCCCGGAGAAACAATATGAAACCTCTTTATTTCTGCCTGATTTTTCTTTCCGCCCCAAATGATCAGTGATATCATGCACAAAATGAAACTGCTGCATCGAAAGCGTCCGTGGACTTAGTTGAACTCCAGCATTTTCATACCATCCTTCCTCCAGGATATCGTGATTTCCCTTAACCAGCTTGATTTTTATACCAGAAAGATCCGACCGCCATTTTAAAAATAATTCCAGTTCTTTATTCGCGTAACTATGAAACATATCCCCCACTATTATCAGCTCGCGGGGTTGGAAATATTGTATCTGGACAATCAGTCTTTGAAGATCCTCTTTACATACCACAGCCGGGACTGCAATGCCTGACTTTCTGAAATGACCTGTTTTCCCGATATGCAAATCTGATACGATCAGCGCCTTTTCTTCTTCCCAATACATAGTCCTGTCGGTCGTAAGCCAGAATTGCTGATTCAATATTTTATGTGAGACAAGCGAATGCATAGATCTCAAAGATATTTTATTTGACCCGCTTTTTATCAGTATCACGCACTAATTGTTGCTGCATTTTTTTCACACGATCCTCCAGTTTTTCTGAAGAAAGATCTTCGCGCATGCTGTCAACTTTTATTGGGAAACAAAAAGGAGTCAGTTTTCCCGGAAAGCTGAGAATGATTTTACTTTTTGAAATTCTTTCCAGCATATTCCTGAGTCTTGCTTCTTCCATTTCCTGTTCCATCACTTCATGGTAAGCCTGCCTCAGCAGGAGATTACCCGGATCATATTCACTAAACACATTAAATAATAAACCGGCGGATGACTGGAGATGCTTTGTTTTTTTGTATTCACCCGGATAGCCCTGGAATATCAATCCGCCAATTACGGCCACATCCCTGAATTTCCGGCGTGCCATTTCTGAACTGTTGATACTCCGCTGAATATCGGCTGTCAGTCCTTCATCAGAAAAAATCTCATACACATTGCTGTCATCCAATGGTATCGGCTGGTCGCTCAGCAATTCAAATCCATAATCATTCATGGCAAAAGAAAAACTTATCGGTAGTATCCGGCTTATACGGAATGCCAGAAGGGCTGCCATGGCTTCGTGCACCAGCCTTCCTTCAAAAGGGTAGACAAATAAATGAAAACCGTCATTAGTTTCAATCTGCTCGATCAGCAATTCGTTTTCCCTGGGAACATGCGATAAATATTCCTGTAATTCAAATAGTGGTTTGAGTTTGCGTAATTCAATATCTGCATTTCCCGTATTTCTATTCCCCAATAAATGGTGAACCTCATTAAATTTTTTCCTCAGCATATAACCCAGGTTAGCAGATAAAGGCATGCGGCCGCCGGTCCAGCTGGGAACAATAGATTTCTTTGCATTCGATTTTTTTACTATCGCTGTCATTTCTTTGATCATCACAAATTCCAGGTTCCTTCCGGCCAGTGTAAATGTATCTCCCGGATTCAACCTGGATATAAAATATTCTTCTATCACACCTAAATAACCTCCGCTTAAAAATTTTACTTTCATCATGGAATCACTCACAATGGTGCCAATATGGAGGCGGTGCCGCATTGCGATACGCCGGCTCGTAATCTTATAAAGGCCGTCGATGATTTCTACTTTCCTGAATTCATCATATTGCTGAAGTGCTTCACCACCTTCTGTAATGAAATGAAGAATTTCCAGCCATTCTTCTTTTTTTATCTCGCGAAAACAATAGGTAGAAGAAATTTCCTTAAATATTATTTCCGGGAAGAATCCTTCACCGATGGCCAGGGTTCCCAGGTATTGAATCAATACATCGAAACAAAGCAGCATGGGTTCACGACTTTCAATAAAATTTTCCTTCATTGCGGATTTTAAGGCTGCTGCTTCCACGAGTTCAAGTGAATGTGTGGGGAGAAAATAAATCTTACTGATCTCCCCGGGCTGGTGCCCGCTTCTTCCAGCGCGCTGTAAAAATCGGGCAACACCCTTGGGAGAGCCTACCTGGATCACGGTTTCAACGGGCCGGAAATCCACTCCGAGATCCAGGCTTGAAGTACATACTACTGCTTTTAGTTTTCCACTATGCAAAGATTCTTCTACCCATAACCTTAATTCCATATCAATGGATCCGTGATGCAGTGCAATCGCTCCTGCCAGTTCGGGTGCTGCATTCAGAATTTCCTGATACCATCTTTCGCTCATACCACGGGTGTTTATGAATATCAGTGTTGTTCTGCTGTTTTCAATTATTGGAATTACTTTATGAACCAGTTTGATTCCAAGATGTCCCGCCCAGGGATAATTTTCTATTTCATCCGGAAAAACCGATTCGATCTCAATACGCTTATCAAGTTTTGCTTTTACAATTACAGGTGGTTCATTTATTTTATCCAGGATTGGGGAAACCAGTACTTCCATCGCCTGATCCAGGTTTCCGATTGTCGCCGAAATACCCCAGACAGAGAGTTGACAGTTGATCCCGCATCCTGGCGGGGACAGTTGACGGTTTTCCGTGCTGTCAACTGTCAACTGTGATCTGTCGACTAAATGCACGATCCGGGAAATAGCCAGCTCCACTTGAACGCCGCGTTTCGATCCCAGCAATTCATGCCATTCGTCTACTGCGAGAATTTTCAGATATTTAAATATTTCCGGGTAATTTTTTTGTGCCAATAATAAATGCAAACTCTCCGGCGTAATTATAAGCACTTCAGGCATCTGTCTTTTTTGTTTTTGCCTTTCATTTGTCTCCGTATCTCCGTTACGAATTCCTACCTGCCATTGCATACCCAGATCTTCAATCACTTCCCGCATGGCACGTCCAATATCTTTGGCAAGGGCACGAAGTGGGGTAATCCAGAGAAGGCGAAGATTATTACGAGATTTTGTTTTATAATTCTCAGGATTTTCATTTATGAAGTCGATAAGTGCCCCGAGAAAAACGGAAAAAGTTTTACCACAACCCGTTGGAGCATTTACAAGACCCGAATGCATTTGAATGATATGCATCCAGGTCTCTTCCTGAAATTCAAAAGGATGAATTCCTTTTGAGTGAAACCAGGATAGAATTATTTTGTATCCAATACTATCTTTTAACATAGATGACTGTTAACGGTTGGCGGTTGGCCGTCTAGCTTTAGGCTTTAAGTTTTGGGCTTTTGGCTTATAACGTTTTAAGGTATTCAATAATGGCTTTTCGCTCACGATTGCTGAGTTTATCTCCATACGTATGACCATAATTTCCATAGCCTCTCAAAGTTGTATTGTATGTGGTTGTTCCCTGGGCTGAGTCCTTTACTGAATATTTCCAGCCAAGTTTATCATAATCGTATTCAGGATGGTCAAAGTCGCGTGACCAGTAGGTGGGTCTTTCTTTACTATTGAGAAGGGTTTCCAGATCCGGTACAGATCCATTGTGGAGATAAGGTGCCGTTATCCAAATCCCGTCGAGTGGTGGTGCAATATAACCGTTGAAAGGTTCCAATTTCGCAGGATGATCTCCCATTGCAAACCAGGAGTTGTTGAACCAATCCACAAACTGGTAGCTCTGATAATTGCTTTTATATAATAAGGAATCCGTTTTAATATCGGATTCCGGTATCAGCAGGTTGGGATATTCTCCACTATTTCCATAACTGCCATGGCATTTGGAACAGTACTGCACGAATAAAATCCCGCCGTGTTTAACCAGTTTTTTATTCACCGGATTTGGATAGGCCGGGGGTTGAATTGAATTAATATATGCAAGTACATCGTTGAAATGCGCATCTACTTCGCGGGATTCAGAGGTATCATTCACCGTTAGTAAATTAGAAGCCATGAGAAATCTTCCAAAATCTCCACGACCGAAGCCATTATAAAACATAGCATTTTTCTTTTTCAGCATCCACCATGCCGGAACATCTGTCGGAATTACTTCATCAGAAACTTCCAGGATAGGCTGGTCGCTCCAACGAAAGGTTTTTGGATCACGGTGACTTGCTAAAAGCGCAGCTAGTCTGTCTGCTGTATTCACGCCTCGCACTTTTGTATGCAATTGTCCTCCTATCCCTTTCACAACCCGAAGGAAGGGCTCAGAGGCCACATATTTTTTAGTGTCCAGATTTTTAAATAGTTTTTCTGCTGCAACTGCATTTTTGGGATCCAGTTTTTCTCCATGCGTAAAATCAATAGTACTATTACCCAGTCCCATAATCAACTTTCCATCAAAAACCTGTGCATGGCACTGCATGCAATTCGGAGCAACAACAGGTTCACCGTTTGGAGCATTGACTACGGTATAATCATAAGGAATGTCCTTATTATTTCCATCGCGGTTTAAATAATTGATGGTATTTTTTCCAAAACCCATTGTAAAAAACGAAAGCGGAATACCGCTCCGGAGGTAATCGCCCGTTGTTAAATAAATGAAACCAGCTTTAGCATCGCCTGTTCGTTGTTTACTTGCAGGAATAGGTACAGGATCATCCTCCTGATTAATTAAAATAATGGAACTAAAAGAAAGGCAGATCATCCCCAGGATCACGAACAGCTTTTTCATTAATTAAAATTACTGAATAAGCTTAAAGCCCAAAGCCTAAAACTAATTTAGAATTAAGCAAATGAATAAAATTTCTATTCAGAGTTCTAAAAAGATGTTTTAAGCTTTAGGCTTAATACACCGCAACCACATTGCCATTCACCTTCTTGATGAAATAGAGTTTTTTGTTTTCGAGGTATTGCAGGGTTATCGATCCACTGGTCTGGGTTCCTTTTTCTGCGTTTGAAAATACCGGTTGAATATCAAAATCGTTGAAAACTTTATATTTTCTCATACCGGTATTCCCATCCAACCGGCCTTTACTTGCCTCCAATAGATGGCCGAAATGCAGAATGGTTTCATATCCACGGTAAACCATATCAGAAGGGCGGGAATAAAAACGGGTTTTAAAATATTGTTGAATCGAAAAAGCGAGACTATCGGCAGGATTGATATAAAACGGTGTAGTATAATAAATTTCAAGATCTGTATAAGCCGGGGTATTGAAATCGCTGACAGCATCCCATGTCGGCATCCCCAATACTTTCATTGGATAGGATTTACTGAGCGGAGAGAGTTTTGCACAAACGGATTTTCCGAAATTTTCATCGAGACTCCCTACCAGGATGATGGTTTTCACATTACTGTCCAGGTAAGGAGCCAATAGTCGCAGGTCCACATTATTATCAAGATTAATATTTTTAATTTTCAGGGGAACTGAAGCAGTATTTTTTTCTATATCAGCAAAATCATTTCGCAATTTGTCTTCCTGCGCTCCTGTTTTCCGGAGATAAAGAATATTCGAAGTGGCCCAGTTGCGCTGGACGAATTTGTATATCGCCTCACAATGTGAATGCAGGGTTGTATTCAGAATAACGTATTCGGGATTGTTAGTAACGCCTCCGTCGTTTGGAAAATTCACATTAATAAAAGGGATATTCCTGTTCCTCGCCACATTAGCTAAGATGCGTAGCTCTGATACCGAAACATGTCCGATGATCAGCTGCATTTTTGCAAATGCCGAATCTTCCAGAATTTGCTGTAATGTTCTGGATTCACTACGTGTATCATAGACCGTTATATCTACCGGAGCTCCGGTTTTTTTAAGTGAATCCATGGCCAGTTCGAGGCCTTCATAAAATTCCAGTCCGGGATTCAGGTATTTCGGAAAGTTCTGGTCAAAGCGATAATTACCGGATGCGTCAAAAGCTGAATCGAGATATAACGGAAGAAATACAGCAATATGATATTTGGAACTGTCGTACGACTGAGCCATTCCGCTGTTTGTTCCAGTGAAAAGGAAGAATAAAGATAAAATCAGTCCGGATCTGGTAATCATATGGTATTTTATTCCCATTCTATTGTTGCGGGTGGTTTACTGCTTATATCATATACAACACGGTTGATTCCTTTCACCTGGTTGATAATATCACTTGATACCAGTGAAAGGAATTCATATGGAAGGTGGGCCCAGTCTGCAGTCATTCCATCCACAGATGTTACTGCCCGGAGAGCTACTGTGAATTCGTAAGTACGCTCATCACCCATCACACCTACGCTTTTTACCGGGAGGAGTATGGCCCCTGCCTGCCAGATAGTACTATAAAGATTATGATCTTTAAGCGCCTGTATAAATAAATGATCAGCTTTTTGAAGAAGGTTTACTTTTTCCGGATTTACTTCACCTAGGATACGAATTGCAAGGCCGGGACCTGGAAAAGGATGTCTCTGAAGAAGTGTATCCGGAATACCAAGTTCTTTGCCTACCCTGCGCACTTCATCCTTAAATAAAAATCTAAGCGGCTCTACAAGACCGAGTTTCATATTTTTCGGTAGCCCACCGACATTATGGTGCGATTTGATGGTTTGGGAAGGACCATGAACAGAAATGCTTTCAATCACATCAGGATAAATAGTTCCCTGCCCGAGCAGACTGATTCCTTTTTTCTTCGTTGCTTCTTCAGCAAATATTTTTATAAACTGTTTCCCGATAGCTTTGCGTTTCTCTTCGGGATCAGTTTTCCCTTTTAATTTTTTATAGAACTGTTTTTTGGCATCTATGCCTTTTACGTTCAGCCCGATCTTTTTATAGGTATCAAGTACCTGCTGATATTCATCTTTACGCAGAACACCGTTATCAACAAAAAAGCCATAAAGTCTTTTACCGATGGCCTGGTTGATCAGGGTAGCGGCTACGGTAGAATCCACGCCTCCACTAAGCGCCATGATCACTTTTTTATCACCAATAGATTTTTTAAGTGCTACTACCGTATCACTGATGAAATGGGCAGCTGTCCAATCCTGCTTACAGCCACAAACATCTATGAGAAAATTGCGGATAATTTTTTTCCCTTCGGTGGAATGATATACTTCCGGATGGAACTGGAGGCAATATAATGGGAAGCCTTCTCCATTATTCCTGAAAGCTGCATAAGGAATGGAATCCGTTTTTGCCAGCACATCGAAACCGGCCGGAAGTTCAAGAATCGTATCGGCATGACTCATCCATACCTGGGATAAATCGTTCACGCTATGCAGTAAAATGTCCTGTTTAACAACACTCATAAGTGCGCGGCCGTATTCCCGTTTATTACTGTTAGCCACCCGTCCGCCAAATTCCTTTGCCGTAAGCTGGGCCCCGTAACAAATCCCCAGTATGGGCAGGCTTCTGTGAAGCCCTTTTACATCCACCATCGGCGCTTTGGGATCGTTTACGGAGAATGGCGAACCCGAAAGAATAATTCCCTTGAGGGATGGATCCTGTACAATTCTCTGGTGGTAGGGTATGATTTCACAATAGACATTAGCTTCGCGTACGGAACGGGCAATCAGCTGGGTATATTGGGAACCAAAATCGAGGATGAGAATCTTTTCATTCATGGAGCCGCAAAGATAACATTTGTAACCTTTTCCGGGCTAAGAGCGTCTCACGGGAAATATTTTTTTCTTACCAGTATAAAAACCGAACTTTTCAGATCAAAAAAACAATCATGAAGAAATTATTTTTACTGGCTTTTATTGCATTTATTAGTCTTTCCTCCTGTCGTTTCATGGGAAAGCGGATCCATGGTAATGGCAACATTAAGACAGTAGAAAGAACTGTTTCTCCATTTACCGAAGTTGAAGCGAGCGGGGACATAAAACTAATAGTCAGCCAGGGCGATCTCAAGCCCGTTAAAATTGAAGGGGACGAGAATATTTTATCTTATATAGAAGTTACCCAGGAGGGAGAGAGGATTAAAATAGAAACAAAACCCGGGATAAATCTGATACCATCGGGAGATCTTAATGTATACGTCAGCTCACCAAATTACAGAAGCATAGAAGTTTCCGGGTCAAGTGATATTATTGGTCAGACAAAAATTACAAGTACGGAAGAACTTAACCTGGAAGCCAGCGGAGCCGGGGATATTCAGATGGAAGTGGATGCACCAAAAATTACCACTGGCATTTCCGGTACAGGTTCGATTAAACTAAAGGGACAGACAAAAGATCTGGATATTGATCTGAGCGGAGCCGGACACGCATATTGCTATGACCTGCTGACAGAAAATACCAAGGTCCAAATCTCCGGGGCAGGAAGTGCGCAGGTTTATGCGAGTGTAAAATTAAACGCAGATGTTAGCGGAGCAGGAAATATCAGTTATAAGGGTAATGCAAGCGTATCACAGGAGATTTCCGGAGCCGGTAGTGTAAATAAAGTGGAATAATTTATATTGAAAGACTGTTAATTGACCAACTCTCTTGCGTTCTCCATTGCCGCTGCGGTTGGTTTTTCTCCCGATAACATTTTAGCAATAGCTATAACTCTTTCTTCCCGGTTCAGGAGGCGGATTTTTGTGTGAATAGTATCTCCTTGTAATTCTTTGTAAACATAAAAATGTGCATCTCCCTTCCCAGCTATCTGCGGCTGATGGGTAATGCAGATTACCTGCCTTTTGCGGGAAAGATCTTTCAAAATTATACCAACCTGTCTGGCAGCTTCTCCGGATATTCCTGAATCAATTTCATCAAATAATAAAGTAGGCATATCCATTGATTGGGCAACCAACGATTTTATACAAAGCATCACGCGGCTCAGTTCACCTCCGGAAGCCACTTTTTTCAGTGGCTCAAAGCGATCACTTTTATTTGCGTCAAATAAAAATTCTATATTATCTATGCCCTCGGCGTTCAATGCGGTCGAACTGCATGCTACCCGTATTCTCGCATTGGGCATACCAACTTTTTTCAGCAGCACGTTTACTTTTTCTTCGAGTCCTCCGGTTTGTGCCTTGCGGTTTACTGATAATTTATTGGCAAGTGCTGTTGCATCTTTCACTAAAGATTCCACTGCTTTTTCTTTTGTATGAATTTCCTCCGCGATATTCAGGGAATCTAGAAGTTTGTTCTGAAGCTGATGCTGCAAATTTATCAGGTCAGATGTTGTTGATACGCCATGTTTTTTGAAAAGTTTATATCCCGTGTGAATCCTTTCATTCAGTTTTTCTAACAGGGAGGCATCGTACTGAATATCCTCGTTAACTGCTTCAATTTCACCGGCAAGGTCCTGCAATTCGATGTGGACTGAAGCAAGACGCTGCAATATTTCAGGAAATTTTTCATGATAAGGCCTAAAAGGTTCAAGTTGCTGGCCGGATAACCTTAGTTGTTGTACCAGGGGCTGATCAGAAAGCATGAGGTTGTAATGTATAGCTGTCAGGACATTTTTAATGGCTTCAGAATGGCTTTGCAGTTTCAGTAAAACTTCCGCTTCTTCAAATTCATTTTCTTTGAGTCCTGCTTCATCCAGTTCATTGAATAAAAATTTATGATAATCATTTTCCTTGTCCGCTGTTGCCTGTTTCGCTTTTAATTGTTCGAGTTGTACACGGACCTGTTGTAATTGATGAAAAACTGTATGGTACTGAACCAGCATATTTACATTTGATGCCAGGGCGTCCACTACCGCCAGCTGGAATCCAGCGTCTCCGAGAGATAGGAGATCAAATTGCTGATGCAGGTCAACCAGCATGCTGCAGAGACGCCGGAGCTGATCGAGATTTACCGGGGTATCATTTACAAAAGCTCTGGATTTCCCATTGGCGCTTATCTCACGTCTTAAAACAAGTTCCTGTTCCCGGTCCAGTTCTTCTTCTATAAGAAATTTTTCCACATCTTTTAAATGAAACGCACGAAAGCTGGCTTCCACTACCGCTTTCTGATCCCTTCGTTTAAGAATGGAAGTATCTGCTCTTTCTCCCAGCACCAGGGAGAGGGCCCCTGCGATGATTGATTTTCCTGCCCCGGTTTCTCCTGTAATTACCTGTAGCCCTTCCGAAAAATCAATGGTGATTTCTTCGATGATCGCATAATTTTGTATATGTAGTTGGAGCAGCATTTTACATTCTGATCTGAAATATAACAAAAATACTAACCTGTTACACAGCGTTCAATTCCTGCTTTTGCTTTTTGATCCAGCGCATTTTTATAATCGTGCGACTTCATTTCCAGCACTTTTCTAAAATAGATCAGCGCAGTTTTTTTATCCCCCCTGCTTTCGTAAATATATCCAATCTGTAAAGCAGCACGAGCGCCATAATATTCCCTGCGGTTAACACCAAGATGCAATGCTTCCTGATAAGCAACCAGGGCTTCAGTTTTTCTATTCAGCGCGTCATAGATCCTGCCGATACGATAGTTATATTCCAATAGATCTGCCGGATCAGGAAAGGAAGAAGAATTTTTACCGGCCAGCACAAGGAGTGCCCTGCTATAATAACCGCCATCGTCCATCAAACGGGCTCTGAGCAATACTTCATTCGGCCACCTGCCGGATTCAGCTTCTTTTAAGGCCTGTTTATCGGCATCTGTTTCAGTATTTCCTAATATCAGGATCTGAGCCCTGGCTTCCTTCGCTTTTTCAGGTTCCTGATTCAGATAGTAGATCCAGCTGATTTTTTGCAGCACGTCTTTTATGTAGAATTTACCTTTGAACCGGCCTATAAAACGTTCCAGATAAACGACTGATTCTTTGTCCAGTCGGTCTGCCTTCGCATAACCCATTTGCATATCCCATGTTGCCATATCCAGGTATCCCGGATCACGATTCAACTGGTTAATGATTTCTTCAGTAACAGAAGCATTCTGGTTATTCAGTGAAAGATTGGCTACGAGATAAGCGAACAGATAGTTATTCCTGGTATCCCAATTTTGTTGATGGATATAATTGAATACCTGTTCCTGTTGGTTGAGGATATAAAATTTGAGATATAGAAAATAAAAAGCCGCTTCATCATGAAAAATGATGGCATAAGGATCCGAACTATAGAGCATGCTTTCGAGGTTCTGCATACCGGCATCAATGGTGCCATGTATCCCGAGAAGACTGCTTAACCATTGATATCCGGGAGGAATTGTACTGGCAGCTACCTGCATTGACCCCTGCAACATGCGGGAGGGCTGGAAATCAGGGAATTTCTGCAGGTTCTCACTCCCTATCAGAAATGATTTCCTGAATGCCCATGCGGCGTTCCATCGTTCCCCGAATTTGATGTCTACAGCAGCCCACTGAAAATATAAAACGGAACGGGTAAAAAGATAAAATGGAGAAGAAGGATCACCTTTCTTCATCAGTGCCACGCGCTGTTCCAGGAATGGAATTCTGTGTTGATATTCTTCCGGATCTTCGTTAAAATAAAGTGTGAAAAAATCAATGTAATTATCGAGGAAATAAGGGATGAGGTTGTTGGGATGTGCTTTTTTTTCTGCCTCGAGGATCTGTTTACCTGTATTAAGTTTCAGCTTAATGATCTCATCATAAGCCTTCCGGCAATCAGCATTAAAATCAAATTGATAGGAAATCTGCGCCCGGCACGGGGATATAAATGAAAAGCAAAAAGCAAATAAAGCAGTAAATAATAAAAGATGAGCCGGACGGTTCATGATGCAAGTTAATCGACACATGCATCCTGTGAAAGCTTATTTCAAATCAATTCTTATTTCACGTCCACGCCATCATTGAGCTCGCTGTCGACCAGGATCCTGCCGCAGTTTTCGCAAACGATAATTTTTTTGTGCTGACGGATTTCACTCTGGCGCTGAGGCGGGATAGCATTGAAGCAACCTCCGCAGGCATCCCGCACAACAGGAACCACGGCCAGTCCGTTGCGGTAGTTGGTACGGATACGATCGTACGAATGTAATAATCGGGGTTCAATTTTCTCGCGGGCGTCTGTTGATAGTTTGGAGAAATGTCTTTCTTCTTTTTCCGTAGCAGCAATAATCTTATCGAGCTCTTCTTTTTTATTCTTCAGAAC
>Ga0207065_1118_pt1 | contig 12603 bp, 7 predicted proteins | sample Alteio_BWMinCont_27_FD_153492 | JGI IMG/M metagenome (GOLD analysis project Ga0207065, IMG submission 153492) | Enriched cells from forest soil in Barre Woods Harvard Forest LTER site, Petersham, Massachusetts, United States -... | ecosystem: Environmental > Terrestrial > Soil > Temperate forest >...
GTCTTGAATCATATCAAACAAGGTCGTCCTGATTTTATTCATCGTGTAAAACTCTACAAAGATGCGACACCACTCTTCACACGCTTCCAGATTGAAAGCCAAATCGAATCCGCATTCCAACGAGAAGTAAGATTACCTTCCGGCGGTTCTATCGTGATCGATCATACAGAAGCCTTAGTCTCTATTGATATCAACTCAGCGCGTTCGACCAAAGGTGTTGATATTGAAGAAACAGCCCTGACCACCAATCTTGAAGCTGCAGATGAAATTGCCCGCCAACTTCGCTTACGCGACTTGGGTGGTTTAGTCGTTATCGACTTTATTGATATGACTCCTGTGCGCAACCAACGAGAAGTTGAAGATCGTCTAAGAAATGCCCTCACCATGGATCGAGCACGCGTTCAAATTGGACGTATCTCACGTTTTGGCTTATTAGAAATGTCACGCCAACGCTTACGTCCTTCTTTGGGTGAATCCAGCCAAATTAGCTGCCCACGTTGTTTGGGACAAGGCACGATTCGCGGCATTGAGTCATTGGCATTAGCGACCATGCGTTTAATAGAAGAAAACGCGATTAAGGAAAATACGGCGCAAGTTCGTGCTATTCTTCCTGTGGAAATTGCTACGTATTTATTAAACGAGAAACGCCAAGCCATTATCGATATCGAAAAACGTCAAGGCGTCGGTGTTTTAATTGTACCTAACCCACATTTTCTTACCCCGCACTATGAAGTTGAGCGCATTCGTCTTTCTGATTTAACTGAAAAAGACGAAAGATTGGTGAGCTACAAATTAGTTGTCCAACCTGAGCTTGACTTAACAGCTGCAGGCCAGCTTGCGCAAAAACCACATCAGGAGCCTGCTATCAAAAGCCTGCATCTTGAAACTCAACCCACGCCACCGCCAGCTCCGGTTGCTCAAAGCAAAACTCAACAAGGCTTGCTCAAACGCTTGTTGACTTACTTATTTGAGAAAAAAGCCGAGCCAGTGAACGAAACTCGTCGCGAACCTCGTGAATACAAAAGATCGAGCAGTGGCCAGCAAAATCGCACTGGCAAACCACGTCATCATCAACGTGGCCGCGGCAAACGACCACATCATGGTCATCATGATGGCGAGGGTCGCCGTCCACAACATCGCTCAGGAGACAGAGGCGAGCGCAGACCACATCATGACGCAAGCCATCATCGACCAAGCTCCGAACAACGGCCCCACGATACAAGTCATGCTACTACGAAATCAGAAACCGTAGCGCATTCTCATGTGACTCACGCCGCGACCGAAACGACACATCGTGAAACAACACATAGAGAAACAACCTATCGGGAAACACCGCAACAAACCGTTGTGACTCAAACCACAGCCTTGGTTGAAACCATGCAAACTTTGCCTATTCCAGTCTCACCGGTTGTTATTGAGCATCCACGCGCGGACATCTCAGATAGTGAATTAGCTGCAATTGATAAACCGATCGAACATGTATCAGAACGTAAACCACGCTATCATCCACAACGACGTCGCAAGCGTTTCTCTAAGAATCGTCAGCGTCGCCCGCAAGGCAATCGTGAACAAAATCCGCATGCTATTGCGGGTGAGGATAATTATAGTAAGAAGAATGTTGAGGAAGGTTAGCCTCCTCTCCCTAATCTCTCCTCCAGCGCACTGGAGGAGAGGGGATTCTATATATGCTTTATTCTATCGATAAGTTCTATGTCTCTTCACCACCCATTCTTCTTGCCCGCGATTCCAACATCACTGGAATACCATCAATGATCGGATAGACCAACCGATCAAACTTGCAAATTAATTCTTGATTATCTTTATCAAACAACAACTCCCCTTTGCAAACCGGGCATGCTAAGATTTCCAATAAGTTTTTATCCATTGTTTTTACCCTCAGAAGATTATGACGACAAATAATATATTCAATCTCGACACCGTTCACCCATCATGGCGTCCGTGCCTCACAGAAGCACTCAGTAAAGTGGATCCTGATTATCTCACAACGCTGGCACAAAGCGATAAATGGTTACCTGGGCCGCACAATATTTTTAATGCTTTTTCTATCCCCGTTGAAAAAGTAAACTATGTTTTGTTTGGTGAATCACCTTACCCGCGCGCGCAATCGGCGAATGGTTATGCTTTTTGGGATGCTGCGGTTGGAGAATTATGGGCTCCGACAGGATTAAGTAAACAAGTCAATCGCGCTACTTCGCTGCGGAATATTATTAAGATGTTATTAGTGGCTGAGGGATTATTGCAATCCAATCATACGGGACAAGAGGATATTGCTAAGGTCAATAAAGATAGCCTGCTCCACACCAATTCAGAATTCTTTACTAGCTTCCTTAATCATGGCTTTTTGCTTTTAAACGCTACCCTAGTCTTACAACCCAATAATGTCCGCAAAGATGCGCTGGCCTGGCATCCTTTTGTGAAGCATATTTTGGATTTCTTATTCGTTAAACATCCCCATGTCAAATTAATCCTTTTTGGAAATATTGCTAATACGATTGATAAGCTCATTAATCATCATCAAGTGGAAAAGCTCTACGCTGAGCATCCGTATAATATTTCATTTATCAACAATTCTGATGTAATTAAGTTTTTTACGCCGCTGCATTTGTTATCTAAACCTTAAACAACGATCCTCGTCCTGAAAAAAATTTTATCCACAGTTTTCTAAAGAAACATTGGCTCTTCATAAAATTTTTATTCAGAGAACGAAGCCAATTTCTAGAGAGCTATTGATTGAGTTGATAAGTGATTTGCAATACCTCCGCTCACTGGATCCTGAACAAATGCTCGTGAAAGAATGATGCTTTGTTATAGCATCTGAGACGAGCATTTTTCAGGACGACGAGCTCTGCTAGCTGGGATGACTTATTCAAGCAATTGAATAATAGAGGATATTGTTTACCTCAACAAACTCTCACGCGACCAAACTCAATGGTTTATACTTATAAAATCAAGGGGAATTTTCGTTTGTTATCAACGGCTAAACCTGCTAAATTTATAATGACAGCCGCAACCCGAGGGTAATTATTCATGCGTATATTGTTAGTAGAAGATGATGAACTGCTAGGCGATGGCCTACGCACCGGTTTAGTCCAATACGGTTATGCCGTCGATTGGTTGAAAGACGGTTTATCTGCCGATCAAGCTCTCAAAACAGAGAATTTTGATTTGGTTGTCCTGGATCTTGGATTACCCAAGATGACCGGGATTTCTGTTCTCCAAAACTTACGTTCACGCGGCTTAACCATGCCCGTTCTCATATTAACAGCTCGCGAATCGGTTGAAGATCGCGTGAAAGGGTTAGACAGTGGCGCCGATGACTATCTCACCAAACCTTTTGATTTAGACGAATTGTGCGCACGTCTGCGTGCATTACAACGCCGTTTTTCATCACGCGCTGAACCATTGATTGTGCATGACAATATTACGTTGGATCCCGCCGCCCATACCGTGACATTAAATGGCGACATGATTAACGTTTCACGCCGTGAATTTGCCCTGCTGCATAAATTACTCGAGAATTCCGGTCGCGTATTATCTCGCGAACATTTAACCCAATCCTTGTATGGTTGGGGCGAAGACGTCGACAGTAATGCGCTTGAAGTCCATATACATAATTTACGAAAAAAATTCGGTCAAGAGTTCATCCACACGATTCGCGGTATCGGTTATATGATTGATAAAAGTCATGAGGAAAAATGATTCGCTCAATACGGCGCTTCCTACTTGTAAGCCTCTTTATCAGTATTACCATTGCGTCATCCATTACTGCTATTGGTAATTATTTACTCGACAAAAGAGTCATACAACCGTACTTAGACGAAAAATTAGTGAAATTTTTTAATATCGTCGAAGCGCTGAATCAATCCGTTAGCATTAGCAAGAACATCGAAAATATCGTTGAAACTCATTTAAGTGAAATCGAACCCTCAAACCAACAACATTTATTATTCCAAGTTTGGAACAAAGATGGCAAGTTGTTATTTCATTCCAACAATATCATGTTAGCGCCGTTAGCAGATGCACCCGTCGGTTTTAGCGATAAGATTATTCAAGGTAACGACTGGCGTGTTTATGCGAACGTCGATCAAATATCACATGATAAAATCGTAGTGGCTGAACTCTATGACATTCGATTACGATTAGTCGATGAAATCGCGCGTAACAATGCCTATATATTACTCGTAAGCTATCCCATCTTCGGTATCTTGATTTGGATTATCGTGGGACTGGCATTGCGTTCCATTACCCGCGTGACCAGCGAGATTTCAAATCGTGCTTCGACCTACTTAGAACCGGTTGATCCGGTGAATATACCGGTAGAAATCAAACCCCTGGTATCGGAACTGAATCAACTTTTTGTACGCTTAAAACTGGCATTTGATCGCAACAAACGCTTTGCCGGTGATGCTGCTCATGAACTACGTACACCGCTTGCGGCACTCAAGACGCAGGCTCAAGTCGCATTGAAAGCCGATACATCTCAAGATTTAAATCACGCCTTGATGAAAGTTATCCAAGGGGTTGATCGTAGCTCACACGTCGTAGCCCAGCTATTAACCTTAAGTCGTCTTAGCCAAGAAGAAGCACTGAATGATATCGGACCCGTCGACTTACACAAATTAGCTACCGAAATTGTCGCTTATCTTGTCCCCATTGCACTCGAGAAAAATATCGAAATTGAATTAACATCCAATCCTGACGTTATCGTCATTTTAGGAAACGATACGGCTTTAGGGATTTTAATTCGCAACGTGGTGGATAATGCGATTCGTTACACCCCAGAACAAGGTGAAGTCAAAATTCAACTTATTGAAACCAACTCAGAAGTGATTTTTCGTGTTATCGACAATGGCCCGGGCATTCCTGTTGAATTACGTGAACGCGTATTCGAACGCTTTTTCCGCATCTTAGGTACGACAGCGCCTGGCAGCGGTTTAGGGCTTGCCATTGTCAGTCAAATTGCAGAACTTCATCACGCACAAATTCATTTAAGTACCCCTCCCAGTGGAAAAGGATTACAATTCGACCTCGTTTTTCCAAAATATGATGCCAGTATAGGTTAGTTTTAAAAATGGATTTATTTGCACACATCACCCCACAGACGACAGTGCTCACACCGAATCGCAGACTGAGTGCAGCCTATGCAAAAAGTTATGCGCAGTGGCAATTAGCACAAGATAAAACTTGCTGGCCAACCCTCGATATTTTACCGTTATATCCCAGTTGGCTCGAACGTTTATGGAAAGACTATGCTGCGAGCACCATTGCAGAAAATTTAAATCTACTCACCACCCATCAAGAACAAATCTTGTGGGAAAAAATTCTGCGTGATGCCCCTGAAAATGAATCTTTATTACAAATATCAGATACTGCCAAATTAGCCAAATCCGCATGGGAAACGCTAAAACGCTGGGAAGTCGATTTAAATGATCATCATCTCAAGCTGACGGAAGATAGTCGTGCTTTTTTACAATGGGCCACAGAATTTAAAACGCTTTGTAAAAAAAACCAATGGTTAGATTTAAATAGCTTAGCTGATAATATCATCCATAAAATATCGACTAAAAAAATTAAAGTTCCTAAGCATATTTTATTAGTGGGTTTCACTGAAATCGCGCCGCAATATCAACATTTATTAAAAGCTTGCACAGAAGCCGGGAGCAAAGTCGATCATTATAAAATTCCGTCACGTAACGAAACTACTTATTCACTCGGTCTCACGGATACTGAGACTGAAATACTCACCATGGCACGTTGGGCAAAATCGCAATTAGAGCAAGCCACTTCTATCGCTTGTATTATTCCCAGCTTGGAAACACTACGTGAAACCGCCTTAAAAATATTTAATGATGTTTTTGGTGAGAAAAATTTTAATATTTCTGCAGGGAAAACCTTAAGTGCTTATCCGATTATTCATGATGCATTGTTATTATTAAATCTTAATTCAAAATCAATCTCTCAGGCTACTTTAAGTTCGTTGTTACGCACACCTTTTGTCGGCGATGCTGAGCGCGAACGTTATAAGCGTGCAACGTATGATGTTCGTTTACGCAACTCCAATATATCCGGTATCACTCTGCAGGATTTGGTCAATCCTGATGTGAAGCATAATTTAATTTTGAGTTGCCCTGCGTTTGCGAAACGAATTACCGCTTTCATAGCTCATATTCAAAAACTGAATAAGTCACTACCTATTAGTCAATGGATTAACGTTTTTACAGACTTACTTGCACAACTAGGCTGGCCTGGCGAACGCAGTTTAAGCAGTCATGAATATCAAGTCGTCCAAAATAGTTGGCTGCCATTACTCAATGAGTTTGCGACATTTGATTTTATTCTAGGACCACAAAGCTATCAAAAAGCATTGCACTATTTAACTTGTTTAATCAATAGCACAGTCTTTCAGCCAGAAAGTCCGGAAACACCGATACAAATTCTCGGTTTATTAGAAGCCACAGAACTACCATTCGATGCCAGTTGGATTATGGGATTGGATGACACCGTTTGGCCCGCACGCGCCAAACCGAATCCATTCATTCCTTTACGTATGCAAAAAGCGCTCCAGATGCCAAACTCCTCTGCTGAAAGGGAGTTGATCTATTGCCAAGAGTTAACTAAACAACTTCAACAAAGCGCGAAATCCGTCATATTCAGCTATCCTCTACAACGCGATGATGCGCAATTACGTCCTAGTGCATTATTAAAAAGTTATTCTCCTGTTACGCTAGAACAACTCACGCTGAGTACGCACACAATACCAGCAGAAAATATCTTTCATTCCCAACAATTTGAAAGCTTTCAAGATAATACCGCACCCCAAATCGCTGAAACGGAAAAAATCCAAGGCGGCGTCAAGATCTTCAAAGCACAAGCTGAATGTCCATTTAAAGCATTTGCTGAAATTCGTCTTCATGCACGCAAAATGGAGGACACCAGCTTAGGCTTGCGTAAATTAGATCGCGGGAACATGGTACATAAAGCGTTAGAATTGATTTGGCGCGAATTACAAGACTCCACGACACTCCTTATGAAACCCGACCAAGAGTTGCAGGAACTTATTCAACGTTGCTCCGCACAAGCTATTCTTATGATTGTTGAATCAACGCAAGAAAATAATTCGCGATATCTAACACTCGAACAACAGCGATTAGAAAAATTATTATGGGATTGGCTTCAAGTTGAAAAACAACGCCCTACTTTTAAAGTAGTGGCACTGGAACAAGAAATTTCAACAACGATTGGTAACATCACAGCGAGCTTCCGTGTTGACCGTATTGATGAATTAATTTCGGAAGAAGCAATGCAAGCTAAGCAACTTATTATCGACTACAAAACCGGCAAAGAAATCGATAAAAACGATTGGTTTGGCGCAAGACTTGCAGAACCCCAACTACCGATTTATTGTATTGCAAATCCAGAAGAAACTGCTGGGATTGCATTCGCCAAAGTCAACCCCAATAAAATTGAACTGCTTGGGGCAAGTAAAAATCCACTTAACATGGCAACGATTCAACCGCTTGCCGATATTAAGACCGCTGATGCAACTCTGTGGACAGAACAAATTCGCATTTGGCAAACCCATCTTGCCCAATTAGGCGATGACTTTTATCAAGGCAAAGCAGAAGTAGACCCCAGAGATGCGACGCAAACTTGCCGTCTCTGTGGATTACAACCTTTATGCCGCATTCATGAAATCACCCATGTTGATGATGACTATGACCACGAACCACTTTGAATTACACGATGGTAAAGAACGCAAGCTTGCGCTAGATCCAACACAATCTTTTATCGTTCAGGCGCCCGCGGGCTCGGGCAAAACAGAATTATTAACGCAACGTTATTTAGTCTTGCTCGGCTGCGTTAAACAACCTGAAGAAATACTCGCCATTACCTTCACGAAGAAATCTGCCGCTGAAATGCGCGCCCGTATTATTAAAGCCCTCAAAAATGCACTGGAACCTGAGCCAGAAACTCCGCATGGCAAACAAACCTGGAAACTTGCGCGCCGCGCTTTAGAACGCAATACGACACTCGGCTGGAACCTACTAGACAATCCTAATCGTCTACAAATTCAAACGATTGATTCATTTAATGCGAGTTTGACTCGCCAATTACCTTTGTTGTCCAATTTTGGCGCGCCATTAGATATCATCGATGATGCAACCCCGTTATATCGCGAAGCCGTCCAAGAATTCTTATCTCATCTGGAAGAAGATTTTGCTTGGGCGAATGCGATCGAAAAATTATTGTTACACATGGATAATGATCTCGCTAACGTGGAAAAATTATTAATTAACATGCTAGCAAAACGCGATCAATGGCTGCCCTATATTGCTACCAATACAAAAAACCCAGAGTTACGCAAAACTCTAGAAAAACACTTAGGGAATGTCGTCACTGATACATTGACAGTGTTAAAAAACTGTTTCCCTACTGATTACATCAATGAATTGATCGACCTTGCCAAATTTGCCGCGCAAAATTTGCTGAGCATTAAATCTGATTCTCCTGTGACGCTTTGCACGGAATTGACATCATTACCCGACAATACGATTCAAGATAAAAAGCTATGGGTCGGGATTGCAAACTTACTCTTAACCAAAAGCAAACCTTTTAACTGGCGTAAAAGTTTCACCACAACAGATGGCTTCCCTGCTCCATCGAATGCAAAAAATGCAGAAGAAAAAAAACATCTTGCGAATATCAAACTACGTTTAAAAGAATTAATGGATGGCTTAAGCGCTTGTGATGAGCTACATCTCGCGTTGAAAGAATTAACGATGCTACCCGAGCATCATTATCATGATACACAATGGGAAACACTAGACGCATTGCATGATATTCTACGCGTGGTGGTTGCTCTACTAAAAGTCGTATTTCAGCAACGCGGACAAATTGATTATATCGAAAATGCACAAGCTGCTTATGCTGCGCTCGGAACAGATGAAGCTCCGACTGACATTACGTTAGCACTGGATTATAAGATTCAACATATCTTGATTGATGAATTCCAGGATACTTCTAACAGTCAATATCGTTTGCTAGAAAGACTGATCACTGGTTGGGAGCAAGGCGATGGCCGTTCTTTATTTGTGGTCGGCGACCCGATGCAATCTATTTATCGTTTTCGCGAAGCGGAAGTCGGCCTATTTATCCGTGCACGCAAGCAAGGTATCAGTCATCTTCATCTCGAACCTTTGACTTTATCTGTTAACTTTCGCTCTATACCGAGCGTAGTTAACTGGGTCAATCAATCGTTTACACAAGTGTTTCCCGCATTTGAAGATATCGGCAGCGGCGCAGTTTCCTATAGCCCAAGCACAACCAGCAAAACGGATGAAAGGCAAGAAATACCAGTTAAACTGCACCCTTTTATCAATGCAGATGAAACCGCACAAGCCAATGCCATCGTACGCGTCATCCAAGAGACACAACAAATCCATCCCGAAGAGAATATCGCTATTTTGGTGCGTTCGCGCACGCATTTAAAATCGATCATTCCTGCGTTGAAAGCAGCTAACCTACCCTTTCGTGCGCTTGATATTGAACCTTTAACAACCCGTCCTGTTATTCAAGATTTATTGGCTTTAACCCGCGCTCTATTACATCCAGCTGATCGTATTGCTTGGCTTGCCATCTTGCGCGCACCCTGGTGTGGATTGAGTTTAAGTGATTTATTAGTCATTGCATCTGATAAAAATAAACAAGTCATTTGGGAACAACTGCGCTCCGCGGAGATCCGCGAGAAGTTGAGTCATGATGGCAAGATGCTATTAGAACGCAGCTTATCGATTTTAGAAACCGCTCTAGCAGAACGTCGGCGTTACTCATTAAGTCTATGGATCGAATATACTTGGCTACAGTTAGGTGGACCGGCCTGCGTTGAGTCAAGCGCAGCGCTAGATGATGCAAAAGCCTATTTCAATTTACTTGTCAAACTCGATAAAGCCGGCGATTTACCGGATCTCAAACAATTGGATACGGCACTTAATAAGCTTTATGCAGCACCCAACAATCTGGCTAGTGATTCTCTACAAATCATGACAATTCATAATGCGAAGGGTCTCGAATTTGATACCGTTATTCTTCCACACTTGGAACGCAAAGCTTCCAATGACGACAAGCAATTACTCCAATGGATGGAACGTCCACGCGCAGGTGAACATAGCGATTTAATTTTGGCACCCATTCATGCGGTCGGTGAAGAAAAGAATTTAGTTTATGATTATATTAAACGTCAAAATGACCGTAAAAATGACTATGAGAATGGACGTTTATTATATGTCGCGGCGACACGTGCAAAAAAGCAATTGCATTTGTTTTTTAATCTTAAATCAAAGGAACAAGATCAAACGGAAATTAAAGAACCGACGAATAATAGTTTGCTTCATAAATTGTGGCCAGCAATTCATGCTGATATTAAAGCGAATGTAACACATACGACACAGATTTCTGAATCCGCAACTCAAAGTGCGCAGACACCACAGCTTATCAAACGTTTAACCGTTAATTGGAAAAATCCTTTAACGGAAAGCTTATTCACAGACAAGAGCGGCTACCATCAGAAAAAAACCGGATTTCATTTACCCGATAACAATCCAAAACAGATCGGAACTACAATTCATCTAATTTTGCAGCAGATTGCGAATTTAGGCATAGACTGGTGGCAGAAGCAAAATTCATCTCACAAGCTGACCTATATTCAAAATAGACTACGTCAAATTGGCATGCATGAGTCTCATCTTGGCGCTTCGACAAAAATCATAGATAAAGCGCTTGCTAATACACTGTCAGATTCACGCGGACAATGGATGCTGTCACAACATACTGACTCACGCTCGGAAGCACCGTTTACATTGTTAATTGAAGGTAAACCGAAAAATTTAGTGGTTGATAGGACTTTTATCGATTCTGATGGTGTGCGTTGGATTATTGATTATAAAGCCACGGAATATCCTGAAGCGGATTTAGAGAACTTCCTAACCGCGCAACAAAAAAAATATGAGAACCAATTGTGGGAATACCATTTGGCATTTAAAGAAATGGAGCAACGACCCATACGAGTCGGACTATATTTCCCATTGATTCCTGCTTGGCGGGAATGGAGCTTCTAATGAGACTAGGTGTCAGGTCTAATATATTGCATGCTTATACTCTACTTTGACCATTATGTCGCTCGCGCAATCCGATCTAACAAGCATTCCTTTTCAGAATCGTCACAACATGCAAGAGATTTTTGGAAAAGCTGCAAGTAAAAGAAGAGGCATAGATTACTTAATACCTCTGTAGAATGGCCAAATTTAGTTCGCAAATAGCAAAAAAGAAAAAGTAATAATTTCTATATTTTCATTAATTGTGATAACTTTTGCAATTTTAATAAATAATGAAGAGTGGTTGTCTTATGGGCGCGTCAAGAATTCTCGAACCTGCAGTTAAACTTTTATTTGCGATTGTAAAGCAAGATCCAACAAAAGATGCAAAACACGCCGAGCAAATGCTAGTCAAAGCTAAAGCACTTATACAAACAATCCGACGGTTAGAAGACTTTAAAAAATTAGAATATGAAGGATTAAGTAAAACACTAAATAAAGAAATTAAATTTGATAATGATCTCAGTCTAGATGCCATAAATGAGAAGGGAGCGACCTTTCTAACATGGGCATCAGATAAAGGCCATACCCCAATCGTTGGTCTATTACTGGAACACAAAGCCAATCCTGATAAAGCTGATGAGAAAACGGGCGGAACGCCACTAGTCTTAGCTGCCCAGGACGGCCATACCGAGAGTGTCCGTTTGTTACTGGAACACAAAGCCAATCCTGATAAAGCAGATGAGAAAACGGGCGCAACGCCACTAGACTATGCTGCCCAGAACGGCCATACCGAGAGTGTCCGTCTGTTACTGGAACACAAAGCCAATCCTGATAAAACTAATGAGAAAGCGGGCGCAACGCCACTAGTCTTAGCTGCCCAGGACGGCCATACCGAGAGTGTCCGTCTGTTACTGGAACACAAAGCCAATCCTGATAAAGCTAATGAGAAAATGGGCGCAACGCCACTAGTCTTAGCTGCCCAGGACGGCAATACCGAGAGTGTCCGTCTGTTACTGGAACACAAAGCCAATCCTGATAAAGCAGATGAGAAAACGGGCGGAACGCCACTAGGCTATGCTGCCCATAACGGCCATACCGAGAGTGTCCGTCTGTTACTGGAACACCAGGCCAATCCTGATAAAGCAGATGAGAAAATGGGCGCAACGCCACTAGTCTTAGCTGCCCAGGACGGCCATACCGAGAGTGTCCGTCTGTTACTGGAACACAAAGCCAATCCTGATAAAGCTAATGAGAAAACGGGCGGAACGCCACTAGGCTTAGCTGCCCATAACGACCATACCGAAAGTGTCCGTCTGTTACTGGAACACAAAGCCAATCCTGATAAAGCAGATGAGAAAACGGGCGCAACGCCACTAGGCTATGCTGCCCAGGAAGGCCATACCGAGAGTGTCCGTCTGTTGCTGGAACACAAAGCCAATCCTGATAAAGCTAATGAGAAAACGGGCGGAACGCCACTAGACTATGCTGC
>Ga0207065_1164_pt1 | contig 12558 bp, 10 predicted proteins | sample Alteio_BWMinCont_27_FD_153492 | JGI IMG/M metagenome (GOLD analysis project Ga0207065, IMG submission 153492) | Enriched cells from forest soil in Barre Woods Harvard Forest LTER site, Petersham, Massachusetts, United States -... | ecosystem: Environmental > Terrestrial > Soil > Temperate forest >...
GCTCATGCGGGCGCTTTCGCGGTACGGCCGTCTATGTCCCGATGCAGGCCGTCAGCCAAGGCCTCTCTGTACCGTTTCCCGTAATTAGGTGAAGTGAAATTTCAAGAGTTTTTTCGAGGGGTCGCCCGCGTCAATAAAACGTTCGCGATCGAGGTCGGGCCAATACGCGCTCGCGGCGTTCCCGCGATTCTCATAGCCGTTACCGGAATCGTGGTCGCAAGCGGTATCGCCGCGGCACTTATACGCTCGGTTCCACAACTGCCCGAAACCCTCCGGGAAGCAAACGGGTTGGCAAAGACGATGCGCGGCGAACCGACGCGCTTGAATGCCTGACACTCGATGATTACCAATGATGCGCTCACTGCACTAATTCGCGAAACGCTTGCCGATGCCGAGGTTGAGATTTTCGACCGCACCGGCACGATGGATCATTTTAATCTTACGATCCGCTCGGGCGCCTTCCACGGAAAACCGCTGCTCGCGCAGCACAAACTCGTGTACGGCGCACTCAAAGATGCCCTCGCTGACGGACGCGTCCATGCCGTCGAACTCAAAACCATCGCTACGGAGAACTCACATGTCTGAACCATTGCAAAAAGAAATCGAACAAGAAATCGGCGCAAATAAAATCCTGGTCTACGGGAAAGGCACGAAGAGCGCACCACGTTGCGGCTTCACGCTCGAAACCATTGAATTTTTTAACCGCTTTGGGTACCCATTCGAAGTCGTCGATGTGCTGGAAAATATGCCGAAGCGCGACGCCCTCGCAAAAATGACCGACTGGCCGACACTGCCGAAAGTATTCATCAACGGCACCTTTTACGGCGACACCGATATCCTCGGCCCAATGTCCGAAAATGGTGAACTGCAGCAGCTGCTCAAAGAAGCATTCGGCACCGACCCCACGCAAAAAGAAACCATCAACTTGCACGGCTAGCTTTCGCTCTAGTTGCAAGCCCAAAAGGATCGACTGTAAGGACCTACTATGTACACGACGATTGTAGACCCGAAGACATTGCACGATCATCTCGGCGATCCGAATTGGATCGTCATCGATTGCCGCCACAATCTTCTTGATTACGGCGAAGGGCGCAGGTTGTACGACGAAGGCCACATTCCCGGAGCACAGTTCGTGTACGTCGAAACCGATCTTTCCGCAGAAAAAACCGGAACGAACGGCCGCCATCCGCTACCACACCGCGAAACATTCGTGGAGTTTCTTCGCTCGCTCGGCGTCAACGAAAACACTCAGATCGTCGCATACGATGCCGGTGTCGACATGTTTGCCTCTCGTCTATGGTTCATGACGCGCTGGATCGGCCACGGGGCCATCGCGCTCCTGGACGGCGGCTATGCCAGCTGGGTTGAAGCGAGATATCCTATAACAACCGAACCATCACCACAACATCCGCACGGCAACCTACAATTACACGCCCAACTCGATCGCACGTTCAATGCAAACGATGTACTCGCCGAGATAACCAATAACGGGAATACAGCAGACGGAAGTTATCCCCACGCCGTACTCCTCGACGCACGCGGAGCCGAACGCTTCGCCGGGCAAAACGAAACCATGGATCCCGTCGCTGGTCACATCCCCGGCGCCCAAAACCGCTTCTTCAAAGAAAACTTCGATGACCGCGGCCGCTGGAAATCACCCGAACAATTGCGCAAAGAGTTCGCCGAATACGGCGACCCCGCAAATGTTGTTCACTACTGCGGTTCCGGCGTCTCCTCCGCGGTCAATCTCATCGGTATGCACATCGCTGATCTGACCGGCGCTGCACTCTATCCCGGCTCCTGGAGCGAATGGTGCGCCGACCGCTCCCGCCCCATGGTCACGCCCTAGTGGAACGAGTTGAAGACCAGTTAATCGCTAACGGGCGCGAGATGCATCCCTCTGTGCAACCGGTGGTGGGACGGCGAATGGTTTGATGATTGGGCCAGCGGGGGAAGCGGCTAGGCGGGTTAGGTCTGCTTCAGTTGGTGGTTGGGAGAAATCGCGGCAGGCATCTACAAAGCAGTAGAAACCAAACGGTTCATTGCCGCGATTGACGAATTGATGGAGTTGGAGCGGGCCAACGTAAATAACGTCGTTCGGCTCGATTTCGGTGACGGTTTCTTCGACTACAGCGTAGCCGTGGCCACGACGCACAATGACGTAGTGTTCGTGTTCATGTTTTTCGAGGCGGGAAACGGCGCCAGGTTGTAACTCGAAGTAGCGCAGTTCCATCGATGGGCCGAGCTCGTTCCGATCGTTCTTGCGGCCGCCGATAAGCGTATGGCGCTCGACGCCGGTATAGCCGTCGGTACCTACCGGCGTTCCGGCGCGATAACCCTCGACTTCAATGCCTTCCCAACCACGCTCGGTAACCTTTGTAACTTTGCTATCCATGGTACTATACCATACCACCATCAGGCCGCCGAAGCCTCGACTTTACCTCGTATGGACCATCTGTACTTGAATGCACGAACCTCCGGCGCCTCAATTGGGATTTTAACTCTCAATTGAGGGGCCTCGAAGGCGCAGCCATCCTAGTACGATAACGAAGGCGCAGATAACAACTACCACAAGAGCTGCTACGAGGATCCAATCTTTGCGTGTTACGCCGGCACAGCTTCCGAAATCGGCGTTTTCATCTTCGGCGCATCGAGCGTACTTATCCGTTACGAATCCGGCTGTGCGAATCGGCTGCCATCCGGCGAGTAACTTTGCATTCAGCGCGCGAAGTGTGTCCGCATCAAACACCGTGGCTCCAAATGCTTGTTGATAATTGTATACACGCTGCCAACCGACGACCGTGTTGCCTCTATCATTATGGTCATAAATACCATAACGATACATGTACGCCGTGTAGTTTTGAATGAACGTAGTGGTTCCTCGTGCGATGTTCAACACAAAAAACGTCGGAGCATTACGATAGACGGGCGAAATTGATGGAACGATGAGCAGCGGGACATCGCCGAGCGTTCGGAATTCGGTGCGGTGCGTGTGACCTGCTATAACATCAACCACGCGTGAGGCAGGATCACTTAATAACTGTCGTAACCGCGCATCGTAATCTGGGCGCAAGAATGGTACGCCCGCAACGCCACGCAATTCTGCCGTGCTATATGCATCGATGCCGGTCGGAATGTGCATGATGACGAGGTTCTCGGTATCAGCGGGCGTCGCAGCTAAGGTTGTTGCAAGCCAGTTCATTTCCGTTCCGCCGGGATCTCTCGAAATGGGAGCATTCGGATCGAGCGATTGTCTTGCACATGAATTGCGATAGATAAATGACCAATAGACGCTGTTGAGCGCAATGATACGCAGCTTCGGCGCAGTGCCGGCGGCTGGGACAGAATCCGTATAATAGCCACCCTGAAAAAGCGTCTGCTGGGAATTCAATCGAGGTGCTCCGGAGCGCTGGATGAGTGGTTCCCAGATACGTGCAACGTCACGGAGATATGCGGTGTCCGCCCCTACCCGATAATCACCGCAGGGATCATCGTTGTTCCCGAATACGATAAAGAATTGTGCCTTAGGAAAATCATTGTTGAAGCGCTTAGCAATCTCACGCATCGCTGCAAGCGCTTCTTCATTCACACTCATCGCCGGAACGCTCGCACCCGGTTTTCCGGGTGACGCTGCGTGATGTGCGTGGATTGCGACGGCCGCAATATGCTGGAATTTGTGGGCTAAAAAGTCACCCAAAATCAGTACCACCGGTGGATTGGGATCGGCGCGATGCATTTCGTCAATAGCTGAATCGAGCAGCGCGCGATTGGTATCGAGTTCGTAATACACTGGCTGCGAATCGGTAGTAAACGGATCGAGGTGAATATCGCTCACCACGAGCCACTTCCCAGCATTTGCCGGTGCGCTCGTCGCGGCAGCTGCTTGGCGCATTCCCGATGTCTGCGCTGCAGCCAGGATAAGGGCGCAACAAAGAACGGCGAAAGGACGAATACATAGCATCGCCCCGGACTTCGCAAACGAGGGGGAGCTGCCTCTAAATTGTATGAATGCAAGCGTTAGGCCGCCCGTTGGCTGAGGAGGAAGCAATGCCGCGTTACTGGCTTTTCAAAAGCGAGCCCGATACCTACAGCTTCGAGCGGCTTAAGAAGGAAACGACTACGCCATGGAGCGGCGTTCGTAATTTTCAAGCGCGCAACAATATGTGCGAGATGAAAATCGGCGATCTCGGCTTTTTCTACCACTCCTCGATTGCGGAACCGGCTGCAGTCGGCATTGTGAAAGTCGTTCGCGAAGCTTATCCCGATGATACCGCTTGGCAAAAGGGCGGTGAATATTACGATCCGCGCAGCAAACCCGATAACCCGATGTGGATGATGGTGGATGTCGCATATGTCGAACCACTGAAACACCCGGTCACGCTTGCGCAGATGCGCGCAGACCCGCGCTTATTCGGTATGGCTCTCCTCAAACGTGGACAGCGCCTTTCTGTCCAGCCCGTCATGCCCGATGAATGGAAAATCATTCTCGAACTCTCCACATCATAAGAAAGGGCAGCATCGCCGTGGAACGCAAAAGTTTTCTCTCGCTTTTAACGTCGCTCTCGGCGGCAACGATGCCTCTTGGAGCTGTTGCTGCTACGGGAAGCGCATTGCTTCCAGTAGCGAGCCGGACTTCTCAACCCCGACTTGCGAGAGGATAATGCGCTGGTGCTGAGCGGGGGCGGCGCTCGTGGTGCGTATCAAGCGGGCGCCATTGCGGCGCTCGTTCAGCAAAGCGGTGTGCGCGATGGCGAACCGCTACCGAGTTTCGATGTTATTTGCGGCAGTTCAATCGGAGCGCTGAACGGCTGGTTCGTTGCCACCGGGCAATATACGCTGCTTTCGCAACTCTGGCAAACTATCGGGCGACGAAATATCTTTGCTTTAAAGAAACGCTACGCAGCAGCAGCAAACCCTGACAGCGGCCTGCTGACTCGGATCGACGCTGCTTTAGCACTCGAAATCGGGCTGGTTACGCATGTGCGCGGGGTTTTAGACGACGGGCACGTTGCACGTTGGATCGCTCAATATATCGATCCGACGACGCCTATTTTACGGCCTTTTGTTTTTACCGTGACGAATCTCAATCACCAACGCGGCGAGCTTTTTTATCGTGCTCCGCCAGGCATTAGCGCGCAGAGACGGGCGCAGGCCACTCGAGCGATCGAATTGACCGTTGGGCCATCGGTTATTGCCCGGCCCGCAGGCAATGACATCTTACAAGCCGCCATTCGCGCATCGGCCTCGATGCCGATCCTCTTCGATCCTGTCGAATTGCCCGGAGCAGATGGAAACATACAAGACTATGTTGACGGCGGCATCGCAAACAATACCCCTGTCGATGTTGCCCGGGCGGTCACAAAAAACGTGTACGCGATTTTATTGGATCCGGACATCGCCAATCCGCCACGTGCGCGCAATGCGATCGAGGTCGGCATCGCGTCGTTCACCGTCACGCAACGGCGTATTCTCGAAAGTGCGTTGCGAGCGGCGTATCTCGAAACCGCAGCAAAACGAGCAACGCTTTCCCGCACCGACTCGCAAGAAGCACGTTCCATTCTCGGCGAGATTTTCGACTGCGATCTGTACACCATGCGCCCCGCAGCCGAACTTCCGGTAGAAATTGTGGATTTCACCAACCAAGGCGCGATCGACGCAAGCTATCAGCTGGGTTATCACGATGCACTCGCAGGATGGCAGCGCTACAAACTTCCGATCGCGCCGTAAGGTGTGGTTGGCGGAGTTTTTGCCGAGGATTGCCCTTTGGCACAGGAGAAATCGTCATCAGTGGCGGAATTTGCCACTGATGACGGGGTCCTATGGCAAAAAGTGGCGCTGAGAGAACCCAAACGTATCTCGCGCGGAAGCGACAGCAAGCACGTGAGGTTGGGCTTTGCATAACCTGTTGTAAATCCAAACCAAAGCCAAGGGCTCGCACGTGCGCGTCCTGCAGTGCTTCGGCGGTCGAACGCTCTCATCGCAAGCGCAAGAGGGACCGAGCAACACCTCAACACGTCCATGGCGGCATCGAGGTGCACGAGCGTGCAGGTGACGTTGCACGTGAGTATCACATGTATGAAGCTGCTGCGCAACACTACCAGGATGCATTGCAAGTGCCCAGCGCCAACGAATCGGCATGGATGCGCCTCTCGGGCAAACTCGCAGAAGCTCTATGGCTCGGCAATGAACCTGGATCTGCGAACGCAATCAACGATCGTTTACTCACTGTGCATCGCTCACATCCCGAACGCAGCGCTGACTATGTGAAGACGCTCTCTCGAGTTGCACGGCAATTATGGCTCGATTCGCGTACGAAAGATGAAGTGCCGGTATTGCGCAAAGCGATTCATATTGCGGAGCTATCGAAAGATCCGGGACTTTTACAGTATGCAAACGCGAGAATGGCCAATGTTCTCGTGCGACTAACTCGTTTTCAAGAAGCAAACCGGTATTTGCGGGTGGTGGAACAACTGCATGAAATACATAACATCGGTCTGCCAAGCATGTATTATACGCAAAAAGGGTGGGTTGCGGTAGGATTCGGTCAAGAAAAGGAAGCTTTCGCGTATTTCAATCGAGCGATAGAGCTCCTAAAAAACGATGCCGATTCCTATCGTAGTGTTATTATATTGTCTGATTATGGAATTGTAGCGTTGATGTTTGGCAAAACGGGGCTCGCAAAAGAATATCTCGAACACGCGTTACTGGCAGCCCGACGAAACAATATAGCGTGGCTCATTCCACAATGTTGCCTGGCGTATGCCGACTTCCTCATGCGTGTCGGAGAATATGCTTCCGCCCGCGACTACCTCCTCGAGGCGCTTTCATCCAACGCTCGGACGCATATCCTGGATGAGAACATAGCGTTTGTTGGTATCCCACTAGCGTTATATATGAAGGATGAGGCAACCCTTGCAAAATGTATGTCACCACACATTGTGCAGCGTGCTTTTTCATCGGGTGAGCCTGGACCTATAGGGGGCGTTGCCGCGTCCCTGGCGCGTGTATACGTAGAACGAGGAGAAACCAAAAGGGCGCACGCATTGCTCCATCGAGCAATATATACAGTACGTGATGTCATGCATGCATGGGAATTGCCGTTAGAAATTGCTCGATCAGGAGCACCGGCGGATTTTCCGCAGGCTCGTAAGCTCCTCAAAGCGCGTGCTGCACTTCCTAGCGTATACGTTGCCGAAGCGCATCTGCAACTTTTCGAAGCCTTCGTAGCTCGGCGCGAAGGAAGAGAAAGCGATGCTAGAGAGCACGCGCGCGCTGCGGTAACTCGCTTCGATCGTTTGCAGTGGAGCATGTATACTGAACTTGCCCGTTCGCTTTTGCCGGTTGCCGAGCAGCATCCTAGTACTTCAAAACCCTATGCAACGCCGTTTTCCGATACGCGCGCAAAAATTACCGAACGAGAAAGGGAAGTGGCTGCGTTCATTCTGAAAGGGATGACCAATCGGGCGATCGCCGATGCGTTATCGATTACAGAGAACACGATCGAAAAGCACGTAGCTTCCGTGATGAACAAGCTTGGCATTCGCTCTCGGCATCAACTTGCCGATGCGATATACCCGTCGCTGGTATTACGGATTCCGTGATGTGCGGCAGTGCGCTCTTTGCTAGGATACACGAGCGGGGATGCTTTCTGCCTGCGCCCTTGGCGTTGGCACTTGAGGAGAACGATTGTGTCAAAAGCGAGCTATCATGTCGGTGCAGCCCTCGGAGTATTCGTAGCATGTTTTTTATGGGTTCAAGGTGTGCATGCCCAGATTGCACCGACCAGTACGGCAACGATCAGTGGAAGTTTGAGCGACGCATCAGGCAAGCCAGTCGCACAGGCAAAGATTTCGTTGCGTGGCCCCAGGAACGCATCGACACAGACCGATACACAAGGGTTATTCGTTGTTATCGGGCTGCCGTTCGGAACGTATCAAATCTCGGCAGCTGCTCCTGGTTTCGGCACGGTGATGCGCAGCATTTCGGTCGAAGGGGATACGAATGTAGCGATCCAGTATGAGCCGGCTTCCACGAATGGACTCAAAATAATCGCGAATGTCTCTGCTCTGGCAACTGCGCAATTTAACGTGACCGCTGCTTCAGTTACCCAAGTAAATCCAAGAGCCAATGCCTTCGAAGGAAAAACCTCATGGCGCACAATTCTCGAGCAAATACCCGGACTTGCGCAGGGTGGCCTCGGAATCGGCAATACCGAGCAAGCAGGGTTTCCCGATGGGCCATTTGTTCCAGTTGAACTGTCGATCAATGGTGCGCTTCCCTACGAATCGGCAACACTGCTTGATGACATGCCGCTGATCGGAAGTGGTAGCTTCAATAATTCGGCAGGTTACGGCACCAACTTGAATATGTATCCCCTCAATGGCTTTAATGCAAGCGATGTCGTACGTGGACCTGGCGCGGATGCACCAAGTATCGTCGATTCGATTGGTGGAAGTTTTGTCTTACACCCTGGCGGAGTCGTCGCTACCAACCACTACGATCTTTCTTTAAGTACCGATCCCTACGGGGGAATTATTGCGAACGCTTTGGTTGCAGTTCGTTGGAAGAAGCTTTCGGTAACTTTGACGAGAGGCATGGATGCTTCTCCTGGACCGGCAATGAGCCAAGGATACTTGCCAGGATTCTTAACAGCTTTAGGTGTTCCGGGCCTCCTCAATGGACAACCTTTCGAAGCATATCTCCCTCCATCAGGCACAACGATTGTGGATCCGCGCTACTATATTTACGGTTCGCCAGCAACGCTTGGATATCGGGCAGGTCTCTTCGGCTTTGGCATCAATTCACAATCGACGACTTGGAGCATGCAGAACGGTTCCCTTGCACTGGAGTATTCTTTTTCCCCAGGATTAAGCGCGGAGCTTTTTTATGCAGGCCAGCACTCCGTCGGTGCATTTCCGTATAGCGAATACGAGCTCAATTTCCAGCCACCCAGCGGCTATACCGGCGCAATGCCTCCCGGGGTTCAATACGGCGCGTACAATTTTGCTTTTCCGTCGACTCAGACTTCGAGTTTGCTTGAAGAAAAACTCACAGCTAAACTTGGGCAGGGTACCTTGCGCCTTGCGGCGCTTCAAAATCGTACATTTTTAAACCAGGTTACGGATCTCCCAAATGTATCAACGGTAAAACTCTATGGTGCAGGGTATCTCAACGGGTCATCGACGCTCACGTATTTCAATGGAGGTACCTATTCCCTCGCTCAACCCTATGGGTGCGAATTCGCAGAGATGGCATTCAGCAACAATCGCGATCTCTCGTTGAGTTATATGACTCCGCTCGGAAATAATTTCCATACAGGCCTCTCCTTTGTACAATCCTATTATGATAACCCCACTCTTACCCTAGGAACATACACGGATATCACCGGAGCTGTTACTGGAAACTACTTCGGATCAACGCCGTCCGCAATTTCACAAACTACCGATGAGATGCGCTTCCTCATCGGTGGGAATCTTTCCGAGAAAACATCGATCGATCTTTCCATGTATTTCGTTAACGCCAATTATCACGTTCCCAATCCGAGCGATCCAAACATCGATACGACAACGTACGATAATGCAACGTACGTCGACTCGCGTTACACCTACGCAGCTCCACGGCTCGGCTTCGTTTGGCGCCCGACGGCTCCCCTAGCTTTCCGGGCCGCAGTGGGGGGTGGTTTTGCAGAAGCCCCGCTGAGTTCTCTTATCGGCGTCGGCGGTCTCCCCACGATTAACAGCACGAGCACACCCACTTCGTATCTGATATCGCTAGCCAACCTCAATCTTCAACCGGAAAAATCCTTTGGCTTCGATGTAGGCACTGATATCCGGTTACCGCGCGGTACGATACTTTCGTTCGATCTCTATCGCACCAATCTCTTTGGACAGTTTTATACCTCAACTGCGCCGGATGGCACGTACACAGGAAATTATGGGACACTTCCTCTGTATACGACGCAACAAGGGAACCTTGGTCGTTCGCGCTATGAAGGTCTCTTGCTAGACGTACGGCACGATAGCGTGACACACGGTATCTATTGGGCATTTTCCGGCGGTTTGACCCGGGGATACGTCGTCAATATCCCAAGCGGTCTTTACAACGGAATCATCACGAGCTATTTGCCCCCAACCTATGCGCCCGTATCCACCACATGCACACATTGTGCAAATCTCAACGTAGTTCCGGGAATCAATTTCAACGGCACGTTCGAATCGACGTCGGTTCCCTATTCGCAAGCGTTAGGTATTATCGGCTATCGTTGGAGCCCTGAAAAATATGTTGGCCTCACGAGCACGTACTACGGGAATAACAACACCTACAACCGCCTGGCATTTGTGGAGATCGATGGGAACGTCGGATATCCATTATCGAAATTCGTTTCACTCTTGGTAACCTTTCAAAATATTACGAACATCTATGGTGGCGGCGTGAATTTCTTTAGTGCGGCAAACATTGAAGAAGGGTATCCGAACGTCGTTGGACCACCAGGACCACGCTACGGTGAAGAATATGGTCCCCGGACCGTACGCGTCACGACGCAGTTCCACCTATAAGAATGTCATGGCATCATCGTAATCTCGCGATTGCCCTCATCATCCTGCTGTTTTGCGCACCCTTACGCGGGCTCTCGTGGATTGCGATTTTGCCCGATGGTCGTACGATTGCTCCAGCGGGATTCGGCATTCCCGTCAACGATTTTCCTTCACAAGTGGTGCTTGCTCCGGATAAAAAAGCTGTCGTAGTTCTCGAACAGACGGGCTGGTCCGGAGCAGGGTTCGATGTCGTCACCACCACCTTGGGTGGGAGAATCGAAGAGCATGTTGATGTCCCGGACGCCTCGCGGTTACTGTGGACATCCGACACCCTCTACGTTGCATGTGGATACGACGGAACGATTGCGCGCTTCCGGTATACACCGGGCAAATCAGTATTCGGCGCTCCTTCATTCGTGCGTGAACCGGACTTCACCGTAGGAAACCTGACGCTGCTGACCGGACTGGCCGACGATCCTGTGCACCATCGGCTCTATGTTGCTCGTACCGCGGATCATGAGATTGCCGTCTTTGACGAACGGACGGGAACGATCATTGAAAATCTCAAGACGACGGGAGAGCCTTTTGGGGTGGTCCTGGCCGATGGCATACTCTTTGCAACAATGTATAACGGTACGGTGGTCAATGTTTGGCGCAATGCCACCGGTATTGCGCAAAGCATTGTTACGGGTGACCATCCGACCGAACTCCTGGCTGATAGGCACACGATCTATATTGCGAATGCCGATGGTCATGATGTGGCGGTGATCGATACGAGAACGCTGCACGTAGAACGCCACATCCCCCTGAGCTTCGATGCATCCGAACCTCCCGGGCGGACTCCTTCGGGCATGGCCCTTTCCGAAAATAGTAAGCAACTCTTCGTTGCGGAATCCGGTATGAATGACGTCGCGGACATAGATCTTACAACAGGGAAAGTGATTGAGCGGATCCCTACCGGGTGGTATCCCATGTCGGTGGCAGCAACATCGAATACATCTCTGAATGTTGCGGCGCAAATTGGAGAAATCGATCCCAATACTCCGGTGACTCCAAACATTACCCTATGGATCGCGAGCGCGAAAGGGTATGGTTCTCAAGCGGACCCCGCGGGTGAATGGGACGGCTCATATTCTGGCTTAGTGCAACATGTGATGGTAGGCTCGGTGCCCTCGAAAGAATACGCCTTCCCCACTCCACTTCATATGCGAAATGTTGAGTCGCCGCTTCCTCCCATTCGTCATATTGTGTTCATTGTGAAAGAAAACAAGCATTTCGATGAGGAATTTGGTGATTTTCCGGGTGCCGATGCCGATCCCCGGCTCGTTCTCTATGGGAAGCACTATACGCCGAATGCCCACACGCTTGCCGCGCGTTATGTCCTTTTCGATCGGTTTTTATCCGATGGTGAGGAGAGTATTTTCGGTCATTCATGGACGACGCACGGCTGGGTCAATGACTACCAAGAGCGGAACGCGAATATGTCCGGTGCAAACTTTCGATTGGACGCCACCAGCGTTGTCCCCGTATCGATTTGGCCTTGGCCTGAGCCCTGGGTAAAGAATGTAAGCGATGCAGATGATGATGCCGATTGGTACCAAGATCTTTCGATGCTTCCTAAACAGCCACGTATCAACGTCAGTGGCGTCTTTGGCCCGCGGGGTGAACTCATCGATGAGCTGCAACGTAAGCATATATCGTTCCGAGTTTACGGCGAACAAATGACGATGCTGCCTGATGGAAGCATTGCTCCCGGATTAGCGCACCACGCCGACACCGAGTATCCCGGCACGCATGTGGATTTTAACATCCTCGATACGCAGCGTGCACGGCTCTTCTTGAAAGACGTCGCTCAGCATGGTTTGGCTACCTACTCGTATCTCACGCTTCCCACCGATCACACGGCAGGTGTCCAGCCCGGATTTTATCTACCGCAGAGCTATACCAAGCAAAGAACAATTACGTATCATCATTTCTTTCGTCATCATCGGTAGTTTTTAAGAATTCCGGTCTGGACACCTGC
>Ga0207065_1183_pt1 | contig 12514 bp, 9 predicted proteins | sample Alteio_BWMinCont_27_FD_153492 | JGI IMG/M metagenome (GOLD analysis project Ga0207065, IMG submission 153492) | Enriched cells from forest soil in Barre Woods Harvard Forest LTER site, Petersham, Massachusetts, United States -... | ecosystem: Environmental > Terrestrial > Soil > Temperate forest >...
CTATGGAATCAAAGCGTCTTAGCAAAGCCCTTGCAGCAGCAGGAATCGCCTCTCGAAGAGCCTGTGAAGAAATTATTTTCGCAGGTCGCGTCAAGGTGAATGGCAAGACCATTTTAGAACCGCAATATAAAGTTTCCTGGGATTCAGACCATATTACAGTGGATGAGAAGCAGGTAGCCCAGGAAGAAAAAAAAGTCTACTACCTTCTCAACAAGCCGAAGGGCTATCTTTGCACCAATGTCCGTCCTGGCAAAAAGAAGATTGTGATCGATCTTTTTGAGGGAACAGACAGGCTGTTTACGATTGGCAGGCTGGACAAGGATACGACGGGGCTGTTGATCGTGACTAACGATGGAATTTTTGCGCAGAAGATCATCCATCCCTCGAAAAATATCGAAAAAGAGTACATAGGGAAAGCGACCCGGGAGATCATGGCAGAGGATCTGGAGACTCTTTCCAATGGGGTCAATATCGATGGCGCCTGGATACGTCCGGTGCGGGTGGCTAAGGTGCGCAAAGGGACCTTTAAAATCATCGTGAAAGAGGGTAAGAAGCATGAGATCCGCATCATGGCGGAAAAGGCTGGCCTGAAACTGATCGAGCTAAAAAGGGTACGGATCGGAACACTGACCTTAGGGACATTGACCACAGGAAGCTACCGCTCTTTGACCGTTACAGAGAGAGAGCGGATGCTGAAACGGGAAGTGAATACAGCCTCGAAGAAATCGCCTTCAAAGGCCTCCTCTTATTCCAAATGAGGCTTTTTCATATAGAACGGTTATCTGTGAAGTAGGCGTATAGATTAGCCAAGGCAAGCCCGCCTAGCGCTATCAAAACGATGGGCTTGCAACTCCAGCGATCCATCAAGCGCAAAGCATCAATAATATCAGGATTTGCAGTCTTCTCTCTTGCCTTCTTAAGAGTTTCAGGAGAGAACTTTCTTTCTTTCAGAAGTAGTTTTACTATCGAAAGAGAGTCATTTTCTGCTGCATCCATCAACACCTCTGAATCTTCTTCATTCGGTGGTAAGATAAAAAGCATTGCTTCTGCCATACTCCTATGGTCCATTTGAGCTGCTACACGTAAGAATGCCAGATAGTCTTCGGGAGCGAGAATGTTATCCCTATGTTCCAGCAAATCAACTATTCTTTCGAGACAATCCCCAGACTCATCTAACAAAAGATCGCTGAATTTTGCTCGCATCAAAAGAAGATCCTTTTTTTCTTCGTGTTGCGCTGAGAAAGGAAGCAAATACTGCACAATATTGTCATGCCTAAGTCTCCGAGCCTTTTCTATAAGAAGTGGGAAAGCATCACAATCTTTTAGCCCTCCATGAGAAGTTAGAATTTTTTTTATTACCTCTAGATAACCTTTAGAAACAGCTTGGTCAAGTAACCCCATGTATTCACTAGATAAAAGAGCATTTTTAAATTTATCTAGTAAAACTAGAATCTTGTCAGAACTTTCATTCCGAACAAAAGCACGTACAATTTCATAAAATGGAGTAGGTTTCGTGACCGTCCTACAAGAGGGACAAGTATCTTTCCCTCCTCTAACATTCCAGGGAACTAGACACATCTCATGAAAAATATGCGGAATCTTCCGACTTGAACAAGAAAGTATGTGAGCATCTTTTATAATCTTATGTTGGCAAATCCCACACATCAGCTCTTCCCTTGAAGATGGGTTATACTGGCTTGCCTGGAATCTTATCGTTGGGGTCGATGAACTGGAAAAACTTGTAGAACTAGATGATGTCATAGCAACCTTTTTATTTTTTATTAAATTTTACAGTAATTAATGTTAATAATCAATGCATAATTATATATAATAAAAAATTTATATAATTTTGTATTGTTGGATTAAGAATTATCTTTTACAAGACAACTGGCTTAGAAATCCTGCGACCCAGAGATTGCAAGGCCCGAATCACATCAGGATTTGTAGTGTGCCTTCTTGCTTTCTCAAGAATTTCAGAAGAAAACGTTCTCTTTTGAAGAAATGCGTGCACTATATCCGCATGACCTAATTGCACCGCAGTTATAAATCCTCTCTGGTCTACTCTTTCGTCTGGACTTAACATGAAGAGCATCGCTTCTACCATGGCCATGTAACCTTTCTGCACCGCTACTTGTAGATATACTGAATACTCTTGGGAGTCCATATTGTTATTGGGACTATCTAATACATGAATTATTTTTTGGAAAGAGCTATGAAACAGAAAGGCATTTTCCAATTGCTTACTCACAGGAATGGAAAATTCAGGGCGACTTAGGTATTCTACAATAGTATTATGCCCCTTTTCTCTAGCTTCCTTTATAGCATTTTCTATCAAATAAAACTTCGAATCACGTTTCATCAAAGATACGATTTTTTGTACTACATTGAGCTGGCCGTCTGAGGCTGCGAGAGAAAGTAAGTGGCTGTATTGAGCAGATGAAAGCTCCCCTTCATGTAACAAACCTAATATCTCATCAGGGGATTTGTAATTTATATAACCCCTTACAATTTCATGATATAGGGAGGGCTTTGTCACTGTCTTGCATACAGGACAACTATCCTTTTTTTGAGTAACACTCCACTTATATAGGCAGCAATCATGAAACACATGCTCTACCTTCTGGCTTGTACAAACAAGCGCTTCGTTATCGACAATGAGTAAACAAATGACACACGTCCTCTTGCTTATTGTTAGGAGGGCTTGCGCATTCATCTCTTGAAATCTTATCGTTGAGATCGATGAGCTGGAAGAGCTTACAGAACTAGATGATGTCATAGCAACCTTTTTTATTTTTAATTAAAATTTTACAATAATTAATGTTAATAATCAATGCGCAATTACACATAAAATAAAATTTATATAATTTGTAAATAAGAAATACCGAATTACTGCAACTTACAGATTTTTTTTAAAGAGAAAAAGACAGGAAGTATGCAGAGCCAGATGGCCACAAACAGGGCAGGCATCGCCACTAGAGGAGAAAAAGGAAGGAAGCCGATCACAAACACTCCCGAAATCCCCACAGCCATGTTGATGAAGTTCATCAGGGAAGAAGCCGTTGGCTTGTCGTGAAATTGCGCAGTAGCCAGAACTGCTGCATTGGAAAAGACAAACGGTATGCTTAAATAGGTAAAAAAAATAGGGATGTAAAAACTATAGACATTGATGATCCCGCTCCAGAAAAGTCCGCAAAAAAGGGATGTTGCTGCTCCCATTAGCAAAAGACCCATCCTGATGCAGTAGACCGCTGAGACAGATTTGGAGAAGTGGGCCGACAGCAAGTTTCCCGAAAGATAGGCAGCAGAAATCGTCAGACTAAGAAGCCCGTAGACATCAGGAGGAACACCAAGAAAGTTGATCACAATGAATGGAGCTGTAGAGGAGAAGAGGTAGAGCAGCGCCGTGCTGCCGCCAGCCACAATGGCAAATCCCACCAGATGGAAAGAGCTAAAGCCCTCGCCATATTTTTTTATAATATGACCCCATCTCGTAGCCAGAGGATCCAGATCGGGCGCCGTCTCCGGCAGCCGCGTGCACGCAAAAAGCACTCCCAGGCAGTAGAGCGCAAATAGATAAAAACAGCTCTCCCAGCTAGCAAAACGCACCAGATAGCCGCCCATCGTCACAAAGAGAAAAGGCAAGACAGCAAAGGCTGTCGATATCAGGGGAACAATTTTGCGCGCATCCTCCTGATAGTAGAAGTCATTGATGATGATAAAAGTCAAAACCAGCGCAGAACTTGTCCCCAGCGCCATCACAAAAAGAGCGGACAGCAGCATCGCAAAGCTTCCTACATACCCTGACAACCCCGCAAGAATACTTCCTAGAATCCCAACCGAAATCCCTAGATAAATGGTCGGCTTGCGTCCCCATCTGGCTGCGATCGGTCCATAGATAAGCTGACCCAAAGCATAGGCCAGCAAAAAAACCGCTACAGGAAGCTGACCCACGCGCTCAGAAACGCCAAAGTAGCGGATAATCGAGGGAAGCCCAGGGGTAAATACCACAGCTCCTATGGACGCCAAAGGGATAAAAGCAATCAGAATGGCTATAGAAGGTTTTTTAACATGGAGTTTGTATCTCTGTTCCATCAAATGTTCCTCTTCTATATACTACCAGTAGTACTGAAAACTATGTTTTTTGGGTTCATTGATGTCAACCATTGCAAAACTCTTTGGCAAATCGCCTTTTGCCCCTTTGCAGACCCATATGGAAAAGGTGGCCAAATGCCTGGAAAAGCTGCCGCTTCTTTTTGCAGCCGCTGCAAAAGGGGATGAGAAGACTGTACTCGAATTAAGCGCCACCATCTCCCGCCTTGAGCATGAGGCTGATCTCACAAAAAATGATATCCGCAACCATCTGCCCAAAAGCCTCTTCCTTCCGATCGAGCGCAGCGACCTCCTGGATATCCTAACCCTGCAAGACGACCTCGCAGACAAGGCGGAGGATATCGGTATCCTGCTCACTTTCCGCAAACTGGATGGCTTTCAAGCTTTCGGAGAGGAGTTCCTCCTCTTCTGCAATAAAAATCTCGCCGCCTGCTGGCTCGCCAGAAAAATCATCAAAGAACTGGATGAGCTCCTGGAGTCCTCCTTTGGAGGAGTCGAAGCAGAAAAAGTCAAGGGAATGGTAGAACAGCTCGCCTTTCAAGAACATGAGATCGACCGTCTCCAATACCAGATTGTAAAAAACCTCTATTCCCAGGGAGAATCTCTTTCCTATGTCAGCTTCCATTTGTGGACTACCGTAATCAAAGAGGTCGGCTCCCTATCAAACCTTGCGGAAAAATTAGGCGACCGCATCCGCATGATCCTAGAGGTAAAGTAATACACTACTAATGACAATTGTAACCATTTTAGAATACCTGACACTGCTCGCCGGCTTTTACATGGCTTGGAACATTGGCGCAAACGACGTAGCCAATGCGATGGGCACCTCCGTAGGTTCTCGCGCGCTCACCTTGAAAAAAGCAGTCATACTTGCAGCAATCCTGGAATTTGCAGGCTCCGTCCTCGTCGGCGGCCATGTCTCTGAAACCATTCAAAAAGGGATTGTCAACCCCGAAATCTTCCAATCCACACCGATGATTTTCATCATCGGCATGCTGGGCGCCCTCATCGCAACAGGGATCTGGCTGAACCTCGCCTCCTATCTAGCCCTTCCCGTATCTACTACCCACGCTATCGTAGGCGCTGTTTTGGGCTTTGGCATGATCATCGGCGGCATGGACGCAGTCCATTGGGATGAGATGGGACAGATCGTCCTGAGCTGGATTCTTTCGCCTTTGATGAGCGGCATCATCTCCTATCTCCTCTTCAATATTTTGCAAAAAAAGATTTTTTTTGCGCTAAATCCCATGCAGGCTACACGCAAACTCGCCCCCTACCTGGTCTTCGCTTGCATCACCATCCTTACCTTAAGCGTACTTTTCCAGGGCCTTGCCAACCTTCATCTCATCCTCTCCTTTCCCAAAGCCCTCCTATTTTCCCTGGTAATCGGCCTCATCGCAGCCCTTCTCGCCAATTTCCTCCTCAGCCGCATACCGATTACCGCTTATGAGATCAGCGCCTACAGCCCCCACTATGAGATCAGCCTGGAAAAAGCGATCAAGCATCTGCAAAGGATCGAACTCTCTTCCAGCGAAGAGATGCATAAAGAGGTGAGCGAGATCGTACAGAGAGTGCAGATGCTAAGCAATAGGGTCAAAAGCCATTCAGAGCAGCAGGAGCATAGGAACTCCCCCTTTTCTTCCGTTGAAAAAGTATTCGTCTACCTCCAGATCATGAGCGCCTGCCTCGTCGCCTTTGCCCACGGTGCAAACGATGTCGCCAATGCCATTGGCCCTGTAGCTGGCGTCCTTCAAGTCCTGCAAACACAGATGGTCTCTCAGCAATCTTCTATCCCCTTCTGGCTCCTCATTATGGGAGGCGCTGGCATTGTTCTAGGACTTGCCACCTGGGGCTGGCGCGTCATTGAAACTATAGGGAAGAAAATTACAGAGCTTACCCCTACCCGCGGGTTTTGCGCAGAATTCGGGGCAGCTGCAACTATCCTGCTCGCTTCTAAACTCGGCATGCCCATCTCCACTACCCATGCTCTAGTAGGGGCTGTGCTGGGAGTTGGCCTTGCAAGAGGGCTTCAAGCCCTTAATTTAAAGATCCTGAGAGAGATTGTTCTCTCCTGGATCATCACAATCCCTATCTGTGCAATTTTAAGCATTCTCGTCTTCTACGCTCTGAAAGCCATCTTCATTTAAGAACTCTTTATTTCTCTTCCTTCGATTGCGAAGAGAGTTTGCAACCATATTCATAGGCGGCTAAAAAGGTGTTGATGATAGAGCCTCGGAGACCTAGCTCTTCCATCTTTCTTATCCCTGCAATCGTTGTGCCTTGAGGAGAGGCAATTTGCCATTTAAGCTCTCCTGGATGCTTATCTGTTTTTAAAAGGGCAAGGCTGCCTTGCACCATTTGACAGACAAACCCTTGGGCATCCTTAGCTGTAAAGCCCATGGCAATACCAGCATCGACCATCGCTTCTACCATCATCAGAAAAAAGGCAGGTCCAGAGCTTGTTAAAGCTGTAAATGCATCCATTTTTTCTTCGGGAATCCAATATACTTTTCCTAAAGTTGCAAATGTCTTCGGCAAGAGTTCTTTACTCTCCTCCTGTAATTTATCATCAGAGGATAAACCAATGACCCCCTCTCCTTGGGTAAGGGCCAGGTTAGGCATCATACGCACAATATGCGCAGCGGGAAAATAGCGTCTAAGGGCTGCTATAGGTGTCCCTGCGAGCAAACTGACAAGCATTTGGCTTTTCTGCAGCTCATCTTTGACTAAGGCAGCTACCTGCTTCAAGTTCTGCGGTTTTACTGCAAGAATGATCATTTCTGCAGGAGTGAGAGCCTCTTTGATCTCCTTGCAGGCTTTCCCATATCCCGCTTGCGCAAGCTGTTCTGCCTTGTTGCTATGCTGGTTATAGAGAAAGATCTGGTTCGTCTGTGAAAGACGCTTTGCTAAGGCGCCGCCCATATTCCCACACCCAATAATTGCAATTCGCATATAAAATCCCCATCAGTTCACTAGAGTGACAGATATACTGCTGCTGTTTTTTTGGGTAGTCCTTAAGTTCAAAGATTTTTGCAATCCCTGTTTGCGCAATTTGCTCTATTTTCGTATGGTACACTTTCAAACCCCTCTTTATGTAAGGATCGATGCAAGAGACAAACCAGCGCGCTGAAATACTTGTGCAAAAAATTAAGCATTTCCTCATTGCCAATCTGGGAACCATCCTGGAAAAAGCCTCTATCCAGGAGTTCTACCTCGCCTTTTCCTTGGCTCTCAGGGAAGAGATCATGATCAATTGGACAGCCACTTTGGATACCTTTGAAAAGCAAAAGGCAAGGACTCTCTACTACCTTTCTATGGAATATCTGCCGGGAAGGCTGCTGGAAAATAACATCACCAATATCAGCGCAACAGAGCTGGTAAAAGCTGTGATGGTTAAAACAGGCCGCAATTTGCAAGAGCTTCTCACCCATGAACCCGATCCAGGCCTTGGGAATGGAGGGCTCGGAAGACTGGCTTCCTGTTTTATGGATTCTCTTGCTACGCAGCATTATCCCGCTTGGGGTTATGGCCTTCGCTACCAGTATGGCATTTTCGAACAGGAGATCTGGAATGGCGTGCAGATAGAGCGTCCCGACTGCTGGCTTCTCAACGAACATCCCTGGGAGTTTCGCAGGGATACGCAAGCTGTGCTTGTCAATTTCCGAGGCAATCCGGTAGCTGCGACCAATTCGCATGGCGATGAGGTCTATCAGCTCGAGGATTATGAGGAGGTGCGAGCGCTTCCCTATGACATTCCCATCATAGGCTATCCCTCCTCCGTTTTTTCCGTCCTCTCTTTGCGTCTCTGGTCCACCAAGGAATCCCCTACAAATTTTGAATTGCAGAGATACAATGCAGGCCATCTGGATCAGGCGGGAGAAAACACCTCCCTCTCCGATGTTCTCTACCCTAATGACCATCATGAGACAGGAAAGCGCATTCGCTTGAAGCAGGAGTTTCTGCTTGCTTCCGCCTCTTTGCAGGATATCCTGCTGAAACACCGGCGCGTCTATGGAGATCTCTCCTCCTTTGCAGATAAAGTCCGCATCCAGATCAACGATACCCATCCTGCTCTCGTCATCCCTGAATTGGTGCGCATCCTGACTAAAAGCTATGATATAAGCTGGCATGAGGCCTGGGAGATCACCCAAACCTGCTGCAGCTACACCAATCATACGGTCCTAAAAGAGGCTTTGGAGGAGTGGAATGAGCATCGTATCGCCCATCTTTTGCCCCGCCAATACATCATCCTGCAAAAATTGAATCAGGAGTTTTGTGCAGCTGTCCGAAAAAAATTCCCTGAAGATGCAGATAAGGTGCAACGCATGTCTATCATTGAAGGCGGCCAGATCCGTATGGCCAACCTTTCGATCATTGGAAGCCATAAGGTAAATGGCGTCTCGGAACTTCACAGTGAGATCATCAAGACAAGGCTCTTCCGCGATTTCTATGAGCTCTATCCGAATAAATTTACCAATGTCACCAATGGGGTGACGCAAAGGCGCTGGCTTTTGCATGCAAATCCCCTGCTTGCAGCATTCATTACAAAGAGGATTGGCGACAGGTGGATTACCCATTTTGAGGAGATTGCAAAACTGCGCGATTTTGCCTCCGATCCGGCAACCCAAGAGGAGTTTCTTGCGATCAAAAGGGAGAACAAAGCGGCATTGATCCATTTTCTTGCCAAGGAAAACCCTCTGCGGAATAGCAAAGGAAAGATCATAGGCCACTCGTTGACTTTGGGGCCTGAGGCTCTTTTTGATGTGCAGATCAAGCGTCTTCATGAGTACAAAAGGCAGCTCATGAACCTGCTTCACCTCATCATGCTCTACCGTGAGCTGAAAAAAGACCCCAACGCGAGGAGGATCAAACGGCTGGTGGTGATTGGAGGGAAGGCTGCCCCGGGCTATGAAAATGCCAAACGGATCATCCAGCTTGCCTATCTTCTGGCGCGAAAAATAGGAGAGGATCAGGCGGTCAAAGAGAAGCTGGCGATTGCTTATGTTGAAAACTACAATGTCTCTAAAGCGCAGATCATCATTCCTGCAGCGGATCTCTCTGAACAGATATCGACTGCTGGCATGGAGGCATCGGGGACGGGAAATATGAAGCTAGCCATGAATGGCGCCCTTACGATCGGAACGGAGGATGGCGCGAATATTGAGATGAGGAAAGAGGTGTCTGACGCGTGGTGGCCCTTCTCCTTTGGAGCAACGGCAGATGAGCTTGCGACAGCACGGTCTTCAGATACCTACAAAGCTTGGGACACCTACATCCACGATGTGCAGGTCTGTGATGCTGTGGATGCGCTGAAAGATGGATCTCTTGCCACAAATGAGCAGGAGGCGGAGGCGTTGCGAGCTCTCTATTTTTCTCTTTTGCAGGATCATTATACAGATCCTGCCGACAAATTTTTCGTCCTGAAGGATCTTCGCGCCTATTATGAGATGCAGAAGAAGGTGGAAGAGCTTTTCCTAAATCCGCGCAAGTGGGCTGAGTATGCCCTGCATAACATCGCCGGCATGGGCAAGTTCTCCAGCGACGAGGCGATCAAAAACTATGCCAAGCTGATCTGGGGGCTGGAAAAATACCCTATCGATACCACCATCTACCAAAACGTACAACAGGAGTACTCAGAACACGACCGCTGCCGCATCATCTCGTAGTTTTTGTTCTTGGCATTTACATAAAAAGATATGGAGAGGATATCTAAGTTTTTGTTCTAATGATTCTTCTGATTTCAAACTTAGGAATTCCAAGTGAGCAACTACGATCACGGCGACTATATCATTTATGCAGATGAGAGTGGCGACCACTCTATGAATGATGTGAATAAACTATACCCTGTTTTTGTTCTTGCTTTCTGTTGCTTTCAAAAAAAAGAATATGTTGAAGAGGTACTAAGAGAGATAAAAGGCTTCAAGTTCACTTTTTGGGGACATGATTTGACTATTCTGCATAGCTCTAAGCTAAGAAAACGAGCGGATGATTTTCAATTTCTTTACGATCAAATAGTGCGCGCTAATTTTATGAAAAAACTAAATAATGCTATAGAAAAATCCCCTTTTGAAATCATCTCAATGGCTATCGACAAACGTCAATTAAAACAGCAATATTTTCAGCCAATTAATCCATATCAATTAAGCTTGAAACATTGCATTGAAGAAGTATATCAATTTTTGAAGGATAAGAACCAACATCATAAACTAACGCATATTATCATCGAATCTAGAGGAAGAAAAGAGGACGATGAGTTACTAGCTGCATTTCAAAAAATTATAGAAATACGTGAATCTATGCAGAGCAAATATCCGCTTAATCTTTTTTTTGCTGACAAGAAGACCAATAGCATTGGGCTGCAAATTGCTGATTTAGTAGCTTATCCAATCGGTCGTTTCTTGATCGATCCCAAACAAGAAAATCTAGCATTCGAAATTGTAGAGAAAAAATTGCGTTCGCATCCAAAGTATATTGAGAAAGGACTTAAAATTTTCCAGAATATAAAAGATCTTGAAAAGCGAAAAGCCTCGGAATTCTCCGAGGCTTAGCGCCGACTAGGATCGCCTGGTCCATTTTCTGTTATTCTACATTTAATTTACGTTTATAAACAAGAAAATTCCCCTAAACCGTTGATTAATAAATTGATGAAAAAATCTTGCAAAATCTTAAGGGAGGGGGGATAGGCCCCATTTGAGGAGGAGCTTGTCGTAAGTTTTGTTCTTCTTCAGCTTGCTGAGCGCCTGATCAAAGGTTCGCAATAGCTTTTCATTTTTGTCTTTCAGGACAATCAGGCGGATAGCCTGGTCGCTAAGAGGAGAACCCGCAATTTTGAGCCTGCCGTAAAAATTGTCGTTGAGATAGCCCACAGCAGAGAGACGCTCCATAACACCCGCATCTATAGCTCCGCCTTCCAACGCCTCAAGCATTTCAGGATAGGAGTTAAAGGTGCGGATCAAAATGTCCGGATACTTCTGCACCAAAAGGATTGTAGGAGAATCCGATAGGACTCCTGCCATCTTGCCCGAAAGATCCCCGAAGGATTGGTATTTCGCCGCCTTCTCTGTGAGCAAAACAGGCGCGATCCCCAAAAAATCCTGCGAAAACTCATAGATGGCCTGGTTGAACTGATAGGGAGGAAGCGCCGAAAGAAGAGCATCATATTGCCCCCCTTTTAACCCCGAATAGAGAGTATCCCAATTCACAACCATCTTCTCAAAACGCATGTTAGAAAGACGGGAGATCTCTAGTAAAAGATCCTCAGTAAAACCCAACACATAGACATCCCTTTCTGCGAAATTAAGTGGATACCAGTTAGGATCAATAGCAATGCGATATCCTCCTGCTTTCTCTGTGCTGCAACCACAGCTTTGCAGCAAAAAAAGGCTTGCGAAGGTAAAGACACAAAGAAGGTATTTGAGTAGAGCTTTCATATAAATAGCATTATGCCTAAAGTCTATTTTTTATAGAAAAGAGATCATGCAGAAGCAAAAAAAAACTGTCTACCTGCTCGCAAATTTTGGCGGACCGCGAAATCCTGAAGAGATCAACTTCCTGTTCAAACGGATCGCCAAAAAACGGGCCGTGAAAGTAGCTCATGATTATCAGAAGATCGGCGGCGGCTCCCCCATCTACGCCGACACGGAAAATTTGGCGCATATCTTGGAAGAAGAGATGCAAATGCCCTTTCTCTGCTTCCACCGCTATCTTCCCAGCACACATGCACCATTCATCAAAGCAATGGAAGAACTAGAGGCAGAAGAGATTCGTGTACTTCCCCTATTCCCCCAATTCAGCTATGCGACTACAGGCAGCATCGCCCGCTTTTTCTCCTTGCATCTCTCTTCCCATGTGCTGCAAAAAATCCGCTGGATCAAATCCTATCCTGGCCATCCCGCCTTCATTGCCGCCTATAAAAAACGGATCCAGGATTTTCTGGATGAGCACTCACTACCTGCACATGAAACCATGCTGCTCTTTTCCTGCCACGGCGTGCCGCAAGAATTTATAGATACAGGAGATATCTACGAGAAGGAGTGCCAGCTCTCGTTTTCACTTCTCTCCGAAGCATTCCCTCAAGCGCTGAGCAAACTCTCCTATCAGTCCAAGTTTGGCCCCGAAGAGTGGCTGAAACCCTACACCGACGAAGTCTGCCAAAACATCGACTCCTGGAGGGAGGAAAGGAGAAATATTGTCATTGTCCCCCTAAGCTTTACCTCCGACCATATCGAAACGCTCTTTGAGATCGAAGAGCTCTATGTAGATGCCGTACGCCGTAAAGGGCTGAATGGCCTCCGCTGCCCCGCCTTAAACCTCCTGCCTGAATGGGTGCAAGGGATCAGGCAAATCCTTCAAATAGGCCTATCTCCTAACCAAATGCTCGTAAGAAAACCACCCCGTCTCGAAT
>Ga0207065_1186_pt1 | contig 12310 bp, 6 predicted proteins | sample Alteio_BWMinCont_27_FD_153492 | JGI IMG/M metagenome (GOLD analysis project Ga0207065, IMG submission 153492) | Enriched cells from forest soil in Barre Woods Harvard Forest LTER site, Petersham, Massachusetts, United States -... | ecosystem: Environmental > Terrestrial > Soil > Temperate forest >...
TCGCAATTATTACCATTGGTGGGATGCGGACCGGGGTAAGCCATCTTCCAGGTATAGTCTCTTTGATGTAAACCATGATGCCTGGAAATATGATTCATTAACGGATGCTTATTACTTGCATTATTTTTCAAGAAAGCAGCCGGACCTGAACTGGGAAAATCCGCAAGTTCGCAGGGAAGTGTTTGATATCATGAAATTCTGGGCCGACAAAGGAATTGATGGTTTCAGGCTGGATGCATTTCAGTTTGCTGCAAAAGATACAAGCTTCCCTGCATTCCCTTTCGGATATGAAAAGCATTTCCAATTGTACTATGCCATGGGACCACATTTGCATGATTATTTGAAAGAAATGAACAAGGAAGTTTTCAGTAAGTATGATGTGATGAGCGTTGCAGAAGGCGCGGGCAATAAATTTGAAGATGCACATGATCTTGTAAATCCGGACCGGAGGGAATTAAATATGGCTTATGCTTTTGATGGGGTTAATATTGCCAAACCACAGGGGTATAGCCTTTTGCATTTTAAAGAAGTATTCAGCAGATGGGACAGCGCATTTGCCGTAAACGGCTGGCTCTCCATATTTCTGTCAAACCATGATCAGGCGAGGCTGGTGAGCAGATTTGGGAATGATAGTCCTCCTTTCAGGGAACTGTCTGCCAAGATGCTCGCAACATTTATTATGACGATGCGGGGTACGCCATATTATTACAACGGGGATGAATTGGGCATGACGAATATCCGGTTTAATAAAATCCAAAATTACAGAGACATGTCTATCATTAATGAATACCAGCATCAAAAAGATATTCATGCAGACACTTTGAAATTTTTGGAACTTGAAAAGTTTGAAAGCAGGGATAACGGGCGTACTCCTTTTCAGTGGGATAGTTCAGCAAATGCCGGTTTTACAACTGGAAAACCATGGATCCAGGTGAATCCAAATTATAAATACATAAATGCAGTATTGGAAGAAAATAATCCAAATAGTTGTCTGAATTATTTCAGAAGACTTGTCAAACTACGTAAAAATAATCTGACCCTTGTATACGGGAAATATAGTTTACTGGATAAGGAGAATCAAAAAGTATATGCATATACCAGGGAAGGGGAAGGGAAAAAGTTTCTTATAATTCTAAATTTTTCAGCAACAGAGGCACAGACTCTAATTGGAATGGCTGTTAAAAATATTCTGTTGTCAAATTATAATGATAATCCTGAGAGAAAAATAAAGCAGCCAGTCATTGAACTAAGACCTTACGAAGCATTAATATGTTTGTTGCAATAAATTAAATAAGTCTTCACTGTTAAAAACTATGTCAGTACTCTCTTCAGCGGAAGCTTATCTTTTTGATCAATAAACAATGGAGAATATTCAATAATGGTATCCGAACTATCGAGACCGTAAGCTTTCTGATCACTCTGGGCTATTCCTTTGATAGTAAAATAAGAATCCAGGATGAAATCCTCTTTCACAGGGAGTTCATTTTCCACAGATAAAAAACGCTCGATAATCACATAAGTAATATCCGCATGAAAATTTTCCTTTTTCATGGATTCATATTTCGATAAAAATCCCAACTCGCAGTTCTTAACCATTTCCTGCATAACTTTCTTAAAAAATTTATGAATACGGGGTTGGACGCGGAATCCCAGTCTGAATTCAACCCTGATCAATTTATCTTTTAGGATTTCAACCACATTGTATTCCAGCGTATATGGAGCATCTGTAATATCAATATGAATGAACCAGTATATATCCGCCCTTTTTGGTTTTTTATTCAGAATGGAATCGATGATACGTTGTTCAATCTGCATCTCCATATTGGCCTTGGTGAGATAAACCAGATGTGTTGCATATTTTGGGATATCCTTATCATTGCTTAATTCTATAAGGTCCTTGCTAAATTTACTGATATTGACAAAATTCAGATAACGATTGGTGATTCTGCGTGCGTTGAACCAGATATACATGATAAAGACCAGTCCAAATTCAAAGAAAAGGAACATCCATCTTTGTTTAATTTTCGCCACATTGGCAACAAAAAATGCTGTTTCAACTGTAAAGAAAATTCCGATGATGGCAAGGATCAGGATCATATTCCATTTCCTTACAAATTTCATGTACCCGAACATGAGCGCCGTCGTCATCATCATCGCGATGATAATTGAAAATCCATAGGCGGCTTCCATATGTTCGGATTTTCTGAAATAAAACATCATGGCAACGCAACCGATCCAAAGCGTGGTATTGATACTCGGAATATAAATTTGTCCTTTAATAGTAGTAGGAAATTTTATTTTAACCTTGGGCCATAAATTCATACTCATGGCTTCGCTGATAAGTGTGAAGGAGCCACTTATTAAAGCCTGGCTGGCAATAATTGCTGCAAGTGTTGCGATTCCAATTCCGGTAAGTAAAAACCAATGCGGCATTAATTCATAAAACGGATTGAGTCCGTTCAATTTTCCTGAATGTTGAGAGAGTATCCATGCTCCCTGCCCCATATAATTAATGACAAGTGAAATCTTTACGAATATCCAGGTGAGTCGTATGTTTTTCTTGCCACAATGTCCAAGATCACTATAAAGTGCTTCAGCACCGGTAGTGCAAAGAAAAACAGCACCCAATAACCAGAACCCATTTGGATACATGGTTAAAAGTTCAACTGCATAATGCGGACTAAGTGCAGTAAGGATTGCCGGATTATGCATGATGGGTATCAATCCCAAAACAAGGATCATACTGAACCAGACCATCATGATGGGACCGAAAGAAGAACCAACGATCTTGGTTCCAAATCTTTGAAAGAAAAAAAGAAGACTGATGATACCGATAACAATACCTACCGTCAGATTATTGCCGGGTACAATAAGATTTTCAAGACCATGTACACCATTCAGTCCTTCTATAGCAGACGCTACTGAAATAGGAGGCGTAATTATTCCATCCGCGAGTAGTGTTGCTGCGCCGATGATAGCTGGGAAATATGCTTTTTTACCAAACCTTCTTACCAGGGCGAACAGAGAAAATATGCCACCTTCTCCTTTATTATCGGCTTGCAGGGTTAGGATGATATATTTAAATGTAGTTTGTAAAGTCAGGGTCCAGAAAACACAGGAAATTCCCCCGTATACTAACAGGTTTGAAATGGGGCGTTCACCCAGTATTGCTTTGAAAACATAAAGTGGTGAAGTTCCTATGTCTCCATAAATAATTCCCAGCGCTACTAATAAGGTAGCTAATGTGACTTTAGAGAAGTTACCATGGCCATTGGTTGAAAAAGCACTGTCAGAGTTTGGCATAGTAGACAATACTCCGCGCAAATGCAATGCCGGAAAGGGATGACATTATAATCATTGATAATACGACAATAGTGGAAAGGGTTTCATGGCAAATGACTGTAGCCACTTCAGGTAATGGCAATGAACAACCCTTTCATTTTGGTATGGTATTTTTCAAAATGAAAAAACAGGGCACTGGTATTTTTCTCTATAAGGTCTAGTTCAATGCAGCTTTCGAATGATTGTCATCCGCTATCTTAAGGCTGAAACCAAAAGTGCTGCCTGTTCCCACTTCACTTTCAACCCATATCTTCCCATCCTGAGCCTCAATAAATTCCTTTGATATAGCAAGCCCAAGGCCGCTGCCATTTCGCTCATGTGGTCCTGGAACTTTAAAATAGCGGTCAAATATTTTAGGTAAATATCTTTCATCTATACCCTTTCCATGATCGAGTACAGTAAAAGCTACCGCATCCGCCTTTTTATTTATTGAAATATCAATTTCAGTTTTTTCAGATGAAAATTTTATAGCGTTGGTAAGGAAGTTGATCAGGACCCAGGTACTTTTTTCTGCATCCGCCTGGATATTGGGTAGTGCAGGATCCAATTTCAGGTTAAGGGCTATGTTTCTTTGATTCGCCTGGAATTGTACGGCCTGTAAAGCCTGATCAACAATCAGTTTGGGCGAAGTAGGTAACACTTTCAGCTGAATTTTACCGGTTTCCAGTTGTGTCATATTTAAAAGTTCCCCAGTAATCTTGAGCAGGCGTTCACTATCGTCTTCAATACTGTCCAACAATTCCTTCTGGTCATCATTAATCTTTCCGACCCGGCCATCGTTGAGCAACTGGGCACTGAGTTTTATTGAAGAGATCGGGGTTTTGAGTTCATGAGAAATGGTGGCAATAAAATTAGTTTTAGCTTCACTCAATTCATGGAAAGGAGTAATATTCCGGAGAACGATAACCTGTCCGATCACAATATTATTACTGCTAACATTCAAAACATCCTTACTAAAATAACTTTCTTTATTGTCGGCGAATATTTTTAACTCCTGTTTATCGGTATTTTCTTTTAGCAGGGTACGCATAAGATCATTGGTCAGTGCTAAATCTGGTGCATATTTCCCGATGATCGAAGATTCCTTAATGCCCAGCAGTTTTTCGGCGAGCGCATTAAGAAATAATATATTTCGTTTATCATCCAAACCGATAATTCCATCACGCATCTGATTGATGATGGTTTCAATCCGGCTTTTTTCAAATTTGATTTGTGAAAGGTTACTGTGTTCATATTCGTCCAGTCTGGCTGCCATATTATTAAATGAATTTGCCAGTTCTCCGAATTCATCCTTACGTTGGATGACAATACGTTTTGAATAGTTTTTATCCGCTATCGCTCTAATCCCTTCGGATAATTTTTTGATAGGATTGGAAATGATACCCGGAAGATTAAAAATAAAAGTAAATGATATAAGCGTGAGTATAGTGAATATGACCGTAAGCCATAGTTTGGCATTGTCGGCGGTATGCTGGGCAAGGTTGTATTTACGAATAACAGCCATTTCATTCAAATCGAGAATCTGGCTGAGCGAGGCCCTGATCTCCGGATAGTTGGTTGAATCCGACGGATCAACTTTCAATTCATTGAAGTTTTTTCGCAATTCCTGGGTGGCTTCTTTTTCACCGATTTCTGTAATATTTCCTTCCTGCTTAACCAGGTTATCTTCAAATATTGAAATCGCATCCTTCTGGATTTTCACTTTATCCAATGCTTTCAGCATATTGTTGCTATAAACAATGGATTCATGATTGCTTTTCAAAACCTGGTTGAATTCCCTGCTCAATATATTTATGTTCACTATCCCCAGTATCCCAAATAGCAGGATCACTATAAAAAGAAATACAAGACTTAAGGATAATTTAGTTTTTAATCGCATAGTACTGTTATGAAAGAATGACTACATCGATATTTGCCGCAGATAATTTTGTCAGCAGGTGATTAAATATGGCTGTATTCATAATTATTTTAAATAAACTCAGATGAGGTTTGCCGATGCAAACCGTGGTAATTGCTTTTTCTTCGGCTGTTTGAATTATGGCATTCGCCACATTGTTTTGTTTAACGCGGATCACTTCAGCACCCAGTTCTGTTGCCAGTTTAAAATTATTGATCAGGTGTCTCTGGGCAGCAAGACCTATTTTATCTCCATCTTCTTTGGAAGTCTGCACGTATAGCACATACCATTTGGAATGGTAGTAGGTAGCAAGTCTTGCTGTTTTGCGGATCACTTTGGCAGCTGTTTCATAATTGCTGCTGATGCAGGTTAAAAAATTTTCCGGCTTGAGATGAGATCCGCGGGGCAGCTCGCTTTCAATTTTTCGTTCCACCTGTGATGCTACTTCTTTTAATGCCAGCTCTCTTAGTTGCAGGATTTTCTCAGGTTGAAAGAAATTCCGCATCGCCGTTTCAATTTTATCAGGAGTATAGATTTTTCCTTCCTTCAATCGCACGACCAGTTCATCAGCCGTCAGATCAATATTTACAACTTCATCAGCTGCCTTTAACACACTATCAGGAATTCTTTCTGCTACTTCGATACCGGTAATTGATTTTATTTCCTTACTCAGACTTTCAATATGCTGGATATTCACTGCAGAAATTACATTAATACCGGCATCCAGCACTTCCATCACGTCCTGCCAGCGTTTCTCGTTTTTACTGCCTTCGATATTGGAATGCGCCAGTTCATCTATAACTACCACTTCGGGGTGAAGATTCAATATTGCCTGGAGATCCATTTCCTCCAGCGACTTTCCTTTGTAGAATAGTGTCCGTCTCGGTATCTCAGGAAGGCCTTCCATTAAATCATGTGTTTCTTTCCGGCCGTGAGTCTCTATAAAACCAATTTTTACATCAACGCCGTTTTTAAGCAGGGTATGAGATTCCAGTAACATGCGATAAGTTTTGCCCACACCTGCACTCATACCGATATAGATCTTAAATTTTCCTTTCCTGGATTGGCGTATAAGGTTTAAAAACTGATCCGCATTATTTTCCTGTTCAGGCATAACATCTATTGATAGACTATTCGTCATTTTATAGTAGCCCTGTCAAGGTCAATATTTAAACTGAGGACATTAATTTTCTCCGTACCCATAACTCCTAATAGTGGATGATCAATATGCTTTTCCACAATTGTCTGCACGGCGTCTTCACTCATTCCACGGGCTTTGGCTACGCGAGGTATCTGGACATAAGCTGCTTTGCGTGAGATATCCGGATCTAAGCCACTGCCTGAAGCGGTTACAAGTTCAGAGGGAATATCTTTTTTATTTACAGTTTTATTGTGGACAAGGAAACTATCTATTCTTGAAGTTACATCTTTTAAATAGTCAGGATTCGTAGTTCCCTTATTACTGCCTCCACTTCCCGCTGCATTATAACCCACTGCAGAAGGTCTGCTCCAGAAATATTGATCGTTGCTGAAATTTTGACCTTCAAGGGCATATCCGACAACTTTACCATTTACAGATATTGTTTCTCCTTCACCTTTTCCCGGACTAACTTGTGCTATACCGAGGATAAGCAGACTGTATAAACCGCAGAAGAACAAAACGCATAGAAGTGTCAATCTCAATGCCGGCATAATATGTTGTTTCATGATGATAATGTTTTAAAACCAGACAGATACTAATAAATCAATTAATTTAATTCCGATAAAAGGAAGCAGAATACCACCAAATCCATAGATCAACAAATTTCTCCTGAGCAGTGCGCTGGCACCAATAGGTTTATACGCAACCCCTCTAAGGGCCAGTGGAATTAATAATGGGATAATAATCGCATTAAAGATAACTGCTGAAAGTATCGCGCTTTCCGGACTGTGGAGATGCATGATATTAAGCGCCTGTAATGCGGGAATGGAAATGATAAACAATGCTGGAACGATAGCAAAATATTTCGCTACGTCATTTGCAATTGAAAAGGTAGTCAGAGTTCCCCTGGTCATCAGAAGTTGTTTCCCGATTTCAACGATTTCGATCAGTTTGGTTGGATCATTGTCAAGGTCCACCATATTCCCTGCTTCTTTTGCAGCCTGTGTGCCGCTATTCATAGCAACACCAACATCTGCCTGGGCAAGTGCCGGAGCATCATTTGTTCCGTCTCCCATCATGGCAACAAGTTTACCACCCTGCTGTTCTTTTTTTATATAATTCATTTTGTCTTCGGGCTTGGCTTCTGCGATAAAATCATCTACACCCGCTTTATCTGCAATGTATTTTGCTGTCAGCGGATTGTCGCCTGTTACCATCACCGTCTTTACACCCATTTTACGCAAACGAATAAAGCGTTCGGAAATACCCGGTTTAATAATATCCTGGAGTTCTATTACACCAAGTACTTTTTCATTTTGACTTACAACGAGAGGGGTTCCTCCGTTATTGGAAATAATTTTTACTCTTTCGGTTGTCTCCACCGGAATACGGGTTCCTACTTTATCCATTAAATGTCTAATGGCATCGTAAGCACCTTTGCGAATCTTAATACCGTTGGGCAGATCAATCCCGCTGCTCCTTGTCTCAGCAGTAAATTCTATAAACCTTGCTCCGTTGCTGTTGAATCCATTCTTGTTTGCACCAGCCAGTTCTACTATGGACTTACCTTCAGGTGTTTCGTCAGCCATTGAAGCCAGTGAACATGCTTCGATAAATGCTTTTTCATCGACACCATTTGCGGCCCAAAAATGAGTGGCCTTCCTGTTGCCGATTGTGATAGTTCCCGTTTTATCCAATAATAATGTGTCGAGGTCACCTGCTGTTTCAACTGCCTTACCACTTTTTGTAATCACGTTTGCACGAAGTGCGCGGTCCATTCCGGCGATCCCGATTGCGCTAAGTAAACCACCGATCGTTGTCGGGATTAGGCAGACAAATAATGAAATAAAGGCCGCAATAGTAATAGGTGTATTTGCATAATCACCAAATGGTTTAAGTGTAACACATACGATAACGAAGATCAGGGTAAATCCTGCAAGCAGGATGGTTAGCGCAATTTCATTTGGTGTCTTCTGTCTGGAAGCGCCTTCAACCAGGGCAATCATTTTATCCAAAAAACTTTCGCCTGGATCAGTAGTGACGCGAACCTTTATTTTATCACTCAATACCTTTGTTCCGCCTGTCACACTGGACTTGTCTCCACCAGATTCCCTAATGACCGGGGCACTTTCTCCCGTAATGGCTGATTCATCAATAGTAGCGATACCTTCAATGATCTCTCCGTCCATAGGTATGGTATCACCTGCCTCACAAATAAAAATATCACCCTTTCTCAACTGAGAAGAGGGAACTACTTTTACTTCATCCACAAATATTTCTCCTACAGGAAATACTTTTTTAGCGGGTGTGTCTTCGCGGGTTTTACGTAAACTATCTGCCTGTGCCTTACCCCTTGCTTCCGCTATAGCTTCCGCAAAATTGGCAAACAACAGGGTGAGCAGTAAAACGATAAATACGATCAGATTGTATGCCAGACTCCCCTGTGATTTATTTCCTGTGATGATCCAGATACAAACAGCCATCATAACGGCTGTTCCGATTTCAACCGTGAACATGACGGGGTTGTGAATCATTAAGCGCGGATCCAGTTTTATAAAAGATTGTTGCAGGGCTTCCTTAACAAGCGCTGGTTCAAACAATTTATTATCTCTTTTTCGTTTCATTGTGATTGTTTTTATTTCGATGCGAAAAATTCAGCGATAGGTCCGAGTGTTAATGCAGGGAAGAAAGAAAGTGCAGCAATAATGGCGATAACTGCAAAAACCATGATGCCAAATGTACCTGTGTCGGTTTTCAAAGTACCTGCGCTTTCAGGTACAAATTTCTTTTTGGCCAGTATCCCTGCAATAGCAATTGGTCCGATGATGGGAAGGTAGCGGGATAATAACATAACCATACCATCTGTAATATTCCAGAATGGGGTATTGGCACTCAGGCCGGCAAACTCAGAACCATTATTTGCGGAAGCTGATGAATATTCGTATAACATTTCAGAGAAACCATGACTTCCCGGATTATTTAGCCACGCTGCATAAGCAGTTGGATTATGTGCAAATAAATAGGAAGCCAGCGCAGTAAATGAAAGTATCAAAAAGGTATGCAGCAGGGCAACAATAGTTGCAATTTTCATCTCCTTTGCTTCGATTTTTTTGCCCAGGAACTCAGGCGTACGCCCGACCATCAGTCCGGAGATAAAAACTGCGATTATCATATATATATAAAAATTGAGAAAGCCCACGCCCACACCCCCATAAAAGTTATTTACCATCATTCCCAACATAGTGAACATACCAGTAATCGGTGTGAAACTGTCGTGCATGGAATTCACTGATCCATTGGAAGTAACGGTAGTTGTAATACCCCAGTAAGCAGATGCTGCAGGTCCGAATCGTACTTCCTTTCCTTCCATATTACCCAAGGGCTGGCTGATGCCAAGGTGGGTGATAGATGGATTTCCTTTCATTTCAAGATAAATAGATGGTAAGACATAAATCAAAAACCCAACCGTCATCACGCCGAAGATCACCCATGAAAGTCTTTTGCGTTTAATCATGTATCCAAGAGTAAATACCAGGGCGATTGGGATAAGTATTATGGAAACATTCTCCACCATATTGGTAAAATAATTCGGGTTTTCCATTGGCTGTGCCGAGTTGGCGCCAAAAAAACCACCACCGTTGGTGCCCAATTGTTTAATGGCGATCATAGCTGCAACAGGACCTCTGCTTACCTGGATTGTATCACCCTGTACAGAAATAAAATGATCCTTTCCTTTGAAGGTCATTGGTGTTCCGTTAAACAGGAGAATTACAGCTACAACGACAGATAGTGGAAGTAAAACCCTGGTGCAGGTCTTAATAAAGTAATTATAGAAGTTTCCCAGTTTTTCGGTACTTCTTTCTTTCATGGCTGTAAACACAACTATACAGGCGGCGATCCCAACGGCAGCGCTGATAAACTGAAATAACATCAGAACTAACTGTCCCAGGTAAGAAACGGCTGTTTCTCCTGAATAATGCTGGATATTGGTATTTGAAATAAAACTAACCGTTGTATTAAAAGCCAGGTCGGCAGACATGGAAGGGTTTCCATCAGGATTCAGTGGAAGCCAACTCATATTCATCAGTACAAACATGGAAAAAATAGCCCAGACTAAATTAATCGTGAGCATGGCAAGCAGGTGCTGCTTCCAGTTCATTTCCCTTTCAGGATGAATTCCCCCAAACTTAAAGAATAACTTATCTATTGGAGCAAAAACAGGATCAAGCCAGGTTTTCTGACCTTCATAAACCTTGCCCATGTACCTTCCCAATGGAATGGCCAGAAGTATAGTAGCCAGGAACATGACGATCACCCCGATAATTTCTGTGTTCATGATGAAATTGATTTTTGAGTAGTTAAAATTTTTCAGGTTTGACCAGTACATAACATAAGTACATAAAAACCAGGATCGATAAAATGAATAAAATCGTCATAGTGATTAAATTTTGTCGAAGAAATCGATTGATTTAAAAAATATTGCAAAACAGATCAGGATTGCAACAATTAAAATGATTGTTAGTATCATGATATATGATTTAAGACGAATTATGTTTCTGAAAGATTTCAAATGGGATGCCTAATAATAACCTTGCGTGGAATGATGGCTGGAAAAGCAGGATAGATAGGGACTTATGTGATTTAAACTGATGAATGAAAGGAAGTGGGCGTAGTGATTTTTTTTCATTTTGGGGTGGTCATTTTTCAAAATGAAAGGGATGTGTAGAATTCATCCCGACAGTAATTTTAAAAATTATTGCCCGGGAAATCCTGAAAACTGTTATGGTACTGAGTTTAAGGAAGCCGTTTGAAAAGTAAAAACCAAAAGGCATATCATTTGATATATATCAGATGAAAAAGCAATCGTTAAGAATGGTTGTTATTGAGTAATTAATGTGGCATGGTTTGTACCACGCTTATTGATTAAGAACAGGCCGCCTGTTTTTACAGGGGACCTGTTTTTTTAGCTTAATTGATATTCCTCAATTTTGCGGTAAAGAGTAGTAAGACCTATATTCAACAGCCTGGCAGCTGCCATTTTATTTCCATGGGTATGATTAAGCACTCTTTGTATATGCAATTTTTCCATACTCGAAAGTTCAAAGGCAGACAAAGCCTGACCCTTCTGCCGTGATGTGTGAAAATCAAGTGGCAGGCTGGAAACAGTAAGTTCAGTATCAGTGGCTAATATAACTGCCCTCTCCATAACATTTTTTAATTCACGGATATTTCCTTTCCAGTCATGATTTATCAGATGGTCCAAGAATTCCTTGCTCATGCTGGTTACATGTCCATTGATCTTAGAAGAATACATTTGAAGAAAATAATTAGCCAGAAGTGGAATGTCTTTTTTCCGGTCGCGCAGAGAAGGGAGTTCTATGGTGAAAATATTCAGCCTGTAAAAAAGATCTTCCCTGAATTTTCCTTCATCCACTTCTTTTTGCAGATCCCTGTTGGTTGCTGTGATAAGACGGACATTCACCTTGCTTGATTTGGTATCTCCTACCTTGATAAATTCGCTGGTTTCCAATACCCTTAATAATTTAGCCTGCAGGTCAAAAGCCATTTCTCCTATCTCATCCAGGAACAAACTTCCTCCATCTGCTTCTTCTATCAGACCTTTTTTATCTTTTACGGCGCTGGTAAAAGATCCTGCCATATGTCCGAATAATTCACTTTCAAGTAACTCCTTGCTGAATGAACTTACATTCAGTGCAACAAAAGGATTGGCTGAGCGCTTGCTTCCATTATGGATGGCGTGTGCAAATACTTCTTTGCCTGTACCGGTTTCACCCAATAATAATACGGTTGCATCGGTAGGAGCCACTTTTTTGGCCAGTTCAACAGCGGCGAGGATTAAATCCGATTCACCCAAAATATTTTCAAAAGTATATTTCTTTTCGACCTGCTGTTCCAGTTGAGTAACACGT
>Ga0207065_1187_pt1 | contig 12216 bp, 12 predicted proteins | sample Alteio_BWMinCont_27_FD_153492 | JGI IMG/M metagenome (GOLD analysis project Ga0207065, IMG submission 153492) | Enriched cells from forest soil in Barre Woods Harvard Forest LTER site, Petersham, Massachusetts, United States -... | ecosystem: Environmental > Terrestrial > Soil > Temperate forest >...
CCTGGGCTCCGCTTTCCGGCACTAAGACAGGTGAATCCAATCCTGTGGATCTGGACATCTGGATATTTGTAGTTCCTGTAATATTGATATATCCTTCAACAACCAGTAAACCTGTAGCCTGTCCTTTTATATTCGCTACATATTTATCCGTACATGCGCCCAGCACAAACAACATCAAAACCCAATGCTTCATTTTCATCAGATTCAATTAAAATCTTACATTAAAATTTATAAAAGGAATCGCACTTCCAAATATGGAAAGCTGATATCCGTTTAAAGCGCCGTTTTGGGAGACATAATAAACCGAATAAGGGTTGTGTCTACCGAAAACATTGTAAACTCCGATCGTCCAGGAGTTATGAAACTTCTGGTGAACTTTATGATTCCCGTCTATATTCATTGAAAAATCTGTCCTGTAATAGTCTGGTATGCGATATGCGTTCCTGTCAGAATACAAAGTCCTGAACGAATTGTAATAAAAATAAGATCCAGTAGGCAGTGTAATGGGGCGTCCTGTTGTATAGGTACTGTTCAGGGAAATACTAAACCGGTGATTTACCCTGTAATTGGCTACCATGGTAGCTGAATTCGGCTGATCATAATTCGCCGGATAATAATTACCGTTATTGATAATTTCTCCTGCATAAGGGTCAGCCTGCTTTAATTCTGTCCTTGAATAAGTATAACTCAGCCATCCATTCAGTTTGCCCGTGGTTTTCTTGATAAGGAATTCGATGCCATAAGCCCTCCCATTCGTATTGATTACATCCGTCTCAATATGATGATTCATTATCAATACCGCCCCACTCTTATAATCCAGGATATGCTCAAGGGTTTTATAATATACTTCTACCGAAGTTTCAATGGTGTTATTCTTAAGATTTTTATAGAAGCCCAGTGAAAACTGGTTACCCCATTCAGGTACAATATTGGGATCACTTAATTTCCAGATATCGGTGGGTGAGATGGACGTCGTATTGGAAATGACATGTATGTATTGTCGCTCAGTATTATAACTTGCCTTGATCGAAAAATTTTCGGTGAACTGATACCTGGCAGACAGGCGGTATTCAGGACCCGAATATGTTTTTATAAATTGGCCAGGACCATAAGTTTTTACATCCACAACATTATCCGGCGATTTTGGAACATCGGTTGGATACTGGTTTACAGATTGAGGACCGAGGTAATTATATACGGAAAATCTGATACCAGCTTCAACCACAAATTGGGGAGTAATGGTGAATTTATCACTGAGATATAAAGCACTTTCCAATGCCTGTTCCTTTTGTACTGTATCTGCTGCTACCAGAGATTCTTTGCCGAGGGGCGTATATGTGCCAGGTTGCAGAACATAATACATCGAGTTAAGTCCGAATTCCAGGGAATGTTTGGGGCTGAGGAAATAATAAAACTGCGCTTTAAGGTAAGATTGATTTACTCCAAAAGAAAGTTTAAAAGCATCCACCGGATTCTGCGTACTGCTTATATTATAATTGTATTTGTCATAACCTGTAATAAAAACACCATATAATTTGTCAGTGAAAGAATGTTTCCATTTCAGTGAGAGATTCAGATTGCCATATCCATATGTGGTATCGCTGTTCAAGTTGAAATTGTCTTTACTGGTATAAGCTGTCAGGTAAAGATTATTGTTTTTGTCGATCTGGTGACTCACGTTCAGATTCAAATCATAAAAGGAAGCCCTGCTCAATTTATATTGTGGTGGCAACAGGTTCAGCAACCAGTTAGCATAAGTGGTTCTTCCAGCAATAATGAATGAGGTTTTATCTTTTACGATCGGTCCTTCAAATTCAAGCCGGCTCGTTACCAGGCCAATGCCTGCGTTACCTGCAAATTCTTTTTTGTTTCCTTCCCTGCTGGTTATATCCAGCACAGAGGATAATCTTCCGCCATACCTGGCCGGGATACTGCTTTTATATAATTCAACGCTTTTAACAACATCCGGGTTAAAGGCTGAAAAGAAACCAAAAAAATGAGACGGGTTATAAATTGTCGCATCATTAAACAGGATCAGGTTTTGGTCGGCTGAGCCTCCCCGAACATTTAAACCTGTACTTGCTTCACCCACCGACTTCACGCCGGGAAGTGTTAACAATACGCGCAAAAGATCAGCTTCTCCAAAAACAACCGGCACCTGTTTGAGGGTTTTAATATCCATTTTCTGCACGCCCATTGTTACGCCACGTATATTGCTCAATTTTTCAGCAGAGACGATAACATTTTTCAGCATCATAACCTGTCCCTGTAAATCGATATTCATTTTTCCGTCGCCTGACAAAAGGATCTGGCGACGGGTATCTTTCATTCCAATGCTTTGAATATTAAGAATATGGCGTCCTTTTGGTAATGAAATAGCATAATAACCATACTGGTCTGACGCGGCTCCGATCCGGGGTTTGTCCATATATATAGAAGCCCCCGCTATCGACTCCCCTGTTTTTGCATCCCGCACATATCCTGAAATCAGTGCGTTTGGCGAGCCGTTATTTGCTGAGTTAACCCCGATCTGGTAAAGTTTATTCTCCAGGGCAGCGATCTGGGTTTTAGTATTCTGATTTTGGTCGTCTTCAACCTCGACTTGATATGCGCGATGTTTACCTTTTAAAGAATCCAGCGTAGCTAAGAGGTTCGTTTGAATAAGCGCTTCCTTTGTAAGAAAAACTTCATCATGGGGACCGATAGCATAATTAAAACTGGTATTGGCAAAAGCCCGGTCCAAAACGGTACTGAGGGGTTCCCGGCTGACAGAAAAATTAAATTTAAGACTGTCAAATAAAGAAATATCATAATAAAAAAAATAGTCCGTCTGCGATTCTATTTCTTCCTCCAGCTCCTGTATAGGTGCATCGTGAAAAGTTACAGAAATGAGATTCTGCCCATTTTTTTGGGCATGCAATTCAGGACAAAATCCGCCCAGGAAAATAACAAGGAGCAAACACCAGGCAGAATATCTCATATTAGTAGTTAGCAATTTTGTCAAAATAACCTGCCACCTGGATCAGTGTATTTTCCTTATCATTCCTGTAATCCAGTTTGTTTTTCCTGATAAACCGTTGTACATCTTTTTTGTGATCATACATATAGTCCAGTAATTCACGTTTTGTACTTACAGCAACATAAGAATTCAACCTCCAGATATAATAATCATTGGTTTCATCCATATACCGCCTGAGTCCCTCCGATACAGAAATGATTTCCCTCACTTTTTTAGTAGTATGTTTTAAAAGTTTAGACCGACCGGTATAAAGAACTTCATAAAATCCTTCCGAAGGAATTCCTCTGTTCAGACTATCTAAAAACATATAAATAAAATGATGCCCTGCAATCGTAAAGGAGCTGACTCTTTCATTAACCAATTTCAATTGGTAGGCTTGGTCCATCACAACAAGGTATTGGCGATAATCCTCATAAAAAATAGAAAGGTTCGGATATGGTATATTATCGTATACTATGGACCCTTTGGTTGCCTTATCCGTCAAAAAATATGCACTTCCTGTCTGGAATGTCAAATCAAATCCAGGGTACAAGCTCCCGTTAAAGAGGCGGGATTGATCTCCTACCTGGTCGAAATACAATGATATGGAATGTGTAAGGGCTGACTGGTAAAAAATACTATCTTCCTGTCTTGATTGAGCAGTGGCCGGGATAGTAAATAGTAAAATGATAAGCAGGTAAATAGCAGGCAATCCAAATTTCATTTCAATTCGTTGATTTGAAACACAGCTTACCTTTCAGGACATGTATCATAGGGTTAGTGCTGCTTCCAATTAATAATCAAGGCAATATACTGATTTTTCATATAATAAATTTAAAAAATGAAAACACACCGGGTATTTATAACGGTCATGGGCATATGTTTAATTTGTTTTCAAACTTTATCCGGAATAGCTCAAAATAAAATCCAGGATTTCCGGGTTATTGCATTTTATACCGGCAGAGCAGACCTGGCACATATAAGTTTTGTACATGAAGCCAATCGATGGTTTCCGAAAATGGCGGCAGCAAATCATTTTACATACGATTCAACGAATAACTTCAATAATCTGAATGAGAAATTTCTTTCGCAATACCAGGTTGTTATTTTTCTGGACACGAGGCCCGACAGTCCCACACAAAGAAAAGCCTTTGAAGAATATATGAAGAAAGGCGGAGGATGGATGGGATTTCATTTTGCAGGATTTGCACTGACACCCTCCGATTTTCCACAGAACTGGGACTGGTACCACAATGAATTTCTTGGCTCAGGTTCTTATGTCAGCAATACCTGGAGGCCAACCCCTGCTGTACTCCGCGTTTTAGATAAAAATCATCCGGTTACGAAAAATCTTCCGGATACCTTCCGGTCTGCTGCCAGTGAATGGTACCGCTGGTCGAATGACCTGCGCAAGAATCCCCAGATCGATATATTACTATCGATTGACAGCAGTAGTTTCCCTTTGGGAACAGGTCCAAAACTTTATGAAATCTGGCATAGCGGTTTTTATCCTGTGGTGTGGACGAACAAAAACTACCGGATGGTGTATTTTAATATGGGACATAACGATATGGATTATGAACACAAAACCAATAAAGAACTTTCCCAGACTTTCAGTAGTTCCGAGGAAAATCAGCTCATTTTAAATACACTTCTGTGGCTGGGAAACAAACAGTAGCAGATTAAATTATTCAGAAATGAAAACGGTTATTATTACTGGCGCGAATGGAAATCTTGGATTGGCAGTTACAAAAGAATTCCTGGATAAAAATTACCGGGTGCTTGCAACTGTACCAAATGAAAAAGAAAAAGGGGATATTCCTTCTCATCCAAACCTGGATATTTCAACTGTAAATCTGACCAATGAAAATGAAACCTATGCATTCGTTAAAGCATCCATTCAGAAATATGAAACTATTGACGGGGCATTATTATTAGTAGGCGGATTTACCATGGGTTCGCTGGCGGAAACATCAGGTGAAGACCTGCATAAACAAATTGCATTAAATTTCGAAACTGCTTATTACGTAACAAGGCCATTGTTCGATCACCTGATAAAAAATAAAAAAGGATCCATTGTTTTTATAGGAGCTCGCCCCGCAATAAATCCAGATCAGGGAAAGGGCCTAATCGCTTATGGCCTGAGTAAATCACTTTTATTTAAACTCGCTGAATTTCTGAATGAAACCGCCAAGGGAATGAATGTAAGTGTATCGGTTGTTGTGCCAAGCACACTGGATACTTCTTTGAATCGAAAATCAATGCCCGATGCTGATCCTGAAAACTGGGTAAAGCCATCAGAGATTGCAGAAACACTCGAATTCCTGATCTCTGATAAAGCCAGGGCACTCAGGGAAACTGTGCTAAAAGTCTACAATAATGCATAAGAAAGTATGGGAGTATGGGAGTATGGGAGTATGGGAGTATGGGAGTATGAGACGGTCATCGATCATCGGTCATCGAACTTTTTTACGTTCCAAAAGATAAACCTCCGCTGCCCGCATGAAATAAAGAATAAGTTTTAATCACCCTTAATATTTCGGCAACACCCCAGGCCTGGGCTACACATCCCCTCGGATGATGAGGTGCATCACCATCAAAAATTTCAGAGACAGTTCCTATACACCCTTCATTCAGGAGGTGATGAGTAAACCGTTCGATGATAGCGAGGGCTTCTGCTTTAAATTGATCTCCCAAAGTTTTCATCCCCGCTTCTATAAATGTTCCCAATAACCAGCTCCACACCGTACCTTGGTGATAAGCAGCATCACGCAATTGTGTATTGCCTCCATAATTTCCTTTGTAGTTTGGATCATCCGGTGAGAGGGAACGGAGCCCTACAGGTGTATATAATTTAGATCTTACAATATTCAAAACGGCTTCCGCCATTTTGCCTTCAATTAAATGAAAAGGGAGGCTGAGCGCAAAAACCTGGTTTGGCCGGAGGCTTGAATCCGGCTTTCCTGATTCATCAATATTATCAAAGAGATATTTCCCTTCGGCATACCAATATTTCTCACTAAAACTTTTTTTGGCCTGTTCTGCTTTATCATGGATATTTTCTGATGTTTCCGTTTCGCCATTCATTAAAAGAATGGATTCAAAAATTTTCAATGCATTATACCATAATGCTTCAATTTCCACAGGTTTACCCATCCGGGGCGTAACTACCCAGTCCCCTACTTTTGCATCCATCCAGGTAAGTTGTTGTCCGGTTTCTCCCGCATACAGCAGGCCATCATTATCAACATGTATATTAAATCTCGTCCCTTTGAAATGCCATTGAATAATATCTTTCAATACAGGAAGGATTTCTTTTAGAATGAAATCTCTGTCGTTTGTGGATTGCAGATAACCATATACAGCATTGAAAAACCAAAGTGTTCCGTCCACATTATTATATTCTGGTGGTTCGTTACTATCCATAAACCGGTTAGGTAACATACCCATGCTGACGGATTTTGAGAAAACTGCAATAATTTTTTTTGCATCTTCTAAACGACCTGTTTGTAAACAAAGTCCTGGTAAGGAAATCATGGTATCGCGTCCCCAGTCTGTAAACCAGTGATAGCCTGCTATTATAGTTTTCAAAGAAACAATTGATGCTTCTGATTCTTCTGGAATTTCCCGTTTTACAATAAACTGGTCCGCTGCCAATGACAATGTTCTCTGAATCTCATCTGGCAACCTATTCAAAAGTGATAGCTTTCGATTCTTTTCCCTTTCAAATAAGGTATCCGCATTTTTCATCGTCGGATTATCTGTGGAAATTATAATATCCAAAGCATCTCCGTCCTTTAGTTCTACCTGGAAGATCCCGTGGTTGAACAGATCTTCCACGTAATCAAGTCCCCGGTATTTTTCCTGTAAATAATTAAAGTTGTAATACCATTTATTTACTGATTGGAAGGAGGATCCGGGAATGAAAATATAAATATCAGGCGCTCCATCGTACGGCTGATTATGAAACAGCCCGTTTTTAAAATCGGTTTTCCAGAAAATATTATTATATGAATGCTGCAATTCGTGATATCCTCTTGCTGCAATCAACGGAAGGAATTGAAGAGTAAAGGAATTTTTTGCATTAAGAACTTCATAGCGGATCAGGGTGGTATTTTCACCATTCACCATAGTAATGGTTTTACGGAGCCTGAGGCCTGCAATCTCAAAAATCCATTCCGGGAAAAGGTCTTTTTTAAAAGAAACGAGCCATCTATATCCTGTTGGAAAGATAGTATCGCCATAATCATTGGTAGCCAAATCGTATTGGTTACCGTTCAGGATGATGGATTCATCCAGTTTCGAAACCAGGAGCATCCTTTCAGCCGGCGGACGAATGGATGCCATAAGCAACCCATGATAACGGCGGGTATTGCAACCGGATAAACTGCTCCCGGACCAACCACCGAGTCCGTTGGTTTCAAGCCATTCCAACTTTCTGGTTTCTGAAAAATTCCCCAGTAAATTTTTATCCTTAAATAACAACATGGGATATTCCTAAATTTACTTACTTTATGCGGCAGTCTTTATTAAATCATGAAATAGTCAATCATCAAAATAAAATCAGCATTGAAAAATTTTATCCTCTTATCTGTCTGCGTTCTGATGATCGCAGCCTGCGGGAATAATAAAGGGAAAGGCCTTGGTTTTAATCCGCCTTCAGATTCAACTTTAAAACCGGCCATTGTTTTATCAGACAGTGGATGGATTGATTTATTTGATGGTGTTTCCCTGTCTGGCTGGCATACCTATGGAAAAAAGAAGGCTGGTACCGCATGGAATATCGACAGCGGATCGATTCATTTAAAACCCGGCGCGAAAAACGGTTACCAGACCGCGGGCGGCGGTGATCTGGTTTCCAATGACACATTTGGCAATTTTGATTTGAAACTGGAATGGAAGATTGGAAAGAAGGCAAATAGTGGTATCATAATTTTTGTTCAGGAAGATACCATGAAGTATAAAGAAACCTGGAACACTGGACCTGAAATGCAGGTATGTGATAAAGACAGCAATGAAGACGCACACAGCTTTAAACACGAAGCAGGTGACCTCTATGATTTGATCGCCTCTACGGTAATGTCGGCAAAACCGGCACTTGAATGGAACCAGGTGGAGATTGTGAGTAATGATCAGCGCCTTGATCTTTACCTGAACGATGTGCATATTATCTCCACTCCGATCTGGAATGAGAGCTGGAAAAAACTGATTGCAGGAAGTAAATTTAATACCATGCCTGGATTTGGAAGTTTTCATTCGGGACATATCGCCCTGCAGGACCATGGAGAAGAAGTGTGGTACAGGAATATTAAAATAAAAAAAATTGAAAAGCCGAATTGATTATTTCAATTCGAAAAACCCAAATTCATCTTTACCATCTCCTCCGTTAAGAATTTCAAAGGATTTTCCAGAGGGGATATAAATATAATCGCCTTTTTTGCGAAAGGATTTTGCATTCAATTGAATAGTATACTTCGAATCTGTTAACCGGATTACCAGGAGGTCCGCTTTTCTTTCGGGCACAGTAAGTTTTACAATATTCACCATCGATAACCGGTATGCCCTTACCGGTTTTTCTTCAAATAACAGGGTGAAAGCGGGCTGACGTATAGGCGAGTCAATGGCTATAAAGTTTTTATTAGTCAGCTCGATATCCATTACATGATATTCTGCCGTATCACTGTTCCAAACGCGATGGATGCGGGGTTGTTTATAAAAACCTTCGAACCAGATATTATCATTATCTCCCGTATTTAACCGGGCGCTTTTCTCCTCACTGATAACCTGGGAGCCTACTTTTACTTTATTGGTCAGGATAACAAAAACGGAGGGCGTTGCATGAATATGTATCTGTGTTGTATCTCCGGGAGGAATATGTACGTCCAACAGGCGGATATGGCCGTTTTCCAGGATATTATGGTGCCGGGGTTCCTTGCTTACAGGCACCTGGGCCAGGCATATGGAATGAAAGCGTGAAAAAACAAGGATAAGCAATACCAGATTCTTCATAAAAAATGTTTTTCTAATTCCTGACTAATATAGTAGCTTCATAGCAATTGCAACCACGGGCACAAAAAAATTCCTCATTTAATCCTTAAATAAGGGGATATGTTTCATGTGCATGCATTTAACTCTCATCCTTTGCTCAGGCATTGTGTTGATTCCTACCTGATCGTTTCAACGGATCAGGATGAATGCGGCTATGCAGAAATCAACCTGCTTCCACATATTACGCAAAACCTGGTTCTCGGTCTGGATGAAGAAAATACAGTGTTCGATTGCAATCATTCAGCATTCACGTCCAATCATTTTATTGCGGGTCCGAATGATGAAGTATCTCATGTCAGGTTTTTTTCCGGGATGAAGAAAATGATTATCAATTTTAAGCCCGGTGGATTCTACAAAATATTTCAACTTCCTGCGCACTATTTCAGTAACCGGACCCGGGACGCGGTGGAGTTTCTGGGAAGATCAGTGACTGATCTCGCAAAACAATTAAAAAAAACTTCCCTTTCAGTTAAAATTGAACTGGCAGATGCTTTTTTACTAAATCATTTGCAGGAGGGACAGAAAAAAACAGACCGGAATATCGATGAAGCCATCCGTCTCATTGAAAGATTTAAAGGAAATATTAGTCTCCGGGAACTGGAACAGGCGACTTATACCACGAAGAGAACATTGGAAAGGCATTTCCTGGAACAGGTTGGATTATATCCCAAGACTTTTTCCCGCCTGGTTCGTTTTAACGGAGTAATCCGTTTCATCGAAACTAATTTGAATGTTAAATGGCGGCAGCTGGCAGATGCATTTGGATATTACGATCAGAGCCATTTTATTAATGAATTCAAATCTTTGTCCGGCGGCCTTCCACAGGATTATTTCACCCTCAAAACCGGTTTCGAGAAAATCATGCAGGCTTAGATTTTGTCACTTTTTTCCAATAATAATCATCTTATTGAAGATTAGGTTTGCTAACCGCTCATTCTATATAAAAATGCCATATTTAACCATTAAAACTTTATCTCATGTCTCAACAAAAGATCATAAAATCTGCCAACAGGCGCGATTTTTTAGGCAAGGTTACAGGTGCTGCTGCACTTTTGGGTGTTGCTTCTCTTGTTAACCCTGTAAAAGCAAACGACAGTATTCATAGTTTTATAGGAAATGCCCCCGATCCGGATGATTGGTTTAAAGGTATTAAAGGCAAGCATCGTATTGTTTTTGACTGTACTGAACCGAAAGAAATTTTCCCCTTTGCGTGGCCTAAAATTTACTTTATGACCAATGAAGCTACGGGCGCTACAGATAAGGATTGTACGGCGGTGGTTGTATTGCGTCATAGTGCATTCCTCTATGGATTACAGGACAGCATGTGGGCAAAATATAAATTAGGAGAGATGCAAAAAGTAATGGATCCTCAAACAAAGGCTTTAGCAGTCAGAAATCCTTTCTGGAAACCCAAGGCGGACGATTTTTCTGCACCAGGTTTGGGAAACGTTACGCTTGGTATTCCTGAATTGCAATCCATGGGAATCATGTTTTGCGTTTGTAATATGGCTCTTACCGTTTTCAGTGCTGTCGTAGCTGGAAGCACAAACCAGCAACCTGCAGCAGTTTTAAAAGAATGGCAGGACAACCTGATACCTGGCATTCCTCCTATGCCCTCCGGCGTATATGCTGTAGGTCGGGCACAGGAACACGGATGTGGTTACTGTTATGTCTGATTTGAGGTGTTGCTCTTATATAATCGCATCCTATGACACGTAAATGGCTGGCCGGTTCAGTCGTCTTGCTTGCACTATTAACCTGCGTTTGGTTTTGGCGGAAAGAAAAGCCCCCAAAACCGGCAAATACAAATTTGCATACTGCTGTTTTGCCGGTAGGGGAAGCCATGTGGATTGCACCGGATTCAAATATGATTCCTCATAATGATTCAGGCCAGCTCATCCGATATGGGAAAAAACTTATCAGTTCGACGTCGAAGTATTACGGGCCCGGTGGTAGCATTGGTCATAATGCCAACGGAATGAATTGTCAGAACTGTCATCTCGAGGCTGGTACCCGGGCATGGGCAGGAAATTTCGGCAGCGTTGCATCCCTGTATCCACGTTTTGGTGACCGGAGAGGAAATACAGAAACCATCAACCAGCGCATTTCGGATTGTTTTGAAAGGAGTATGAATGGAAAAGCACCCGACAGTAACAGTCTGGAGGTGGTAGCTATGAATGCATATATAAGATGGGTGGGAAAGGATGTTAAAAAAGGAAAGAAACCCCGTGGTACAGGTTTGGAAATTCTGGCATATATGGAAAGACCCGCTGATACTGCCAGAGGAAAGGTATTATACGCACAAAAATGCCAGCTCTGTCATGGCATGAACGGTGATGGGAAACCGGATTCAGCCAAGGGTTATTTATATCCTCCCTTATGGGGAGAACATAGCTATAATAGTTCAGCGGGATTATATCGCCTGTCAAAGTTTGCCAGTTTCATAAAAGATAATATGCCATTTGGAAGCAGTTATGTAAATGAACAACTGACGACTGAGGAAGCCTGGGATATTGCAGCTTTTGTAAACAGCCAGCCGAGGACTATTAAAAAATTCAAGCAGGACTGGCCAAATATGTTATTGAAACCGGTTGATCTGCCAGATGGTCCTTTTCCTGATTCTTTTCCTATCGCAATGCATAAATACGGGCCATTCGGGCCGATCGTAGCCAGCAGAAAGGCTAAAAAATAAGATAACTGCCATAAATAATCCTTCCTTGGATAGCGCACTATTTACAACTCTGCGATTGAAAATCAGAAATCTGAAAGAATCCGATCTCGAAGCTTTTCTTCAATACCGTTCAAACCCGGAAGTAACAAAATACCAGGGCTTCGATACATTCACAAGGGAACAGGCGATTTCGTTTATCGCGGAACATAAAAATAAATTACACATTTACCCTGGGGAATGGATTCAATATGGTATTGAAAATTTGAGTAGTCATCAGCTCATAGGAGATTGTGCCATTTACCTGCATCAGTCGGATTCAAGAATAGCAGAGACTGGCATCACCATTTCTCATTTAAATCAAAGGAAGGGTTACGCCAGGGAAACGATGCTGGGATTAATGCATTTTCTTTTCCAGGAAAAGGGAATTCACCGCATTATAGAAACTGTTGACGCCGAAAACCTGGCTTCCATCCAACTATTCAAAAGCCTTTCCTTCCGC
>Ga0207065_1189_pt1 | contig 12060 bp, 8 predicted proteins | sample Alteio_BWMinCont_27_FD_153492 | JGI IMG/M metagenome (GOLD analysis project Ga0207065, IMG submission 153492) | Enriched cells from forest soil in Barre Woods Harvard Forest LTER site, Petersham, Massachusetts, United States -... | ecosystem: Environmental > Terrestrial > Soil > Temperate forest >...
TTAAATGATTTGGATAAACTGCCCAACTGGCCTGAGCAAGTCAAAACTATGCAAAGAAACTGGATTGGCCGCTCGGAAGGGGTTGAGGTTCAATTTCCGATTAACAATAGCCAAGATCATCTCACGATTTATACCACACGTCCTGATACCTTATTTGGCGTCACCTACGTTGCTGTAGCGCCTCAACACCCATTAGCCAAAGAAGCCGCTAAAAATAATCCAGCTCTTGCTACATTCCTAGATGAGTGCCGCAACATCAAAGTAGCAGAAGCAGACATTGCCACCATGGAAAAACGCGGCATGCCATTAGGCATCAGCGTTTTTCTTATAAACCAAGCCTTTTTTATAAAGCTGTAAAAAGAACCATTGTTCCCATCGATAATAGCTGGGATCACAGGTCGCCAATTCCCGGCTCCAGTCGTATGCCAAGCCCATGCGTTTCATTTGGGCTTTCATAAAGTCGATGTTTTTATAAGTCCATTCAGCCGGGGGCATTTTATGCTTCATGGCCGCATTTTCGGCGGGTAGTCCAAAAGCGTCCCAGCCCATCGGCTGCATGACGTTTTTGCCTAACATACGTTGATAACGAGAAATAACATCCCCAATGGTGTAAACACGGACATGGCCCATATGTAAACGACCAGAAGGGTAGGGGAACATGGTAAGGCAATAAAACTTCTCTTTATTCAAGTCCTCGGTCACTTGAAAGAGGCTGCGCTCATCCCAAAAAGCTTGGATGGTTTCTTCGATTTGTTGTGGTTGATATTGTTCTTGCATACGCGGTTTTCTCGGTAAATTTAGGCAAACGTAAAGGATACCGTAACGCTGTGGAATAGCAAGAGGGCAACGAAGCTAGGGGTGAATCTTAAGGTTGTCTCGTCCGGGTAGTCGTAGCTTGTGTAGAATCGACAGCAGGAGTACTAGTCTGCTCGATCAGCGGTTTCTTCTGTTCGGATAGCTTTTCGATCAATCGACGTGGTACAACAGCATCTGCCAAAGATTGTCCTAATCTTACAGCGCTTTTATCTTGAGTGAGTTGATTAAAAATAATCTTAGTATCGCTTTTACTAACACTTGATGAGACGACCTCAAGTTGGCTCATTCGATTGGAATAATTAATAGACTGGTTCAAGATAGCTACCATATCAGCACGCTGTTGCATAGAAACGCTTTTACTTAATGTATCTACATTCGTTTCAAGAAAAGCTGCAAGCATGAGAGCTTCATTATGTATAGTGGATGTTTCACCTGTGCTTATGGTTCGAATCAATTTGCCAACCAGTTTATCTAATTCTGTTAAAGCGGTTGCACGTGGATTAAACCAACGGTATAAGAAGAAACGTTGATCATACGCTTTTTTCTCATTTTCCCAATGCTCAAGCTTCGCTTTCAATGTGTCCTGCTGAGACGCTAAGTCTGTGCTGAGAGAGGTTTCCAAGCTCTTAACAGCGGAGCTTTCTTCAATGGCTTGTTTTCTTAACTGACTATCCATAAATGCGAGCAATTTTTCTTTATAAGCTTTTCTATGTTTTACAGAAGTGGGGAGGATACGCGCAAGTGAAAACCTAGCAGGATGCGCTTCACTTTCCGCTTTTTTATGTAAAATTCTGAGAACTTTAAGAGCTACCTGATCGCCACAACCAAACGCAGCATATTCAGAAAGGTAATCAATTTTTAAAATTTTTGCAGCATCTGTTTTTTCAGTTAATTTACGACGCTTTCTTAATTCAATCCCTTTTTCTAAAGATTGGAGATGCGAGTGCGCATGTTCTTTAGGGATGGCTTTAAGCACGGTTGTTTTAAATTCTAAAGTCTGAACTTCAAAGCGACTGGCAAGCATCAGTGTAAACTCGTGTTGCACGCTTTGACCGTCTAAATAAGCGCGTTTCATTAGAGTTTCTTCTGACTGATCATCTTTTTTGATTTCAGCCAATGCAGCTTTTGCTGCGGCATGTTCAGTTTCGGCGATTTTTTTATTCAATTGCAAAGAATTTTCATAAATTGCGATTCTTTTTAAATAAAGTTTTGCATATTTTGCTTTTTGTGAATCATCAAATTGCGAGAACTCTTCAGCCAAAGTCATCAACTCAATTTGTTGATGTTGTAGGTCAATTTTACCAATAATGTTTTCACGCAGATTTTTTTGATTTGATTCAATATAGGCTAATGCTTCAATGATCGGTTTTGTGATCATCGCAGGCAATGATGAGTTTTTATAGGGTTCGCTGAGTAGACTAATATTGATTTTCTTGAGATAGGCACGTAATGCTGTCGCGGCGAAATAAGCCGTGGGATCGGAAATCTTTGCTTCAAATAAATAACTGTCTAGAGCGGTGAGTTTTGATTTGATAAATGCAACTTCAGTAAATCCATTCACATTCTTAAAGTAAGTAGCCAAGTTGTGAACAGCCATTGCATATTTAACGCCGGGATGCTTTTCATTCTCGAAATCATACAAACCATCTTTAAGCGGACGATCCGAAGGGATTAGCCCTTTATCGGAAATGGCTTTCAGACATTCGTCAATGATGGGTAAGTATGTTTGATGTAATGGCATAATATTTAACCTTTAGTCTCAATAAATAAGCAATCATTCAGTTATTTATCAATTATAGTACAACTAAAACCTTAACAATTTATTAACTTGCTCGTTATTTGATGTGAAATTATAGAATTGTATAACTTATTGATAAATAGGTGGCTGATTATGGGTACATCAAATCCTTCAAGTCAATCATTTCAATTTTTTGGAGCTGATTGGCAGTTTCACCCAATTCAGACATCTGAAAGTGCTTTTTGGCGGCTTGGGAAATAAGCTGAGAATCTTCTGGAAAGTGCTCTAACATGGGAAATATCACGGATTTGCCAATGACGGCCCGTCTAGTCGAAGGGTCGGGCTTTAAACCCCACATATTCTGAAAAGTCATGGGGATGAGGCTATGTTTATCGGAGTTGGGATTAGGAAAGTTGCCTATAAACAATAAGATATGACCATCGATATAAACGATCGTCGTAAATGGCTGGCCTCTTTCCATGAGATATTCAATGCGTTCTTTAGGCGAGTCTTTGGATAAATCGGTCAGCTTACCCGCATAGACTTGATCGGAGGAATGTCGAGGCAGCCAGATTCCAAACGGGGTCATCAAGCTTTTCAATTCCGAAGAGCAATCATTATAAAAATAGAGATTGCCCCAGCCGTAGGGGCGGCCGAGTAAAGTGCTTATGATGCGACTAAAGTTATATTTGGTCGGAGCGATCGGTAGAATGCCAGCATCGTTATTGTTAACGGTTGCGTATTCAATCACAGCCTGTTGCTTGGCATCTGCGACGGGAATCATGATTTTTAGTGTATTGGCGCTGTCAGCTACCGGAAAGACTGAACCGACATAGGCTGAGAAACGAAATACCCCATTACTATCAAGAATACTGGTTTTGGTATGGGTGATCGCGGCTAATTGTTTAAAGGCGCGTGTGACCCAGGTTTTGATGAAGGCTTCGCTGACGCGAGCAAGCCCCGAGCTTTTTACCCAGCCGATATAATCAGACGTGACGACTAGCGACCAAGCGTGGTCTTGTGTTTGCGTCAGGATATAGACGGGTGCGCCAGCCCAAAGCGCAGAGATTTGTAAGTTATCAAAAGGATAACCTTGGCCCGCAATTTTATAATGGAAGAAAAACACATCATCCGTTGGTAAAACTCTGGCATAGAGATTATCGATCGCAATAGCACGGTTTTTTGCGTCGTATTGCAGGTGATCAAACTGGGCTAGATTAATATTCGCAGCAATTTTATGAATCCAATTCTCAGAGTACGGGCGGAAATTTTCACCATAGCCCATTTCTTTGTTTTTTTTGTTTTTGTTATTAAAGAGCTGAATGAGAGCTGCTTCATTTGTTTTTAAATCATCGGGTTTGGGTGCTTGTAAAATTCTTTTTACGTAATCAGGATTCCAAGGCGAGGAGGCTCCATACGTGTGTTTGTAAAAATTAGCTAACCGTTGTTGTTGTACCACACTTGACATCAACGGCGTGTCATAATCAGGGTCGTTAGGTTTGATCCAGTCAGAAAGCGTTTGATTATAATTTTTTAAGGGAAAAACGGAGACGACGTCCTGTTTTTCCCGACAGCCAGTCATCAGAAAAAGACAGCATACAACCGGCAGTAAATATTTAATGCGCATGATATTTGCGCCGAACGATCGCGATGATTAATAGGCCAACCAAAATCATGAGAATCGGATCCATCGCGATCGACTGCCAAGGCGTTTTTCCTTTGACGGTTTGCACATCGCCAGTTAAGACAAAAGATTGATATTGAGGGGCGCGTGCCTGAATTTTTCCACGGGCGTTGATAATCGCGGTAATCCCATCATTTGAAGCAAATAACACGGGACGTCCCATTTCTAAAGCGCGCATCTGGGCCATTTCTAAATGTTGTGCTTGCGCGATAGAGTGGCCAAACCAGGCATCATTACTGACCGTTAAAATTAAATCGATATTGCCGTCGCGTAATAATACTTGTTCGGGGTAGGCGATTTCGTAACAGATGAAAGTTGCGATTTTGACACCGTCAGCCACGATAGGCTGCATGGGATCTTTATTGGGAATGAAATCCGACATGGGAACATGTAGTAAATCTAAAACACGACCGAGCGATGATCGCATCGGAATGTATTCGCCAAAGGGGACAAGCAGACGTTTAGCATACACACCACCGCCATTTCCTAAGGCGACAACAGCGTTGTAATAGCTCTCTGATTGGGGTGCTTTCATCGGGATGCCGGTGATGAAAGTCGACTGATGTTCTTTTGCTTTGTAAGCCATGGTATTCAAAAAGTCGGCCGCAGTTTGAAAGGGAACAGGAATAGCAGACTCAGGCCAAACAATAATTTGACTGTCCCAGTGTGGCTGAGTTAATTCAACGTAGCGGTCTAACGTCGGTTGGACGTGTTCAGGCATCCACTTCAAGTCTTGGGCAATATTACCTTGGACTAAGCTGACTTTTACTTGTTTATCGGTAGGCTGTGTCCACGCGATGGTGCTAAGGCACGCACCAACAATCCAGATGAGAGCAATTCCTGCTAGATTGAAATAACCCCAACGGTTACGTGAGCGCTTAAATTCGATGATTGCATTGACCAGTAATGCGCTGCTTAATAAGGCTGCTAATGAAACGCCGTAGACGCTGAAAATGGGAGCAAAGCCTTTCAGCGGTGAGTTGATTTGGCTGGTACCTATGAATAACCAAGGAAAACCGGAAAAAACCCAGGTGCGTACCCATTCGAGTAAGACCCAGATCGCAGGAAACGCACAGACTATTTTGGTCGTGTTATTGTTTGGGAAAAAACGATTTAATAAATAGCCATTCAAGGCAGGAAATAGCGCTAAAATTCCAATGAGAGCACCCGTGACAATCACGGCAAAAAAGGCTGAAGCATTGCCAAATGTGTGAACGCTAATGTAAATCCAATAAACGCCAGTCGTAAATAAACCGACGCCAAATAACCATCCACGCCAAAAGGCTTGTTTGATTGAAGACTTTAACCATATGCCTAATAGAATAGCCGGCGAGATGATGGCTAATGGGAATAGATGGAACGGCGCGAAAGCCAAGGTTAATAAGGCACCGGCGATTAGGGCTAGACTGTTGGGTAGAATGTGTTTTAGTTTCATAGGAATACGGATAATAAAGAGGTACAGCATGATAGCATTATCTACTTGTCATTGCGAGCGCAGCGAAGCAAGCCAGGAAAAGATTGTAATGCGGGAAAGCACTGGATTGCTTCGCTGTGCTCGCAATGACGGATGCTATTGCAACGCATTTAATGTCGCATCAATAATATCGCGCTGCATGCCTTCAAAATAATCCCAATTGCTTTCATCCAGGGGATTCTGCAAGGCTTGAGTGATTTGTTTCTTAATATTTTGTAACGCCTGTTTTTGTTCATCGGGCAATAGCGCTGCGTTAATCGCAGAAATTTGCTGTGCTAAATCACACATGACATATAACCGGACATTTTGATCCGTCGGTAGAATTAAACTACCTTCTTGTCCTTCGGTAGTTGAGGTGGTGGGCGTTGTTACCATTTTTTTCCAAGCCATTTGGATGGACTTTTCAAATTCACCTAACTGATAATTTTTCATAATCACGGTGCCGGCATCCAGGGTAGCTTGGGTTGCTTGATCGTAAGTTTCGCTCTCTGTCGCTTGTGATGAAGCGGGTTCGTCTTCTTCAAATTTAATTTCCAAAGGCTTCGGTTCGAACTTAGGAGTCTCTTCAACAGGCGGAGTGGCAGCTTTTTCAGGTTCGGGTGTTTCATCTTCAAATTTAATTTCTAAAGGTTTCGGCACGAATTTGGGTTCCGCTGTGGATGACTCTTCCACAGGAGGTTGCGATGCGATGGTTTTTTCAGGTTCATGCGCCGGTGTTTTTTCCACAGGGGGTTGTGGAGTGAGCGTTTTTTCAGGTTCTGGCGTTGTTTCGGTTTTAAGTGATGCGGGTTCCACTTTTGGTGTGACTTGTTCTTCGATTTTAAGCGGCGTGGGTTCCGTTTTTTCAGCAATTTTTATTGGCTCCGGAACGACAGTAGGCTTTGGCGCTATACTCGCCTCCGGTTTTTCAGGCGCTTCTGCTTTAGATGCATCGATTTCTTTTTCAGCCGCGGATGCACTGACCGGAGTTTGCGAAACGGGTTCTGGCGCAGGCTTCTTCACATCGGGAATCGCTTCTCCTGCCTTTAATGTTTTGCCCATGACACGTAACGCATCGATAGCAAGTGCAATCGCAGCATTTAATTTAACTGCAAACATCCCATTTACGTTAGCCATGATACTTTGTAGCGATTTGATCACCTCTCCATGGAGTTCACGCAGATTTTTTTGCGGATACCCGCCTTCACGCACAAATCTTGGGATAGTCGTGACCGGGTCTGGCTTCTGTAAATTTTTTCCTAATAGTACATCCATTAATCCGGCATCGATCATTGCGAGATTTTGTGAGCCCAGCGGCAGGTAAAGAACGCTTTTTTTATAATTACTTTTGATCGAAGAAACGATAGTGATTAAATTCTTAATAACATCCGCTTCATATTGAATCGCATTAAAGACTTTATCATGTGCTTGTTTGATGGTGTCTTCTGATTGATAGATATCTAAATTCATATCCGCATGATGAAAAGCTTTGCGTAATCGATCGGTAAACCGAATCGTTAAGGGTTGCGCTAACTGTGGCTGAATTTTTTTTAAAAAATCATTGAGTTGATTTTTGAGAGTTGCAGTTTTCAGTGTTTTGTCTTTTTGGATAAAAAGCAGCAGATAATAAAATTTATCAATTTCAGGCTGTTCAGGTACCATGCCTGCAATCGCATCTTTGAATTCTGAAAAAGCATTTTCTTTTTCTTGCAAGATAGCCAGCAATTTATTGGGATGAATTACTTTTTCATAACCATCTTGCGCAATATTATTAATCCATTTTCGAAAAGCAGCTTGTTGCGTTGCCCTGACGCGTTCCAGTTCAACATTATAAAGTCGGTGATAAATAATCGGTACGACAAGGGAATTCAAAGATTGAGGATCATAATTAGGTGTTTTGCGTAATTGCTTTTCATGGATTATTTTTTCGATGACGAATTTTGCGAGATCTTTGAGTGCGAGCCTGACTTGTTTAGGAAAAATAGCTAAATCTTTTTCATGGAAGACTTCTTTTAAAACGGCATCTGCGTATTCGCGCTCAGTGGCTTTGCGATTATGTAAATACGTTTTAATTAAAGTAGCGATATCCTCTTTTTGATAAGGATTATAAAGTGATAGAGCAAGATGCAAGACGACTTGATTGAGCGTCAGATCGGCTTTGGTTTGTGGGGTGTCTGCAAGCAAACCGTCGCTCAGGCTCATGGGAATAACTTGAGTCGCGTAGGGTAGGTCATTCCAGAGTTGCTGGATCAATCCCAAGACTTCCGCGCGCGTTAATCGACGCGTCTCCTTCGAAATCTGCTCTAGATTGATGGAGAGTTGCTCAATTCCGAGTTCGCTGATCTCTTTTCTATCTTTCATTAAGATTTTCCTGATGCAATATGTACACTATAACGTCAAACCATAGGCAAGAGAAGTATGTTTTGAACTATAACTCTTGACTATCATTCAGATTTTGATAGGTTAACTCTCTTCAATGAGTTTTATGCAAAGCTTCAGTTCAATTGGTTGCAATTCATCTGTTTTGTATCCGTGTTGTCTGGGTAAACATAGTGCATTTTCTGCAAAGGACGCAGTTGTTTTAAGAACTGGGTGCGGGCAGTTTTTGCTTTTTTTATAACATCAAAAATAAAATTTAGGAGGAAAACTCCATGAAGCAACGATTATCACCGTTAGCAATGAGTTTATGCTTATTAGGTTTTGTTACACTCCCCGTCTGCGCGGCCACATCAGATCAAGCGTTAGAAAATAAAGTTGCTCAGTTAGAACAACAATTAGCTGAGTTAAAATCTCAAATTAAACCCACACATCACTCACATCATTCAGCAACGCACAGTAAAATATCAACTTCTCGCCAGGGTTCGACCCAAGGTTTAACACCGTCTGAAATCAAAACGACTGCTGAAATTAGTACGATAGCCGGCAGAGCAGAGGCAGGTGAGAAAGAAGCTGAGAAAAAAGAACCAGGTATCACGGGTCCTAACTATTTGCCTGAGACAGGTATGCAATATTTACCTGTGGATGTTGATGTCCCTGGACAATCTTTCGTTTCGACCGGTCCTTACATTGGGGTGCCTTTGCAATACTCTGGTTCGAATTTGTTAATTAACAGTCCTAGCGTTAACCAAGACGTGGCTTTGTTAAAATTACGTAAAAATATTAATGAGCGTTTAGCGGCGTTAGGTTTAAAACCTTCCGATGAACATGCGCATTTATTATTGAGCGGAACTGTTGAAGGCCAGGTTATCTATAGGAATGTGGGCGATAGTTATCGCAGTAGCGGTAAAAATTCGAGTGATATCGATTTAACTAACGTGGGAATCGATGCTTACATCTTAGGGCCGAGCACTTGGACCTCTGGTTTGATTTCTTTAAGTTATGATAACAATATCGGCGCGCAAACAGGCTCGTTGAGCATTAATTCACGTTCTCAAAATTCACGTGTATTCGTCAATAAAGCATTTATCGTCATCGGTGATTTTTCGCGCTCGCCATTCTATGGCACGCTGGGCCAAATGTATGTGCCGTTTGGTACGTATAGTACGTCTTTAGTCAGCAGTCCTTTAACAAAGTTATTGTTCCGTACGCAAGAACGTGCCTTGTTACTGGGTTTTCAACAGCAATGTAAAAACGGGTTTCATGGCTCTCTATTCGCTTTTAAAGGCGATAGCTATGCAAATACCACGAACCAAATTAACAATGGTGGTATCAACTTAGGTTATTTCTTTGATCTAGGATTTTTTAGCGGCCGTTTTGGTGGTAGCTATATGGGTAACGTTGCGGATTCCCAAGGTATGCAAAATAACGGTAACGGCGCTATCTACGTACCGCCATTAACGCCGATATTTGGTGGTTTCGGTGGCGTAGCAGGAACGGGGAGTGAGAAGTTGGTGCATCGCGTACCAGGCTATAACGTTCGTGGGGTCTTCAGTCTTGGTAAGAGCGTTGACTTGTTAGCTGAATACATCGCAACAACGACGCAATTTAGCCCTGCTGATATGACGTTCAAAAGTCACGGCGCCAAGCTGCAAGCGTTGAACGCGGAAGCAGCTTATACTTTCCAAGGTATTTCCAAACCGACTTCGGTCACTTTGGGTTACGGTATGTCGAAAGAAGCATTAGCCGTTGGCTTGCCAGCACAACGTTGGTCAGCTGTGCTCAATACCTCGATCTGGAGAAATACACTGCAAAGCTTAGAGTTCCGTCATGATATTAATTATGCGGCCAGCGCAAAGTCGAGCGGATCTATGATTCCTGCGGCAATGGTGTCTGGAAAATCAGATAATATGGTGACGGCACAGTTTGATATTTACTTCTAATAGTGTGTCGATAGTGCCGCCGTTCTGAATGATGCTGTCACCCCGCAAAATTCCTGTCCCTTGGCAGTGACAAAAAGCACATATTCCATCACAGGAATTTGTGCGGGGCCCGGAGCTGTCCTTGCTTACGTATAAGCTAGGATAACACCAGGCCCCGCACAAATTTTTGCGAAAGATTGTTCTTTTTATAGAGAGTAATGGGCAAAAAATTTGCGGGGTGACAGTATTGTTATGCACGGTGAGGTCAATATAATAATTCTCGTAAACTTTCCAAATAAATCCCTTCATCCGGCATTGCCCCACTACGCTGCGCTTCCCACAAAATCCTTTCCAAACACTCCATCATCCGATGCTCTACTAACAAATTATCCGCATATTTCATCATCAGATCACGATAAACATTTTTAATCCCATGCGGACGATTCGTACTAATTTGTTCACGCAAAGCTAGATGCAAACTCAAATGCAAAAACGGATTCGCCTCTATAAAATCTTGCGCCTGATGCTTTTCTGGATTTTCCAAAAACGCATGATATTCAGGATGCTGCAAAATAATTTCAATAATTTGCGCTTCTAATGGTTCAACAGGTAGTTTGTTAAGATGTTTTTCCCAAGCCATAAAATACATCTTACGCAATTCATCACGTTCAGAACTAAACATAATTATTCCTTGGTTTTATCAGGATATTCACAAAGATCGGCGATGAGGCAATCAGGGCAACGTGGTTTGCGAGCTATACATACGTAGCGGCCATGTAAAATCAACCAATGATGTGCATCATGCAGATATTCTTTGGGGATAACTTTTAGTAATTGCTTTTCCACTTCAAGTGGTGTTTTGCCATGCGCAAGACCAATGCGATTGGCCACCCGAAAAATATGCGTATCGATCGCAATCACCGGTTCTTTGAAACAGGTATTCAAAATCACGTTTGCCGTTTTACGCCCCACACCGGGAAGTTCTTCTAATTCTTCGCGCGTATGTGGGACTTTTGCATGATATTTGTCGATGAGAATCTTGCAGGTTTTAAGAATATTAGTGGCTTTGGTGTTAAATAATCCGATCGATTTGACGTACTCTTTTAATTTAGTTAACCCTAGTTTTAAAATCGCTTCGGGGGTGTTGGCTTTCGCATACAGTTTTTCAGTAGCCTTATTGACGGAAGTATCCGTAGCCTGAGCCGATAAAATCACAGCAACCAACAATTCAAAAGGCGAGTGGTAAACCAGCTCAGTGGTGGGGTGGGGATTTGCCTTTTTGAAACGGGCAAAAATTTCACGAATTGTTTTCGGATTCATTAGCTAGCTCTTTATTAAGATAGGGGCAAATTATTGCTGCAAAAGTCTATACTAAACGGAACTTTCTAGATAGTTAAGTGTTATAGTTATGCTGGTTAAGTGTTATAGTTGCTGGTCTTAAGTGTTATAGTTGAAGGGTTATGACGATACAAAAAATTTCTCATCCAGTGCTCCGCGAGGCGAAAAATAATATTCAATTAAGTATGCCTCTTTTAACCGCATGGGTAATCTATTCTTTAAGTCCCTTTGTAGGGATTGCCATGATCTCGCACCTAGGTCCCAATGTGCTTGCGGCAAGCGTTCTGGTTAGTACCATTTGGACGGCGGGGACCACTTTCTGTTTTGGCATTTTTCACTCGGTGAGTGTATTAGTGTCCCACCAATTCGGTGCCAAGAATAATCAAGCGATCAGTGAAATCATGGGACAAGTTTTCATGATGAATATGCTTTCTTGGATACCGGTCATGATATTGATCTTTTGTATTCCGTATTTCGTACAATGGAGTGCGCCGAATCCAGAAGTCTTGCAATATGCAACTCAGTATGCGCACGCAATAATGTGGGCAGCGCCTGGGCTGATTATGCTGGCGATGATGGAACATTTTTTAAGTGCGATTGGTCGGACTAAGTTAAGTCTTTGGATCAGCATACTTGAAGTTCCGTTTGAAATTATTGTTCTCTATATTTTGATTTACGGTAAATTGGGATTTCCAGCAATGGGGATTCAAGGTATCGGCTATGGGCTCGCCTT
>Ga0207065_1190_pt1 | contig 12012 bp, 11 predicted proteins | sample Alteio_BWMinCont_27_FD_153492 | JGI IMG/M metagenome (GOLD analysis project Ga0207065, IMG submission 153492) | Enriched cells from forest soil in Barre Woods Harvard Forest LTER site, Petersham, Massachusetts, United States -... | ecosystem: Environmental > Terrestrial > Soil > Temperate forest >...
TGAAAGATGTGAACCGCCTGAATGTCATAAGCTGCCTCAATCCATTAAAAATGGCGCTGATTGCTTCAGCCATTTATTTAAGCCCGCCTAGCGGCTGCATCATAGAAGCGGGAGTCTACTTGGGTGGAACCACGATTTTTATGGCAAAATTGCAAGACCGTTTACAACTAAGACGCCCTATTTATGCGCTGGACACCTTTGAAGGAATGCCAGAGCCTACAAAAAAGGATATGGGAGGAGCCTTTGTCTTTACTAAAGGAATGTTTAATGATAATAGGCAGCAAAGAGTAGAAAAATGTTACAAGAAAGAGGGAGTGGAAAGCTCCATTACCTTGGTAAAAGGACTTGTACAAGACACTTTATGCGAAGTTTTCAAGAAAGAAAAATCAGTTTCATTTATGTTTTTGGATTGCGATCAATATGCAGGTACCAAAGGCGGTTTAGATCAAGCGATTCCTCTTCTCTGCAAAGGTGGTTATATTATTGTAGATGACGTAGGAGTACCAGGTGTACATGCTGCTATTTCTGAGAAAATAACAGAACTCCCTTTGCTTGTCAGAAAATCCATCAGTCATAGTTTCGACCTTCTTTTTATGCAGCAGCAAAAGAAATAAAAATTATGAAAACAGCTCTTCTTCATGACTGGCTTGTAGGGATAGCAGGGGGTGAAAAAGTTTTATCCGCTCTCTACGAAATCTATCCCTCTCCCATTTTTACTCTTTTGAAAGATGAGAAGGCTCTGCGGGGAAGCCTATTTGAAAAAACAAAAATCCATACTTCTTTCATTCAAAAGCTCCCTTTTGCACGGTCGAAATACCGCAATTATCTGCCTCTATTTCCTCTTGCCATTGAGCAATTCAACCTTCAGGAGTTTGATCTTATTATCTCCTCGTCGCATTGCGTAGCAAAAGGGGTGCTCACCCATGCAAATCAGCTTCACATCTGCTACTGCCATACACCCTTGCGCTATGGCTGGGATCTCTATCACGCTTATTTAAAAGAATCAAACCTAAGATCCGGTTTGAAAGGGATCATCGCTAAAATTTTTCTGCACTACCTTCGCATTTGGGATCATCAGGCAGCAGCAAGAGTAGATGAATTTATCGCCAATTCCCAATATGTCGCGCTGCGTATCAAGAAAACATATGGACGCACAGCCAAAGTGATCTACCCTCCTATTGACACTGATTTTTACCGTTTATCCCTAAAAAAAGAGAACTATTACGTCACGGCATCCCGTATGGTTCCTTATAAGAAAATGGATTTGATTGTAGAAGCTTTTGCGCAAATGCCTGATAAGAGATTGATTGTCATTGGAGATGGTCCTGAACGAAAAAAAATAGAAGCAAAAGCTAAGAAAAATGTGGAATTTTTGGGCTATGTCTCCGACGAAGTTCTGAAAGAGTTTTTGCAAACGGCTAAAGCGTTTGTATTTGCAGCGCTCGAAGATTTTGGCATTGTGCCTATGGAGGCGATGAGCTGCGGAACGCCTGTGATTGCTTTTAACCGTGGTGGTATTCGAGAAACTCTGGTGGAAAACCAGACAGGCCTCTTTTTTCAAGAGCAGACAGTGCCCAGTATCATTCGGGCGGTCCAGGAATTTGAAAAGAAACAGGAGATTTTTGCTCCTTTAAAGATACGCCATCACGCACTTTCCTTTAGCAAAAAGAGGTTTCAGCAAGAGTGTAGAGCCTTTATAGAAAAGAAGTATCAGGAATTTATACAGGGAAAAAAATGAAGATCATTATCCTTGCAGGCGGCGGTGGGACTAGGCTCTGGCCTATCTCAAAGAAGGATTTTCCCAAACAGTTTTTACACTTTGGGGGCCAAGAATCGCTTCTGCAAAAAACCATTCAAAGATTTGCCTCTGCTTCTTTTGCAGATGAGATCCTCATTTCTACCAATGCTGCCTATGCCCCTCTTGTCGAAACGCAGATCAGCAAGCTCCCCCTCTCAAAAAAATGCGAGATTCTGATCGAGCCTTTTTCCAAAAATACCGCTTCAGCTATCGCCTTAGCGGTAAAACACATTGACAAAACTGCGGAAGATGCAGAGATCCTCGTCCTTCCTTCCGACCATTTCATCACCCCCGAAAAAAAATTTCACGCCTGTATTGAAAAAACTCTTCCCCTCATCCGGAAGGGGAAAATGGCAGCCTTTGGCATCCGCCCCCATAAACCGGAAACGGGGTATGGCTATATCCATATGGGAAAAGCTCTGCGCGAAAACACCTATGCCGTGAAAAAATTTGTAGAAAAGCCAGATGTCGGAAAAGCCATGGATTTTGTCATGAGCGGAGAATACCTGTGGAACTCAGGCATTTTTGCCTTCTCTTCCACTACTTTTTGGAAGGAGCTCTCTTTGCATGCGCCTGAAATTGCTGAGATCTTCAATCATAGCCTTGAATATGCCTTGGAGCATTTTTCTGAGCTTCCCGATATATCGATCGATTATGCCTTAATGGAAAAAACAAAAAAAATGCTGGTTTTTTCCATGGATGTCACCTGGTCGGATGTAGGTTCTTGGGATCGCCTCTACGAAGTTCTTGAGAAGGATCAGAATCAAAATGTCAAAATGGGGAATGTGGTGGATATTGAAACAAAAAATTCCCTCATTATGGGAGGAAAAAAATTGATCTCTACCATCGGGTTGGATGATATGCTGATTGTCGAAACGGAGGATGCTATTTTCATTGCCAAAAAGGGGGAGTCGGAGAAAGTAAAAAGGCTGGTTGAACTATTGCAATTGAAAAATAAAACCTGATACCCGGCATGTCAAGAACTCTGGTCATACCCTCTTTTTCAAAAAACCTTGCACAAGGATGGTATAGTAATTTTTTTTCTTTCACGTTAAAAATGTTTGCTCTCTACTTGATTTTTGGAAATATTTTCCGCTTTGTAGAGATCAGTATTTTTCGAGATAAGGTGCTTATATCTGAGTTTTTTATCTACCTTCTCAGCGCAATCGCTTTTCTTTTGTCACGGAACTATGTTCGCATCTATTTTTTTTCCTTTGCCCTACTGGTTTTCTTTTCCACAGGGTATGGAGCGTTCATCAATGGCTTTTCTTTCAAGGCTTTTATTTATGCCCTCAGGCTAGTTGTAATGGTATTTTCTGGAGTAATTATGGGGGAAATTTTATTCCGCCAGTACAAGTTTCGTCTGGAAGATGTTCTTCTTTTTTTTGTGAAAACTTATTTTCTCTGCGCCTTGATCAGTTTTATTATCTATCTTGCATTTCCCTCTTCACCGCAATTTTGGCTTTTTTTACAGCTATTTGGCATTAATTTCATGGGAGATCCTCACTATGGAAGACTCATTTCCTCTTATTTAGATCCTAATTTTTTTGGAGCCATTGCTGTGCTTCCCTTCCTGCTGTCATGGATTCTGAAAGAAACGAGCGCAAAATCTATCTATAAGCATATATATATTGTTTTTATCATAGCTATCCTTCTCACCTGGTCTCGCAGTGGAATCGCAACTCTTGCTTGTTTGTTTTTATATTTAGGTTGGGAAAAGATAAGATCCAGATTCATTGTGAAGCAAAAAAATGTATGGGGCTTCCTTACCATTCTCGCCTTGATTGCCACAACTATAGGCATCTTTTTTGATCGTTTTCGCTTCTTTTTTGATCGTTTTCTCCACATGGGTAGTGACAAGTCCGCCTCATCTCGATGGGAATCTTTTACATTGGGCGCTTCTCTTTTTAAAGAGAACCCTTTGGGGCTTGGCTACAACTACCTGAGCGTAGTTATAGGAGAGTCTAGTGGAGCTTACTCCTTGGACTCTTCGCTGCTTGCTACATTAGTAAATTTTGGTCTCTTTTTATTTACTATTTTTAGTGTTATTTATTGTTTCATTATTGTGAAAAGTTTTTATGAATATAAGAAAATTAGTAAAAATAATCCTATTCTATTTCGAACATTCAAATTCCTGCTTGTCTATCTAAATGTTATTATTGTTTTCACCTCCCACTTCAACAATATTATTTATTATCAATTTTGGTTAATTCCCGTAATAGCTATTTTTACCTATCTCAACTGTTATAAAACAAACCTCATAAGAGTATACCGAACGTAATTCAAAAATTGGGATTTAGGCTGCGCCAAAGATCCACATTTTTCTTGTGAATAAAAATCTTTCTTGATAAATTTCCCTGCCAAATTTTAAAGGATTTTTTTACATGAAATATTTGTTAACGTTACTTATTTTCCCACACCTGCTTTTTGGATATGCAGCGCATCATTTTTTTAATCGATTTCCAAATGCATACTTTGTAGAAACCGGCTCTCAAGATGGTCACGGCATTGGCGCTGGAATTGCTGCAGGATTTAAAGAAGTTCACTCCATTGAGCTTTCTGAAACGCACTACCTTCGCTGCAAAGCCCTCTTTCAAGACTCTCCTAAAGTGCACCTGTGGCTAGGCGATTCCGGTATAGTCCTAGAAGAGGTCATTCGCGAGATGGATGCGCCAATCACCTTCTGGCTCGATGGACATTTTTGTGGAAATACCTCAGCCAAAGGGGATGTAAATTGCCCTATCCTTCAAGAGCTTGAATGCATTAAAAATCATCCCATCAAAACCCATACCATACTCATCGATGACATCCGCCTTTTTGGAAGCGAGCATTTTGATTTCATTCCTTTATCCTTAATTGAAGCAAAAATTAGGGAGATTAATCCTGAATACACCATTACCTATGAAGATGCCCACCACTTTTCTCAAGATGTTTTAGTAGCCCGTATCATTCCCACTCAAGATTAAGGAGTTTGTTCATGAGAATTTTCTATCTTTTATCTCTATTTTTTTTTCAAAATAGCCTCTTCGCAGCGCCTCCTCGTTCCATCCCACCTGAACTTGTCAATGAATTTACACAAAATGGAGAAATTTCTTTCTCCTCTTACTATCTAGATGGCAGCATCCCTTCGGATCATCCTCTAGTCTATGATTTTGCAATGGTTGAATCCTATAAGCAGAAAGCCATTCGAAAAGAGCAGAGCTATTACGGCCCTACGGATAGTTTTCTATACAGTGCTTTAGACAGGTATAGATCTGCGATTGAAGGAAAAAGAGTTGGCATCATCGGTTCTACCATCCCTTGGTATGAAGCCATCATTTTGTCCTATGGAGGCATCCCCATCACTATCGATTACAACCCGATCATTTCCGAGCATCCTGAGATTACTGCCATGACAGTAGGCGAGTATGATCAAAATCCCGAAATTTTTGATGCTATTCTCTCGATCTCCAGTTTTGAACATGATGGTCTCGGCAGATATGGAGATCCGATCAATCCTAATGGCGATCTGGATGCGATGGCCAAGACGAGGAAAATGCTTAAAAAAGATGGACTACTTTTTTTAGCTATTCCTGTGGGCATTGACCATATCTTTTGGAATGCACACCGCGTATATGGACCCCGCAGATTTTATCGTTTGATCAAGGGCTGGGATTTATTGTCCAGCGTGGGGTTTCGCAATTCTGATTTCTCTGTTTTTATGGATGGCTACCATCAGCCAGTATTTGTATTAAAACCTCAAATGAATGAAAAGTGAACCTATGAAAATAACAATCTTAGTCATGCTCCTAGCAAATTTTTTCTATGTAATGGCAAATACCCAGACACAAAAAACAACAAGTGTTACTCATACAGACGGCATAGATCGTTTCTGCCAAAATATTCTTGAGTCTGAGGAGAGCTTTGCCCAGTTTAGGAGATCTTCTTTCTGTTTACAAATGATCGATACGCTCACATCTTCTCTAGGGTGGGAATTTATCCTATTTACTTCTCAGCACTACCCGTGTTTGCTCCCGAAATTAGATGGGTTTCGAAAAAATGATTCCCTTGGAGATCCGCTTCTTGCTCAGTTTGGGGAGTATGGCATTTTTTGTCCTACAACTCTGCGTTACATTAAAATAGCAGGAGATCTGGAATCTTATTTTGGAAATCTCGATCAAAAAAGAATCATCGAGATCGGGGGTGGTTATGGAGGCCAATGCGCCATCCTCTCCACTCTTTTCTCTTTCAAAGAGTACATTATTGTAGATCTGCCTGAAGTGCTAACATTGGCAAAAAAATATCTGGATCTATTGGGCATTACCAATGTTCGATTTTGCTCTCCCTCAGAGGTACCTGCAAAGATGCCTTGTGATCTATTGATCAGTAATTATGCTTTCTCAGAATGTTCCTATCCTACGCAAATGGACTACATAGAAAAAATTCTTATCCATTCTCAAAGTGGTTATATGATTTGCAATGATTTCGGATACTTGAGTGGAATTTCAAGCTTAAATCAGCAAACATCTAGGAATGCCTTTGAAAAGAAAAATATAGTGATCCAAAACCTACCTGAAATTCCTTTAACAGGTGGATCTAATTACTTATTAATTTGGAAATAAAATCATACATGATGAGAATCTCTTCAAATGAAAAGTAAACTCATAAGAAAAAATATTCTTTTAGTTTTTCTTACTTATATTCCTTTTCTCTATGGAGAATATCAGTATAACTTTACTGTTTGCACTATGTTCAGAAATCAAAGCACCTGGATCCAGGAATGGGTTGCATACCATCATTATATCCTGGGTGTAGAGCATTTTTATCTCTATAACCACGACAGCGATAATGATTATCAGGAGACATTAGCTCCCTATATAGAAGCGGGTATTGTTGAGGTGATTGACTGGCATTCTTGTGAAGAGCATGCAATAGCTAATCCCGATTCTGTTGGATTTGTTCAGTATCAACTAGGAGCATTCAATGATTGTCTGAAGAAGCGGGCTTACGGCAAAGCAAAATGGATTGCTGTCATTGATATGGATGAATACATTGTGCCTGTTAACGGAAGTTCTTCTTTTCATGAACTGTTACAAAAACATGAAGCAAGCGATATTGCCGCCATTCTGTTGAACTGGGTTATGTTCGGCTCCTCTTATGTCTGGGAAATCCTTCCTAAAGAATTAATGGTAGAAAAACTTCTATTAAGGCCTCCTTTAGACTTTGAACATAATTATCAAACTAAATGCATTTACCGCCCTGAAGGTGTAGAATTTTGCGGCATTCACGGAGGTTTCTATCATCCTGGCTATTCTACCTTACACCTCGATCGAAACGATTTTAGGATTCATCATTACTGGATGCGCACAGAAAAATTTTTCTTACAAGTTAGAAACCCTGATTTAGAAGGATATTCGAAAAAATACAATATAGAAAGAGATGAGGCTATGCTGCAATTTGTTCCAAAGTTAAAAGCTGCCCTCTTTCCTGATTAAGGACTATACTGTTTTCCTAAAATATTCTGTAAAATATGCACAAATTGCAGGATAGACTCATCTTTCTTACTATTGAATATCTTGTAGTAGGGCAAAGTATCTCTGGTATGGCCTCGTTTTTGGAAAAGATTTTTTCCCGTACGCGTCCAATAATGTTGAATTCTATACTCTCCAGGATCTAGATATTTATGAAAAAAGCCGTAATTTAACTTTGAATTGTGAACGGCACAAACAGACACAGCCTCTGGCCGGTAGATCGTTTTGGTCAGCTTGTTCCATTCAAAATCTAGCGGCGCTCTTGAAAGAAGCTTTTCTATCAGCAGCTCCCCAGGCAAAAGATTCCAGACTTCTGAAGTGCCAAAAATGACCCAATTGAGGACAAGCGCGCCTATTTTCTTATCAGGATCAGATTGTGCAGCTTCTTCCAATCGTGCATGAAAAGCAGGAACCCCTTTTACAGGAACGATAAATTCATCCACATCAATGACAGCGACCCACTTTGCCTTATGCAGGGCCTGTTTTCTCATGCAATCGGTGAATGCCCCATACTGATAGGGCACGAAGACGCTCTCATCATATCCGCGTAGGGCATGCTCTTCTTTAGAAGAGGTCCAGTCGAACACTTCGACAATTCCCGCTTGAATGTATGGCTCCAGTACCTCCATGAAATTATCTGTGCTATCGTTATTGTATAGGTAAAAATGCTCTGCTTTTAAAATGTGATAATGATAGGCGAGCCACTCGCGCAGCCATTCAGCCTCATTTTTAAACATCGTGCAAATGGCAAACTTATATTCATAGGCAGCCATTTCTTTTGATTGTCTGGATCTACTCCGTTCCGCTCTGTCTACAAGAGAAAATCCCTTAGAGCTGCATAAGAATAGGAATAGATAGATAAAATAGCGCATTTAGAGTGCTGTGAATAAAAAATCAGTTACATGCAAATCTTTTACAAGGGGAATATCTCTTGTGGATTGGATTTTTACCCCCGTTCCCAACTCCTGACAGGCAAATCCCTTTTTTAGCATTAGAGAGACCATATCCGCGGCTGACCTGCCAGCAGCCCTCATCCCTTCGGGGCCATATTCCGCAACTACCGCTTTGATTTTTGAGGGAGTTAGAAAATCTTCCAGAGATTCCAGAACCTGGTACTCAAACCCTTCCACATCTATTTTCAGCAAGTGGCAGTGAGGAATCGCAAAATGCAAAAAAAGCTCCTTTAGGGTAAGGGATTTCAGAGTGATGTGGTCTAAAGTAGCTGGCTTTACATAATCTGTTCTTCCTGTAAAGCCGGTAATGCGGTGGCCTCCGCTATTAGAAGGGCAGGTGTAAATCCTGACTAGATCCTGCGATGGGGCGATAGCAGAGCAGGTCAAGTGAACATTGCTAATCTGATTGGATAGGGCATTTTCAATGAAGCAGGCTGCTGGGATAGGATGGGGTTCTACAGCATAAATCTGGGCATTTGGGAACTCTTTTGCCAAAGGAAGGGCTGTGATGCCGATATTTGCGCCTATATCCACGACAATGGGATTAGAAATCTTCTGCAAAAGTTTTCTTGCATAGACAAGATAGGAATCAGGTCGATAGGGCTTTCCGATGAATCTCCCAATCATCTTTTTTATCCGTAATTTTAGCAGGTGTCTTTCGATGGAACGAGAGAGCTTTAGTGTAAATTTGACATTTTCATAAGTAACTTGCATCCGCTACCCCCTATTTTTTATGTTTTGAAGCATCGCGGCATAAGTTTCCAAAGAATGAAATGATGCATAGGAAGTTCTCATTTCTGCAAGTTTCTTTTGAACGGTTGCATTGCAATGAACAGCTAAGATGTGCTCTAAAAGATCTTCGCGCGTCCAATCGATAATGAGTTCGTCCAGCCCAAATCTCTTTAACTCATAAGCAAGCCAGGAGCCATCCCGGACAAAGGGCATTTTTCCTGCAATCACTGCCTCTACAAGTATCCCTGAAGTTCCAAATTGGTAGACGACAGGATCATAGGGAAGAAGGACGATCTCCGCCGCATTCATCCACTTTTCATACTCCTCTCTCTGTAAAACCCGAGGAATATAGAGGTAATTAGAAGAGATTCCAAAAAGCTCCTTCAGGTTATCTGCCAGTATCAGTTGCACATTATGTTTTTTTTGTTTTAATTGCTGAGCAAATGTTTGTATCTCATGAAGTCCTTTTGCAGCGCGAGTGGATCCCCCAGGCCACCAGAAGAAAAAAGTGTCTGTGTTTTTTTTTGCTTTTTCTCTTGTAACAAGATGTCCATGAGGGATAGGTAGAACTATGACATTTTTTCGAAAAACAACCTGCTGATCCTTTGCCAATAGTTCACTGTCTGTCAGGAGTTTTACGTTGTCTTTTCCCAAAAGGAAAGCAAAAAAACCATGAAAAAAACAGTAGAGCTTACTCTTGAGGCCGCGGCAATGGTAGCGATGCAGAAGCCATAGCTGGATTTTGGCAGGCCTGAGAAGAAGGGCAACAGCTAGCGCAGCGACTTGTAAAAGAGTGAAGTGTTCTAAAAAAAAGATCGACTCCTCTCTTTTGATCTCTTTGAAAAACTTCTGTAGTGGAAAAATATTGCTGATAAATTTTTGCATTCTTTGGAAAAAGCTCTTTTTTTCTTCCCAGTTATTATTTGCAAGTATCTTTTTCCAATGCTTCGGCAGGCCAGGAATCATCACTCCTTTGGGAATAAGTCCAATAAATTCCCAACCGTTTTTTGCCGCTGCTTCGGAAACGCATAAATTATATGAATAGGCATGCCCTAATTCTTCGTAGAGCATGGGCATCATAGAATAAAATTTCAGCTTACCCATCGTCATAGACTTCACAAGAGCAGATTCCTCCTTTAGCGAGGTTGAGTAAAAAGAAGGAGATCTTTCGTATTTGATCCTTTAAAAAAGAAGCTGCCTTTATACGCAGGCTGGGTATAGGTAGGCAAAGAAAAAAGATAATCAGAGAGAAAAAACTTGCGAAAAGAATCTTTAGCCAGAAAAAAAGAGGAGAGGGAATCGATTTTTTTATCGCCTGCTGCATCTTAATAGACAATTCTTGATCGATTAGCTGCTCTTTCCAGCATACATCTCTTATCTCTTCGGCATAATCATGCATCTGATACAGCAGAAGAATGGATAGGAACTTGATCGCTTGCAACGATCTATCTTCTTTTAGCACAGAGGCCATCCGTTTGAGAAAATCTGCTCTACTCAATACATATAGGGCATTTCCCCAGACAAGCTGGGGTTTGGAATTCATGCCAAAAACCTGATTGCGCCGAACCCAGTGCACGCGGGATAGGTCGGCAAGGAAAAAGCCTAAAGAACGTAAATAGATGTCGGTATCGCTAAAAAAAGGGGCATTTGTATGCCGTTCAATAAAAGAGACCTCTACATAGATGGCTAAGCAGGAATTTTTCAAAAATTCTTCCGACCCTTTTAAAATTTCCAGATCGGCGCCTTCCGCATCGACCTTGATGAAATCGGGGGGCGCGTGGCCTTTTAATACGTTTGCCATGCTTTGCAACTGTATCTTCTGCATGCCAAGAATATGATGGGCTTTTGCATTGGCATATTTTCCCAGCTCCTCCTGATGCAGGGGGAATACACTTGAAGCGGAGGGAAACTCGGTGAGGTGGAGAGAGCGCTCAACCTCTGATGACCATAAGCCAAAAGGAAAGAGAGTGGCATTTCCCTGATTTTCAGGATGAACTGCCCTTGGATCAGGATCGAAAGAGTAAAAATGGCAAAAGGGCGCTACTTCTTTCCATTTCGGATCAGAACCACCGGTTGATCCGACATCTGCCACAAAGAGTTTTTCCTTTCCAAGAAGATTAATAGACTCTTTGACAACCATTTTTGGGGATAGAAGGGTAAGTTTCTTTACCACTTTTTTTAGAAGCTCTTTGCAAATCTCTCGTCGCTTATAAAAAGTTGTCCGATGCATAAATTTCTCTACTTTCAGTAACGAATTTTAACCCAGCTTGCAGGGATGATATCTTCGCCTTCTAAGCCAAGCCATGTATACGGAGCTATGACTGTTTTGCTTTTATTTGCATTTAACCAAGCAGCCCACCAGGAAAAGGTAGATCCAGGAGATACAATTTGATGGGTGCACATCGACATCAAATAGAAGTCGATGTAGTAGGGATTTCCTTCAATAAAAAGGATATTTCTATCCATTTTAGGAAAGTGCGCCTTAACCCATTCTATAGAGTCTGAAAATAGCAAAAAAGTAGAGTCAGCAGGAAAGTAGTTAATGGCTTTTATGAAATACTCTCGCCAATTCAATCCTCCAATTCCATCAATGTCAGGGTTTCTTCCATTAGGAATAAAAGTCCTCACATGAATAGCAACCGTAGAATTTTTTAGAACTCTTCTATATTTTGCATGGATATAGCTGAGAATCTCCTCGCTGGGAGAAAAAAGATCCCTAATGTAATCGCTATAATGGCTGAAGTATTTTTCCGTTTGGAAAAATCCATCTAAACACATGCCATTACCTACATAAGGAATCGGAGCATATCTAACATAATGCGTATGTTGATTTTCATAGTAATGATAGAGATGCGCGTGGCCTGGAATTGGTGAAGTATTCAGTCGATGAAAAATAAAGCGATGGTTTAGTGCTCCATGCTCCGCTTGATCAATTTCAGGAAAAATGGGTTCACAGCCATGCTCCAAAGCGTACGCTATTGCAGCAGCAACTTCAAAAAGTTGATTTCCAAGCTGCCCC
>Ga0207065_1160_pt2 | contig 11881 bp, 8 predicted proteins | sample Alteio_BWMinCont_27_FD_153492 | JGI IMG/M metagenome (GOLD analysis project Ga0207065, IMG submission 153492) | Enriched cells from forest soil in Barre Woods Harvard Forest LTER site, Petersham, Massachusetts, United States -... | ecosystem: Environmental > Terrestrial > Soil > Temperate forest >...
CATCCTTCCGATCCCATCTGGTCGCCCGACGGAAAGCTCGTCGCCTTTGTCTGGGATCGCCCTGGTGTGGAAAGTAAACGGTGTCGCCGTCCGCGCTCCAGAACGCTCCTTCCACTTGGCCCTCAGAAAACGTGGTGAGCGGTTTGGGCGGGCCACTGCCGTCGACATTGGCGATGTAGAGATTGGCCACGCCAGCGCGATCCCAGACAAAGGCGACGAGCTTTCCGTCGGGCGACCAGATGGGATCGGAAGGATGCTTTATGTCGATCAACTGTTCGATGGTGAGCTTCTGTTTCTGGACGGAAGTCTGCGCCAGCGCATGGCTCGCGCCTGCCAACGAGAGGATTGCGCCACCGACGGCTGCGTAAATCCGAAGGCGCATTGCGCCCCCTAAAGAGCGGAAAAAATCAGAGCCGCCGAATCCAGACCGGCGGATAGGGTGAAAGTATCACCCTACCCGCCGAGCTGGAAAGACGTGAATTTGGTTCGGCCACATGCGCCGAGTGTTAGAAGCTGACCTTGAGGCCAATCCTAGCCAAGAAGGGATTGACGGTATTGCTCGGTGCGAGGTAAGCCGAGCCAAATGCCGAGTTCTCGGAGACCACGGTCTGAGCGTTGGTGATGTTGAATAGATCGACGATGGGCTCGATGCGGAATCGATCGCGGATCAAGAATTCTCGAGCGATCCGAATGTTGAGCAGGTTGACACTGGGATAGCGAACCTGGCCGGCTGGAAGCAGAGCCACGGTCTCGGTGGTCTGGGCGAGCTCTGGACCGGAGAAGGTCTCCGTCGGGCGGATCGGAAAGCCGGTGTAGTGTTGAAAGTTAACGCTGGTGGTGAACTTCCAAGGAAGATCGTAGGTGCCGTCGACCTTGAAGACATAAGTGGCGTCCATGTTGAGGACGTTGTTCTGGCGGTTGATGTTGAGGTTCGGGTCGTTGAAGTTGTCGCTCAAGGCTTCGTCGGCGCCGCCATTGCCGAAGACGCCTTTCTGGCTCTGGATGGTGAAGCCCGCGAGCAGCATGAAGTTGTGGGACAAGCGCTTGGTCGCGGTGAACTCAAGACCGTCGTACCTGTTGGTGTCGAGTTGGGGAATGTTTGTGACCAAAAAGTTGGCTTGGCCGAGAGCGGCGGTCTGGCTGAAAAGAGTAAGCGGCTTGCCGGTGAGGCCGTTGACAATGGGCTGCCCATTGAGAACGGTGATGGCGGAATAGTCTGAAGCAGGGACCGCGGTGTTCAGCTCGCCAAGTAAATTGCCTTTGTGGCGGAAATAATAGGCGACGCCAACGCGCAGGTCATGCCAGGTCTCCCTTTCATAACTGGCGCTGACCTCGTCCGAATAGGGCCGGCTCAGATTGGGATCGATGTGCGTGAACGAGCCGCCACTCTTCGCAATGGGAGTGGTACCCAAGAAGCCCGTGGGAACTCCATTGGCATTGACAGCCCCGTTCCAGTTGTATTCCACGAAGGAGAGACCGACGGGATTCACCGCTTCGCCTAACTGCGTCCCTTCCATCAGGTAATAGCGGCCATAGCTGGCGCGCACAACTTGGGTGCCGTGACCTCCCAAGTCCCACGCTGCACCTAGGCGTGGCGACACGTTGTTCCAATCTGCAATATTTCCAGAGGCTGCGAATTGCTGAGCCGGGAAGACGCTGGGCCAGAAAGGTGATTGGGCGATGGACTGCGTCGGAAAATGAGTCGTGAAGCGATCGTAGCGCACACCGAGGTTCAGGGTAAGACGGCGCTTAATTGTCCAGGCGTCCTGTACAAAGACGCTGGCGTCATTCATATAGGTCTTTACGGTGAGAGGGGCGTTATAAACGAGCACGTCGAGGGGGTGAGTAGGACCACCGTTGAATTGTTCTTGAATGCCTTGATTCATGGTGTAGAGGTATGGGTTGAGAGCGCTTCCGATCTCAAACCCCGCCTTCAGGTTGTGTGTTCCTCCCCAGCCGTCTTTGTAATAGGAGGCGCTAGCCGAGAACTTCCTTACCCAGGACGGATTTACGAAAGCAAACGGCGCAGCGCCAGTTTCCGTCGAGAGCGTCGAATCGGTTGCGTTGATGGCAGTTGCAGGCGTGCCTGGGGCGTAAGAGAGAGGGAACACCTCTTTGTTCCAGCCAAAGCGGACGTCGGCCAGCAGGTTGTTTGTAATTTGGGTGGTCCACAGGCCCTCAAGAATGTAGGCGGGCTCGATTTGCAGCCAACTAGCTTCTGGAGATACAAATTGGAAGTTCGTGTCGCGGCGATTAAAGCGATTCTGCTCGTTGTAGAGCCAGATAAAGCTGACCTTGTTCTTGGAGTTGGCCTGCCAGTCTAGACGAAGCGCGGTGTTCGTCTGGTGGTCAATGTCCACGCCCGGCGCGCCCGTGGGTGTCTGAATGGAAAGAACATCTTCGCCCAGGTCATAGCGGCGATAGGACCCAAAGATCCACAAGCGATCCTTCCAGACCGGTCCGCCGACCCCGACAGTGGTATCGCGGTCGTGAAAGATGGGGGAAGCGGCCGCAACCGGCTTGCCGTTAAAGATTGGCGATTTGGCCCCGGCCTCAAACCCTGCGCTTGCGTAATAGGCGGCGGCTTGTCCATGCCATTGGTTGGACCCCGACTTGGTTACCATGTTCATGTAAACTCCGCCAATTGCCACCGAAGCTGGAGCGTTGTCGGAAACCACCTGAAATTCGTCAAACGAATCGTGGTCGGTGTAAAACTGCGTGTATCCGCCGTTGGCTCCCGGCCAGTTCAAGTCCAACCCATTGAAGCTAAATACCTGCTCGCCGGGCGTGCTGCCGTGTACCTGCATGGTCGATTGCTGGTAGCTCTGATTTCCGCCAACATCGACGGTACTTATGGTGGCGCCCGGCACCTGCGCGACTGTGGACCAGGGGTCGCGACCGCTGGGGATGTCTTGGAGAAGACTCTGGTCGAACGTGGTGGAGGCTTGAACGTTCTGCACGTCCACGACGGGCTCGCCCTCGACCTGAATGGTCTGCGTAACCTCGCCAACTTGCAGCTTCGCATTAACCGTGGCGGTGAAGCCCGCGCTGATCGCAATCCCGGTTTCGTCGGAAGTCTTGAACCCCGCCGCTGAGACCGTGACCTGGTAGGTGCCGGGCGGTAGCAAGTCAAACAGGTAGCCGCCGTCGGAACCGGTATTTATGGCGCGAGGAGCCATTAACGCGGTGCTCTTGACCGTCACCTTGGCGTTCGGGACTGCCGATCCGGACGAGTCGAGTACAACCCCTGTGATTTTTCCGGTGACTGCGACCTGTGCGGATAGGATTGCGGAAAACAAGCTGACAAAAACGAACATAAATATGATGCGGTTTTTCATCGCGCCTCCCAGAATTCATAGATCGAGCAGATCGTTCTTGGACAAGCAACTCGGGAATCGACGGCCTTCCCGCCAAATTCGCACCTGCGTCTGACCACGAGACGCTATCGGTAAATATGGGACGGATTTTGTACAGAATCCCGGTCAAGTCAAGTGAAGAATTCAGATTTCCCCCATCGAAAGGACGCGTCCCCGTTATGAGTAATAGACGGATTTGAAGGCGATTTGTTCTTTCCCGGAGAAAGAAACTTTCTCCAGGTCAGAAAATCAGGCGGACCCGCTGCCGCCGGGGCGATGGAATATTGCCCGCGGGACTGGGTCTGCCGTCTTGCGGTTAAATGAGGGCAAAGAATGGGGGCGTTAGCTCACCGGGAGGCGGTTCACGATGAAGTCCGAGATGCGGCTGGCTGCGGGTGGATCGAGATTCGAGAGCACCACGACGACGTAGCCGGTTTGTGGGAAAATTTGTAGGTCGCCGTTCATGCCGGGCGCGCCGCCGCCGTGTCCGAAATGCCGCATAGCGGTGCCTGCGCCGTTATCCATGAAGCCGAAGGCGTATTTCGCACCTCGCGGCGTATCAACCTTTCCCGTGGTTAGTAGATCGGTGTTTTGTGCGTTCAACAGCTTGTGATTGGTTAGGGCGTTCGCGAAGCCCAGGAAGTCTTCGACCGTCGAATAGCCGCCGCCGGCTGAGGTGCCGCGATAGGGAAGCGTATCCGTATTGGGCCGAAGTCCCTGGTCGCCGAATTGCGTGTAGCCAACGGAGCGATCCCGGACGTTTTGGTCCTCCGGCAGAGAGCTGGTGGAAGTCATGCCTGCGGGCTTATAGATGTTTTCGTTCACGTAATCGTAGTAAGTTTTTCCGCTGACGCGCTCGACGATCACGCCGAGCATCAAAAATCCATAATTGCTGTAGACCCAGCGGCTGCCGGGCTCAAACTCCGGTGCCCGCTCGCCATAGAGTTCGAGGTAGTCCTGCAGTGTTTTTAATTCGAGGCGATGCGCTTCAAACTGCGGTCCGAAAAAATCGCCGGTGCCGCCGGTGTGCGTCAGCAAATGCTGGATCGTTACTTTCGTGGCGATTTCTTTGTTGGGATAGTCCGTGAGGTATTTGCCGACGGGATCGTCGAGCGCGATTTTTCCTGCTTGCACGAGCTGGAGGATGGAGACGGCGGTGAACATTTTATTCATGGAGCCGATGCGGAGTTTCGTGCTGAGCGTGTTGGGGATTTTCTGCTCGCGATCGGCCATGCCGTAAGCGCCTGTGAAAATTGGCTTGCCGTCTTTTGCCAGGAGCACAGTCCCTGCGAATTTGTCAGTGGAAGCATCCTTTTCCAGCTTTGTGCGAAGCGCCCGGATCAGCTCGTCCTGGCTCAAGCGGGCGAGAGCGAATTCCGCGGGTCGATCGACACCCCGCAATTCCAGACGGATCACTTTGTGGGGCGCGGCCGCCTCGACTTCGATGGTGAAATGCGCAAATTGATCGGAGCCGCGTTCCTCGACAAGGCCGGTAAGCTGTGTAGCCGTGGAATCCTCAATTTTTTTAAGATCGAATCCTCCCGTCTGCTGCCGGAAGGCCAAGATGCCGTCGACTTTATGCTCTTCGGGTTTTGCGTAATGGCTGCGGAACGTTTCGAGCTGGGCCCGTGCGCCGCTGTTAAAAGCAGCAAGCCAGGCGGAGAATTGCTCGCCAGGAGCAGTCTTGGGAATTTCGGCGGTGGCGAGTTGAGTTTGGAGTGTTCTGGCGCCACAGACCGTCAAGCCGAGAGCCATGCACGCGAGAGCTAAGAAAGTGGTTTTGCCGAATGCGTTTGAGCGGTGTGCCATGATGTTCCACGACCTCTGGAGCTCGCTGTTCGTCTCGCTAGCTCTATCGCTATAGACTCCGGGCGGCGGGTCAAGGTTTCCAACAGACAGTAGCGAGGGTCGCATAGCACGCGACCATAGTCAGACCATGGTTTTGTTACCGTGGACCAGCGGCTTTCGAAGGTGCCCGGGCTAAGCCTACTGCCAAATCGCTAGACCTCCACCCGTAAAATCACCGGCGGCAAATGCTTCTTGAAAAACACCCCTACGGCACTCTAGCCTCAGCCGCTGCTTCCGTTGTGGACTCCGAGCTTTATTTGGCGGCGCCGGCCTGCAGTTCCGTAAGCGACGCTAGGACTTCCTCGCTGTGCTGCTGAGGCTTTACATCGAGAAACACTTTGCGGACGACCCCGTCTGGATCGATCAGAAACGTATGGCGAGCGGAGACCTTGGCGACGCCGAAATTCATCACCGAGTCATAGAGCGTGGAAACCTCCTGCTTGGTGTCCGCGAGCAGCTTGAAGTTCAGCCCTTCCTTGGTGCAGAACTTCTGGTGGGAATCCTCGTCCTGCACGCTGACGCCAACGATTACCGCGTGTTTTTGGTCGTATTGCGCCAAGTCGCGCTGGAAGTTGTGGGCTTCCACCGTGCACCCGCTGGTAAAATCCTTCGGGTAGAAATAGAGCACCACCCACTTGCCCTTGAAATCATGCAAGCTCACGGGCTTGGACTCTTGCGAGTTCAGCGTGAAGTCCGGTGCGGAACTTCCGACGGCTGGCGCCTTGCTATCCGCATGCAGTCTGCGGATCCCCAAGCCCAATGCCGCTAACAGCAACAATCCGACGACGATCTTAGTTGTTTTCATAGTTGACCCCTTTACTCCAGACCCGCTTTAGGTCGGATTTATTCCAAGAAGGAAACTATTCCTGCGAATTGCGACGCTCCTCTGGGTTGGACGGATCCCATCATACCGCTCCGAGAGAGTGCATGCTAGTTCGAACGCGTGAAGCGGCCAAAACCCAGGCGGAGTTGGAGCGTGTTAATCCCAGGATTCAGATTGGCAAGCGAGGCGTTGGAAATGTGCATGAAGCGAAGCTCGGCGCTCCAATTGTATTTGCTTTCAAGAAAGTGCAGGCCCAGCGCGCCGCTCGACGTGAAATTTATGCGCGAAGTGCCGGGAGGCACGTTGTCATTCGTGAAGAGCGTGCCGCCTCCGAGTTCGAAATAGGGAACGACCTTGCGGGGCTTTGTAAAATTCCATTTCAGCGCGAAGGGATTCAGTCCGAAGCCATAAGCGGTGCCGCCACGCTGAACTACCATGAACACGGGCACCACATCCACCGCGTATTCGAATTGCCCGCGCAAAAAGCCTGGGCCGTGCGGCGCAGTCAAAATCCAGCCATAACGTGCACCGACGTTCCACACGCCGCTGTCGGAGGTAGTTCCATTCAGTCCGTGTCCGCCGCCGGTCCAGAGTTGTAGCTCATGCCCGCCGTCCTCGGGGCCCGCTTGGGCCCATGATGCTGGAACCGAGAGCAACGCTACGAACAGCAGGCTTTTGAACACTCGCATTACTGGTCTGGTCACCGAGAGATCTCCCTACGGTTTTGGATTCACTTACCCCAGCCCGGGGTGCACGGAAGATACAGAAAAACCGCCACAAACGCGACTAGCTCTTCGAGGGCCGCTTCCTACATTACTTCAGATAGGTTCGGACGATTTGAATCACGTCGTCGGCGGCCTCTTCCGAGGATTTCGAATTCCGAGGCATGTGATTACGTATGTGGTCTTCCATCAGCTCGCCCATGAGGCTGTTGATGGCACCGCGGGCGGCGGCCAGACGCTGGAGCGCCTCGGCGCAAGGTTCGTCTTCGTTGAGGGCGCGAAGGACGCTTTCGAGTTGGCCGATGACTTTCTTGGTGCGGGTGACGAGGTCGAGTTTTTCGCGAGAAGTATGTGACATTTCGCTTGCCTACCCTAGAGGGGTATGGTATCAAAGGTGGACCCAGGATCGCAATGGCCTGCAGCACAATAGAGCAAGGAGCTGTCTCATTTCAACATCGACCTGTCCCGCGCGTTCATCCTATTGTAATAGACCGCCTTTTACCCTCCCAAGGGCATATTCCGGCGCATCAGAATCCGAACAGTGAGACGAAACATGTTTCGACATGCCAACGGCGTATCATGGGCCAACAAAATCCATTCCCCGAATAGGTTTTCAAGGCGATGCCTGGGCGATTTCCTGAGTGAAGAAGAAGAGTATCGCTACGTGCGACGCAATCTTCCTGCGGGACGTGAGGTCACCCGATGAGACCCCGGGGTTTTCTAACGCTCCTCTGCTGTTCGATGTTGGGCTTTGCAGCGACGGGCTGTGGAGAAGATGGGAAGAATCGGAATGCGGGAGCACCGCCGCCGCTCAAGGTTGAGCAGGCCAGCGATCCCAATGTTTTTCAAGTAAATCACCCGGATCAGTTCCCGCTGGTGGCGGCGGTTGAGCATGTTGCCGCGCCACAGTTGAAAGCTACCGGTAGCGTCACTCCCGATATTTCCAGAAATGTTCCGGTTATTTCCGTTGCCACCGGCCGAGTCGTGGAGATTGCTGCTCGTTTGGGAGACACCGTAAAGAAGGGCCAGCTTTTACTTCGTGTGCAAAGTGCGGACGTTTCCAGCGCCTTTTCCGACTATCAAAAGTCCGTAGCTGATGAACAGCTGACGCGTACACAGCTAGAGCGGGCGCAGCTCCTTTATGACAAAGGTGCCTTCTCGTTAAACGATCTGCAAGTTGCGCAGGACACCGACACCAAGGCTAAAGTTGACGTCAAAACCGCTGCTGAGAAACTTCGAGTGCTTGGCAGCACCAACCTTGATGAGCCGTCCGGCATCGTCGAGATTCGCGCACCCGTGTCGGGCGTGATAACGGACCAGCAGGTCACCAACGCAGCTGGCGTGGCCGGCCTGGGCTCGCCCAATCCGTTCACGATCTCCGACCTCACCTACGTGTGGATTCTTTGCGACGTCTACGAGAATGACCTCTCCAGCGTGCACCTTGGGGAAAACGCCGACATCCGGCTGAATGCCTACCCGGACAAAAACTTCACAGCAGTTATCAGCAACGTTGGCCCGGCACTCGATCCCAACATTCGCACTGCCAAGGTGCGCCTTGAAGTGCGCAATCCTGGTCTGCTGCGTCCCGGCATGTTCGTGACGGCTACGTTCCGTGGCCAAAAGAAAGAGAAGCGGGCAGCCGTTCCGGCGACGGCCATTTTGCACTTGCATGACCGCGACTGGGTCTACGCTCCAACAAAAGACAAGAAATTTCGACGCGTGGAGGTTAGAGGCGGCGAAATGCTTCCCGGCAACATGCAGGAAATCGTGACAGGACTCGCTCCTGGGGATCAAGTCGTGACCAACGCGCTGGAATTCCAAAACGCGGTGGAGCAGTAATGATTCGTTCGCTCGTTGCCTACGCGCTAAACAACCGCTTTATCGTTCTCAGCATCGCTTTTCTGCTTTTCTTGTGGGGTGTTATCTCTTTTGAGAAACTGCCGGTGGAAGCTTACCCGGATGTGGCCAACACCTGGGTGCAGGTGATTACCCAATGGCCGGGCCGGGCCGCGGAGGAACTCGAGCAGCAAGTCACCATTCCGGTGGAAATTCAGATGAATGGCATCCCGCATTTGCAACATGTGCGATCCGCTTCCCTGGCTGGGCTTTCCGTCGTCAATCTGATTTTTGATGACGATTCGGACAACGATTGGGACCGCCAGAAGGTGCTGGAGCGTCTGGCGCAGGTAACACTTCCGAGCAATGTTTCCGCGCAGATTGGTCCCGATTTCAGTCCGATTGGCTCCATCTACTGGTACACATTGAAGAGCGACAATCCCGCCTACGACGTAATGGAACTCAAGTCCGTTCAGGATTGGGTGATCAGCAAATACATAAAGTCCGTGCCGGACGTGGTCGACGATTCTTCCTTCGGCGGAATTACTCGCGAGTATCAGGTTCGCATCGATCCCGACAAGTTGGTCTCCTACGGCTTGAGTCTCGCCCAGGTCGAGCAACAATTGTCGAACAGCAATGCCAACGCCGGCGGCAGTTTTATCGAACAAGGAGCACAGCAAATCAACGTTCGCGCAGTGGGATTGGTTCACAACGTCAGCGATATCGAAAAAACCGTCCTCAAAACCCAAAACGGCGCCGCGTTGCGCATAAAAGATATTGCCGACGTCTCCCAAGGGCCAAAAATCCGCCTGGGCCAAATCGGAAAAGCCATCCACCGAGCCGACGGCGTGGTGGTCGATGACCGTGACGTAGTGGAAGGCATCGTGTTCATGCGCAAGGGTGCCGACACGGCCACAACACTCGAAGGAATCCATGCCATGGTGCGGTGGCTCAACGACCACATTCTGCCTCGCGGCGTGAAGATCGTTCCGTACCTGGATCGCGACGATCTGGTGCACTACACGACGCGCACCGTCATGCATAACCTCACCGAAGGAATGATTCTGGTCGTGATTGTTCTTTTCCTGTTTCTCGGCAATGCGCGCGCCGCCGTCATCGTTGCTCTGACGATTCCATTTGCATTGCTTTTTGCCTCCATCTGTCTGGATTTGCGCCATATTTCGGCGAATCTGCTTTCCCTGGGCGCCTTGGATTTCGGCATGGTCGTTGACGGCGCGGTGGTGATGGTCGAAAACATCGTCCGCCACCTAAATCGCCGTGAAACCGAGCGAGGGACTCCTCTAGAGCAGATTCGGCTCGCCGCCCATGAAGTGCAGCGGCCCGTTTTCTATGCCATCGCCATCATCATCACGGCCTATCTCCCCATCTTCACTCTGCAACGTGTCGAAGGAAAATTGTTCAAACCGATGGAATGGACAGTCGTTTTCGCATTGCTGGGCGCCCTGACGTTTTCCATGCTGGTTGCTCCAGCCCTGGCAAGCTTCCTGTTTCGCTTGGGGGTCAAAGAATGGGACAACCCCGTGATGCTCTACCTTACGCTTCGCTACAGGAATGCGGTCACCTGGGCGATTCACCATAGGCCAGTAACGATAGGAATTGCCGCCCTCTCGTTCGCACTCGCAATTCTCCTGGGCTTCAGTGGAATCATCGGGTCAGAATTCCTGCCTCACTTGGATGAAGGCGCCATCTGGGTCCGCGGAACTCTAGCACCAAGCACTGGACCCACAGAGAGCGCGCGCGTCGCGGAAAGAGCCCGGCAAGTTCTGTGCTCCTTTCCCGAGGTCCCGCAAGTGGTAGACCAGATCGGACGCCCGGACGACGGTACCGACACGACTGGCTTCTTCGATACGGAATACTTCGTTGACCTCCTCCCCAAGGAAAAATGGCGTCCGGTCTTCTCCGAAGACAAGGAAAAGCTGATCGCTGCAATGAACCACGAACTGGAGCAGATGCCGGGAGTGATCTGGAACTTTTCGCAGCCGATTTCCGACAACTTGGAAGAGGCTGTCAGCGGAGTCAAGGGCGCACTCGCCGTGAAAATCTACGGAGACGATCTGAAAACGCTTGAAGAGAAAGGCGACCAGGTTGTCAGCATTATGCGCGGCATCCGAGGCGTTGAGGATCTTGGTCTGTTTCGTCTCCTCGGGCAGCCGAATCTTGATTTTGCAGTCGACCGGGATCAGGCCTCCCGGTATGGGATCAATGTTTCCGACGTCCAGGACGCCATTCAGACAGCCGTCGGCGGCAACGCCATCAGCCAGGTGCTTATTGGAGAGCAGAGGTACGACCTTGTGCTGCGCTATTTGCCGGAATTTCGTGACACCCGCGAGGCCATCGAAAAAATTCGGCTGCTGTCCCCTTCGGGTGAGCGCGTCTCGCTTGCGCAGCTGACGAAGGTCAGCGTCTCCGACGGTGGTTCTGAGATTTACCGCGAGTCGAACTCACGCTACGTGGCGGTTAAGTACAGCGTGCGCGGCAGGGACCTCGGCAGCACCGTGGAAGAAGCGATCAAAAAGGTCAACGCCGGCGTTAAATTGCCGCCCGGCTATAGCTATGATTGGGCGGGGGAATACGAAAGCCAAAAGCGCGCCCAGCGCCGCCTCATGCTCGTGCTGCCGCTCACGATCCTGGTGATCTTTATCATCCTCTACACCATGTTCAAGTCGATGAAATGGGCGCTGCTTATCATGATCAACGTTGCGATGGCGCCCTTCGGAGGCTTGCTGGCCCTACTTGCTACCGGAACAAACCTCAGCGTCTCTTCCGGCTTGGTTTTCGTGCTTCCATTCGGGCACGCGCATCCTTCACGAATCCCACAAAGCGTTGCGCTAATTCCTGGATTCGCGCTGCTTGGCGCCGTTCGATGGCCTCCGTCGGGATAAGCTCGGCGCCTACTCCAATCGCGGTAGCACCTGCCAATATGAAATTGGCAGCGGTCTGCTGATTCACGCCCCCCCGCAGCAATCAAGGGAATTTGGGGGAAAGGCGCTTTCAAGGCTTTGATGTAACTGTCGCCGCCAACTTGCGCGCAGGGAAACACTTTGACGAAGTCGGATCCCGCCCGCCACGCGGTAACCACCTCGGTGGGTGTCAAGGCCCCCCCGAGAACGGCGATCTCATTTTTAGCAGCAAACTCGATGAGCGGCGGATCGAGTCCCGGGCTGGTCAAGAAACTAGCTCCTGCATCGAAGCACTTCCGCGCCATTTCGGTGTCCATAATGGTTCCGGCGCCCACCAGCATCTTTGGATGGTAACGAACCAGGTGAGAAATCAAG
>Ga0207065_1192_pt1 | contig 11872 bp, 9 predicted proteins | sample Alteio_BWMinCont_27_FD_153492 | JGI IMG/M metagenome (GOLD analysis project Ga0207065, IMG submission 153492) | Enriched cells from forest soil in Barre Woods Harvard Forest LTER site, Petersham, Massachusetts, United States -... | ecosystem: Environmental > Terrestrial > Soil > Temperate forest >...
GTGGAAATATTTCACCACCTGAAAGGTGTATTGAAAGAAAAAGGGTATTCTACCAATGTGGGTGACGAAGGTGGTTTTGCTCCAAATATCCAAAGCAATGAAGAAGCTATTGAAACTGTATTGAGAAAGCAGGATACAAACCAGGCGACCAGGTAGCTATTGCTATGGATGCCGCCAATAGCGAATTATTTAACGATAAAGACCAGAAATACCATTTTCACAAGTCTGGCAAAACTGTAATGAGCAGTGAAGAAATGGTGGGATACTGGGTAAAATGGTGCAATAAATATCCGATAGTAAGCATTGAAGATGGCATGGCTGAAGATGACTGGGATGGATGGAAAACGCTGACAAATGCATTGGGCAGCAAAGTGCAATTGGTAGGTGACGATCTTTTTGTAACGAATGTTTCCCGCCTGCAAAGAGGAATAAATGAAGGTATAGCTAATGGGCTGCTGGTGAAGGTGAACCAGATAGGCACTCTTACTGAAACTATTGAAGCTGTGACCATGGCCCAAGTGAACCGATATAATACCATTATGAGCCATCGTTCTGGCGAAACAGAAGATGCGACAATAGCAGACCTCGCAGTAGCACTGAATTGCGGGCAAATAAAAACCGGTTCAGCTTCCCGTTCGGACAGGATGGCAAAATATAACCAACTATTAAGGATTGAGGAAGAATTGGAAGGAAATGCATATTATCCTCAGAAAAATATTAAATTTGGAAAATAAATAAGCTTTCATAAATATTTCTTATGAAAAAAGCGCTTAGAATATTTACCAATAAGTTTTTGATCAGTATAATAGTGTTTATAGTCTGGATGATGTATTTCGACCAGAATGACTACTTCACTATGCAGCAAAAACGCAAGGACCTCAAGGCTTTGAAAGACAAAGTAGCCTACCTTAATACTGAAACAAAAAACATGCAGACTGAGCTGGCCGATATCATGACCAAGCCTCAAAAGTTAGAGCAGCTGGCACGCGAAAGTTACTATATGAAGCGTGACAATGAAGATATTTATGTGATTGAGAAAAAATGATGCTTTGCCGCGTTTAAAGCTTTCTGCGTTTTAATTCTTTGCTTATAAGAGATAATTCCCTGCCTGTTTGCCCGGCTACTGATGTATTTTCTTCGGCGCGCCTCATCAGGTATGGAATCACATCTTTTACAGGGCCATAAGGCAGATATTTAGCTACATTATAACCTTCATGTGCCAGGTTAAAAGAAATATTATCGCTCATACCATATAGCTGGGAAAACCACACTTTTTCTGTACCGGCAGGTATCTTATTCCCCTGCATATATTTTACGGCTTCAAGGCAGCTTTTTTCATTGTGTGTGCCAATAAACAGAGCTAGTTTGTCGAGCCTTTCAAGGCAATGCATAAGTCCGGCATCGTAATCTTTGTCAGTACTGGCCTTATCTGGTTGTATGGGGTCTGCATATCCCATCTTTGCAGCACGTGCCCGCTCTTTTTCCATATATGCGCCCCTCACCAGTTTGGCGCCAAGTATATACCCATTTTTTTCGGCCTGCTGAATGCTCTCTTTCAGGTAAGGAAATGTTTTGTGGCTATAAAACTGGTAAGTATTAAATACTATGGCTCTGTTTTTATTGAACTGCCCCATCATAGCGTCTGCCAGTGTATTTACCGGCCCCTGTATCCATGTTTCTTCAGCATCTACAAGCACCATTATATTACTTTTTGCAGCAGCAGCACAAATATCATTTATACGCTTATACACCCTCCCCCATTCTGCATGCTCCTCTTCACTCAACTGCAGGCCGGAATGTATTTTTTCCAATAATGCAAAACGTGAAAAACCCGTTACCTTAAGGCTGATAAAAGGAATATTTTTTTGACCAGCAGCGTATTGAATAGCCTTTATAAACTCAGGCACAGCTTTATCAAAATCACTTTCAGTTTCTTTACCCTCCACTCCATAATCCAGTATCACGCCTACATGATATTTATTAAGCATATTTGCAGTCGCAGCCGCTTCTTCCATTGTTTCACCACCACAGAATTGTTGGAATATTGTTTTCTTAATAATGCCTTTGATAGGCAAGTGAAGTGAAGTCGCTATGCGGGTAGCCTGTATTCCTATTTTAGTCAAAACTGGTGAGCCCATCGACGAGAATAAAAAACGAGCCCTTTTAAGTTCCTGGTTATTACGGTATTGAAAAGCAATTTGAGTATTATCAAATTCAGGCAGCATTAATAAATTTTAAGAGTGCAAAAGTATGTGATATAGTGAAAATAAGAAATCAATACATGCATTTGTACCAATTAAGCTTGAATTAAGAATTTTTTTTGGCTGTTTTTCTGAATAATTGTTACCTTTACGTTAAACAATATTCTATTTAAAAAAAGCAATATTAAAAATGAGAAAGTTAATTCTACTTGCAGCGGCCGGATTTATGATAGCATCGGCAAATGCGCAAAATCTCCGCAATCAGTCGATAGTGCGGTTGAACGACAATAGCACGAGTGCTAGTAATAATGTTACTTTGCAAAAAGCACAACCACTTGACAGAAGCCTTTTCAATCAAGACCCTTCTGTTCGTGCAGAGGGAAAGAAGACCGGGCCCGGTGGTTCCAGGTGGTATAGCTACACTGATTATATGGATTCTTTTAAAACACCAACAGCTACACTGAACGCTTATCCGGAATATTTCTGGCATCATGATAACTCAAGGTGGCCCTATGGCAGCCCGGTTGCTTACGATTCAAATAAAACCGTTTCTATGGGTTTTATTCTTGATCCTTTTATGCCTGACTTTAACGATTCTAATTTTTATCCTGGTCAAATTGCTATAGGCGGATCAGATAACTTTGTTTTTGATTCTGTACTTATTATTGGTGAATATAATATGCCAAAACCATCCGTTGTTGATACCATGATAGTTTCTTTCTTTTACGGAGATGGCTCTAATGCTTCTAACATACATGAAAATGGTTTTTATGGTGCTAATGCTTCCGCTGTTCTGTCTGATTACGGACTTCTCTCAACTGACACATTATTCGTGTTTACAACAGCTGTAGACAGTTTAACTGCCACATCCACCAATTATTCAAGTGGCCCCACTGTTAGCAAAGTAAAAATTCCTTTTACACCATATCTTGCCGATACTGCTAATGGGCTTATGTTTATGTATGTACCAGTTCCTGGCGGTGGAATTAATATACCATCAGGCGGCAATCTTATTGGTGCAACATACTCATTTGCAAGCGGAGATAATAATTTTACAAACCTGGACACTGTTGCAAAATTCAATTCAGCTAATCCTAATCCATGGACATATAAGTACAACAATTTCCGCCCATGGGTAGTTTTTAACGCTACTTCAACTTCATCTACTGGTACGGCTGTTTTCCCTCCATACAGGAAACCTTCTATAGATGCTAACCAAGGTATTTTCAAGCAGCAACCTGATGGTAACTGGGCTAATGAATATGCTCCAATGTGGGCATGGTCGAATGGTAGCACAGGATCTCAGTTTCAGTATCCTGACATGTCTTTTCACATATCTTGTGCAAACTGTAATTTGACTAACCCTCCGGGTAGTGGCGGTCCTTCATCAGTTGCTAATGTGAATGCTATTAATTCTGTAAAAGTATATCCTAACCCTGCAAATGACCAGGTAGTAATATCATTTACTTCTGCACCTTCTGCCGGTACTACGGTATCTTTAGTGAATATGCTTGGCCAGGTTGTAAACAGCCAAAATGTAACTAACGCAAATGTTACATTCAATGTTTCTAACCTTTGTAATGGTGTTTATTTCTACAGCATTCAGTCTAATGGCAGCCGTACCACCGGCCGTGTTGTTGTTGCACACTAATATCAAATTCTTTCATTTAAATAAAAAAGCAGCACCAAATGCTGCTTTTTTATTTAAATAATACTTAAATTTTATCCAAATTATCTATATTTTACGTCTGTATTAATGATAGTATTTTTATAATCAAAAAAAATTGTGAAAGATGAAAAAATTGTTTTTACTACTGTTATCCGGTTCTATAGTGAATGGGGCTTATGCGCAAAGTTCTATAGTTTTTGAGCATCAGGCAGCCCTTCCTATTCAAACATTTACAGGCTACCCGGTAAATAATGTACCCCCTTCCAAAGCAAGCCAGGGAAATTATTCTGTAAAGGCCCATAAAACAACAAATGGTGGTTCAAGGTGGTATAATCACAGGGATGTAGTAAATACCCTGAATAATGGCGCTATGACGAATGTTGTATTTCCAATGTGGTTCGATTCAACTGTAAGGCAAGTTTTCAGTACCGGTCCTAGCACAGTAAACTGGAGCTCTGCAGCAGAATGTGTTGACCCAATAGATTTTACTGAATTCAACGACGCTGCATTATTCGATCCAAGTACAATTGTGGTAAGCAATATGGATGACTATATTGTTGACTCAATCGATATACAAGGTGCATATGTAAAAAGCTCCAGCAGACCGACTAGTATTATAGATACTTTGATTTTTTCAGTTGAAATAGATTCATCGGAGTATAAACATTCTGAAAATGAACCCGGCTGGACATTTGCACAAGCTTATGTGCCGGGTGGTGCTGACTCTATGTTATATTACCCAAGAATATGGACAGATAGCATTGGAAGAGCCGGATTTTCAACTAATTCATCTGTTCCTGCTATCAAATGGTATGTAACACTTGGCGATGCAGACCGCACACTGCCTACAGTTACCTCCATGGGCCAAACGTATACCACAAAAAATTATACTATAGCTGTTCCAAATGGTGGCTTGCATGTGCCTGCCGGAAGCCACTTCGCCTATACCTGTACTTTCAAATCAGGAGACACCTGGACAGCAAACGTAGATTCCGTTGAAAACTTTCATAGGTTCATGCCTGTAAGTGGTGAGGGCTTGGGAACAAATAAACCAATGCCATACTACTATTATAATTATGGTGATTTGAACAGCTCTATGTTATTATTCTCTGTAGCTACCGGCCGTTATCAGCCAAGCTTAATAATAGAGGGGGATAATACTACTGCTTTTGCATTTGAATTTCATGGCTTTGAATCCCATATCACATGTTCCACTTGTCTGACAATAGCAGACCTTTCAGTTGGAAATATTGCAAGTCCTATTACTGCCAATGCGTATCCAAACCCTGCAAATAATGGAGTTTCTATTCCATTCTCACTAGTTTCAAAATCATACACAACTGTAACTATTTCAAATGTTATGGGACAGGTATTAAAAACCCGTGATATGGGAAGCATTACTAATGGTGCAGCCCAATTCAATGTTTTTGATTTGCCTAATGGTGTATATTTCTATACCGTATATGCGGGTGAAAATCGTAATACAGGTCGTTTAGTGGTAGCACATTAACCACTTTATAATAAAATTATATTTAGGAAAAGGATAACTGATATTGTTATCCTTTTTTCTTTTTTCCAAAACAAAATTTTATTATTGCACACCTCTCAACCTATAAAATGTTGAAAAATTCAATGTACTGGGATGGAAAATAACCCTTAAAATTGGCAGAATGGCAAAGAATTTATTGATTGTGGAGTCTCCGGCGAAAGCTAAAACTATTGAAAAAATTTTAGGTGAAGATTTTGAAGTAAAATCCTGCTATGGCCATATACGCGATTTGGAAAAAGAAGCTATGGGCATAGATATACAAAATGGATACACACCAAAATACATAATATCTGAAGACAAACAAAAAGTTGTAAAGGAACTAAAAAGCCTGGCCAAAAAGGCTGATGACGTATGGCTGGCGACGGATGAGGACCGTGAAGGAGAAGCTATATCCTGGCATTTGTGTGAAGTATTAGGCCTGGACCCTAAAAAGACCAAACGTATTGTATTTCATGAAATAACAAAGCCTGCTATCCAGAATGCTGTAAGCAAGCCCCGCACTGTAGACATGAATCTTGTGAATGCGCAACAAGCCAGGCGTGTACTGGACAGGATAGTGGGTTTCGAACTGTCGCCGGTATTATGGCGCAAAATGAGTATGCGCAATACACTCTCGGCAGGACGCGTGCAATCTGTGGCAGTAAGGATAATAGTGGAAAGGGAAAGAGAGATAACAAAATTTAAAGCCCAAAGCATCTTTAAAGTAGAAGCTATTTTTAATGCCCCTGACCTGAATAAAAAATTGATAGACTTTAAAGCTGAAGGGCCGGATAAGCTGAAAAACGGAACTGATGCAAGGAGTTATCTTGAAAAATGTATCAATGCCCGATATGAAGTTGGTGATGTACAGGTGAAACCTGCAAAAAAATCTCCGGCAGCACCCTTTACTACATCTACCCTTCAACAGGAAGCCAGCCGGAAACTGGGATACTCAGTTTCAAAAACCATGCTTCTTGCCCAGAAATTGTATGAAAACGGGCATATTACATATATGCGTACAGATTCTGTAAATCTATCTGAGACTGCTATCAATGCTGCACATAAATCTATTCTGTCTTTATATGGTGAAAAATATTACCAGCAGCGTGCATATAAAAATAAAAATGAATCTGCCCAGGAAGCACACGAAGCCATAAGGCCGACAGATATGGATGTGACCAGTATTGGTGACGCAGACTCCAAAAGGCTTTATGAATTGATCTGGAAACGTACAATGGCATGCCAGATGGCAGATGCTCAACTGGAACGAACAATAGCAAAGATCAATGTTTCGACACAAAACGATCCTTTGACTGCTACAGGAGAGGTATTAAGATTTGATGGATTCCTGAAAGTATATAGCGAAGGGAAAGACGAAGAAGATGACGATGAAGAGAATGAAGGAGTATTGCCACCGCTTGTGAAAGGGCAATCACTTGAATTTGTTCAAATGCAGGCTACGGAAAAGTTTACAAGGCCACTGCCAAGATATACTGAAGCATCTCTTGTAAAAAAGCTGGAAGAATTAGGTATAGGCCGCCCATCTACATATGCGCCTACCATAAGTACTATACAACAGCGTGGCTATGTGGAGAAAAAGGATAAAGAAGGTGTGAAACGGGATTACCAGGTATTACTGCTGAAAAGCAATAATATCACACAAACTACCGACAGTGAAAATACGGGCGCAGAAAGGGCCAAACTATTCCCTACTGATTTAGGGATGGTCGTTACAGACTTTCTGAATGAGTATTTTGACAGGGTAATGGATTATAGTTTTACAGCTAAAATTGAAGAAGAATTTGATGAAATAGCTGATGGTAAGAAGGAATGGCATAAAATGATAGATGGTTTTTATGTGCCCTTTCATGAGAGTGTAGAGCATACTATGGAGACTGCAGGGCGTGTGAAAGGAGAAAGAGTACTGGGTACAGAGCCCGGCACCGGCAAACCGGTAGTAGCAAGACTTGGGCGTTTTGGCCCTATGGTGCAGATAGGCGCTACCGATGAAGAAGAAAAACCACGCTTTGCAAAATTGCGCCCTAATCAAAGTATAGAAACCATTAGCTATGAGGAGGCTATGGAACTATTTAAGCTGCCAAGAAAATTGGGCTTATTTGAAGGAGAGGAAGTAGTGGTGAATATTGGCCGTTTCGGGCCATATGCCCAGCATGCCGGCAAGTTTTATTCTTTAAAGAAAGAAATGGACCCATATACTGTTGCGCTTGAAGAAGTGGCTCCTTTAATAGAAGAAAAAAGACAAGCCCAGGTTGAAAACACAATTAAGATATTTGAAAAAGAAAAAATAAAGATACTGAAAGGCCCCTATGGAGCATATATAAAATCGGGCTTAAGAAATTATAAAATTCCGAAAGATAAAATAGACCTGGCCGCCACATTAACAATAGAAGATGTAAAAAATATTATTGAAGAGGCAAAGGCTAATCCTCCAAAAAAATCTCCGCGAGGAAAGAAAGGAAAATAATTTTTTGTTGTAACTTAATGTTTTATACAGCTTTGAATGTTACAACATAATAAAGAGATCAGTGCCCTGTTGCGACTAATTGATGACCCGGATGATGAGGTCTTCGATTCTGTAGCCCATAAACTGCTACATTACGGTAAGGACATAATACCCAACCTGGAACAACTTTGGGAAATAACATCCGACGAAGCAGTACAGGAAAGAATTGAAACCCTCATACACAGGGTGCACTTCCAGAACTTACAAAATGATTTTCATGAATGGAGTAAATCAAAAAACCCTGAACTTTTTCGTGGCGCAATACTGGTAGCCAAGTACCAGTACCCGGATATGAATGTATCTGCAGTACTGACACACTTTGACCAGGTGAGACGTAATATCTGGCTGGAACTGAACAACTATCTTACTCCACTTGAACAAATAAATGTTTTCAATAGCATTCTTTATAATTATTATAAGCTGAAGGGGCATGAGCTTACTGAGCGTGAGCCAAAACATTTTTTCATTAACCAGGTGCTGGAAAGTAAACAAGGCAACTGTTACTCTTTAGGTATTCTTTTCCTTTCCTTATGTGAATTATTGGATATACCAATTTTTGCTGTTGATATTCCACGACAGTTTGTATTCGCTTATATAGATACTTTACATCACTTCTTCAATCCTGATAGCGAGGGGGTACAACAAATACAATTCTATGTGGACCCGCTGAATGGAATGGTTTACACTCAAAAAGATGTAGACTCTTACCTGCGCAAAATAAATGCAAGAGACCGTGAACTATACTTTGCGCCACTCAATACCAAACGCATCATTTTCAAAATGCTGGAAGAGCTTAGTCTATGCTATCGCTATAAAAGAGATGAGCAAAAAGCAGATGAAATACAACAACTCATGCGCCTGCTGGTGAATATAGAAGGGGAATAACTATACAATAGATATTCATTCGTCAAACTATAAAACCTGTACAATCAAAAATTTCAGGTATTGTGTAGATGGTACATGCCATAATACAGGATGATCGGATGCTTGTGTATTCCAGGCCACTTGCCTCAATTTCCGCTTAGCATCCTTTGCTGCCATTTCTATTATCTCTAAAAACATCTGTGGCGGCACAAGGTTAGTACATGATGCCGTAACAAGAAAGCCCCCCGGCTTGGTTAGTTTCATCCCTCTAAGATTAATTTCTTTATACCCTGTTATTGCTTTTTGTATCGTTTCCCTGCTTTTGGTAAATGCCGGCGGATCGAGCATTACCACATCGTAGCGCTTGCCGTCTTTCACCCATTGTTTCAATACGTCAAAAGCATTTACACAATCAAACTTGCAGATGTGTTCATAATTGTTGAGTACAGTATTTCTCCTGGCAGTATCAATTGCAGCTCCTGAAATATCAAGCCCTAAAACACTTTTAGCACCATAGTGCGCGGCATGCAGTGAAAAAGTACCTGTATAACAGAATGCCTCAAGCACATCGGCACCGGCAGCTATATGCTGTATTGCCCTCCTGTTATCCTGCTGGTCCAGGAAATACCCTGTCTTTTGTCCATTTTCAATATCCACGTGAAATTTCAGGCCATTCTCATTCAATATGATATTGGTATCGAATGGGGCTGACAAAAAACCTTTCTGCTGTTGCAGCCCTTCCAGCTCTCGTACTGGCACGTCATTCCTTTCATATATGCCTTTGGGTTTAAATATCTTTTGTACGGCATCTGTTATAGCAGTTTTCCATTTATCTATCCCAAGTGCTAATGTTTGAATTACAAAATAATCATTGAACTTATCTATTATCAGTGCAGGCATATCATCCGCTTCACCAAATACCAGCCTGCAATTCTCCACATAACCTATTTGCTGCCTGTATTTCCAGGCATTCTCTATACGTCTGTAAAAAAAGGCATCATCAATCACTTCACTTTTATCACGGCTCATAAGCCTGATGCGTATCTGCGAAGCCTGATTAACATAGCCTTTACCAACAAAAGAACCATTAGAAGAATAAACCTCCACTATGTCTCCCGCCGAATAGTCGCCCTCGCTATCTCCCAATTCATTAGCAAACACCCATGGGTGCCCATTTACAATCCTGTCTCCAATCTTCTTTTTCAGAAAAAATTTAGCCATGTGGCAAAGATAATTATTGAAACTTGTTATCTGCCGGAGCGTATTTACAATCATTTCTTAATTATTTTTGTGCAGCTCTCAGAAAGTATGCTTCAGAAACTTATTATTAAGAATTACGCCATTATTGACCACCTGGAACTAATGCCTGATAAAGGATTGAACATTGTGACAGGAGAAACAGGCGCCGGCAAAAGTATTCTTTTAGGGGCTTTATCTCTTGTTTTAGGGGACCGTGCAGATACTTCTGTATTGATCAATAAAGAAGAGAAATGTATTGCAGAAGCTTTTTTTGATATAAAGGATAATATAGCATTCAGAGCGGCATTGCAAACGCAGGGCTTTGATGACGACACAGAATGTATCATCAGGCGCGAGATTGCCCCCTCCGGTAAATCGAGAGCATTTATCAATGATACCCCTGTAACACTAGGAATATTAAATGAGTTGGCTTCACTGCTGGTTGATCTGCACCGGCAGTTCGGGCATCTTGCATTAAAAGATGTGGATTTTCCTATAGAAGTAGTTGATGCTGTGGCGCAAAACACTGCACTATGCCATGAATACGAAACGCTCTTTAAAGAATATAGAAAAACAGAAGATCAGCTTAACGAATATAAAACACAGCTGGCCAAACTGCAGAAGGAAGCTGATTATAAACAGTTTTTACTCGATGAACTTGTGCAGGCAGCGCTAAAGGAAAATGAGATTGAACATGCAGAGCAGCAACTAAAACAGATCAGCCATTCAGAACGAATCATAGCAACACTGCAAAATTCACTGTTGTCAATGACTGAAGGAGAAACGCCTGTTATCAATGAAATCAAAAGGCTCATTCAGCAATTACAAAGTATTGCAGATGTTTTGCCTGCTATTATACCTTTATCACAGCGCATGAACACCGTTTATGAAGAATTTAAAGACATAAGGTCTGAAATTGAAGGCCTTGAAAACAGTATTTCATTTGACCAGGATGTGATGTTGCAATTGCAGGAACGAATAGATACCGGCTATAAACTATTGAAAAAACATGCACTTGCCACAACAAACGACCTGTTGTCCTTGCAGCAAAAGCTGGAGCAGGAATTAAATATTACATTGAACATTGATGAACAAATTGCAGTATTAAGCAAACAAAAAGAAGAATTATACCATAAACTGGTTGCAAAGGCTGAAGAACTGTCTGCCAGACGCAAAAAACAGGCTTTACCAACATCAGGCCAGGTAAATGAGCTGCTGGCAAAAGTTGGTATGCCTAATGCCCGTTTTAAAATAGCTATCACTCAACAAGAACTCGGTCCATCTGGAATAGACAATATCACTTTTTTATTCGACGCTAATAAAAGCGGGCAGTTCCTTCCGGTAGAGAAAGTAGCATCTGGTGGTGAAATGAGCAGGATAATGCTGTGTATTAAATCTCTTACTGCAAAAGCTATGCAGCTGCCTGTATTGGTATTTGATGAGGTTGACACCGGCATATCCGGCGAAGCTGCAAAACAAGTTGGAATATTGCTGCGGGAGCTTGCATCATATCACCAAGTGCTTTGTATCACACACCAGCCGCAAGTGGCCGCCAAAGGCAGCAAACACTTTTATATATATAAGGAAGAAAGCAAAAACCAAAAGATCGTTACAAAAGTAAGAGTGTTGCAGAGTGATGAAAGAATAAGTGTAATTGCAAAAATGATAGGTGGTGAAAACCCAAGCACAGCAGCCATGCAAAATGCCCTGGAACTGGTATCCCAATAATTTTCCTATGGCATTACGATATCAGGCATCTTAGTTATCTTTTTTACCGGTATTGAATACCATGTGTCTCCCGACATTTGAAAATACAAAGTATTGGCGCTTTGCGGTATTCCTTCAGG
>Ga0207065_1193_pt1 | contig 11843 bp, 24 predicted proteins | sample Alteio_BWMinCont_27_FD_153492 | JGI IMG/M metagenome (GOLD analysis project Ga0207065, IMG submission 153492) | Enriched cells from forest soil in Barre Woods Harvard Forest LTER site, Petersham, Massachusetts, United States -... | ecosystem: Environmental > Terrestrial > Soil > Temperate forest >...
CGGCTACTGTATCATCATGGGGGAGGGCTCCGATCAAGCGTTCGCCAAATGGAGTTGTGACGGCGATACTGTCGATTGCTCGGGTACATTCGAATACACTGGGGGCACCGGGAGATATCAATCGGCCACTGGTAACAATACCTTCCGCGCTCGGACCGTGACCAACTGGAAAGATGGTAACGTCTCAGGCTTCGCCACCTGGAACCGATAAAACGAATAGGCAGGCGAGATCGTGTCCCGCCGCTCTTACACCACGCTACGGGACACGATCCGATTTGTTTGCGAACTGAAGCGCCGACATACTTGCCGCTGCGTCACAGATAATCCCGTCGTGCTACGCTTCTTGCGGATCATCAACCCGCGAGAGGGATTTTTCGAAGGAGGGGCAGCAATTGGAAAATCTGAAGTTGGATGAGTTTGCGGGGAAGCGAACTTATGAGTTTGCCTTCATCGTGCAGCCGCTCAAGCTCGAAGGCGCAACGGGTTCGACGGTGGCACCAGTTGCGGTGCACTGAGGACCAGGCGAGGCTTTGTACCGAGGACGTTGAATGATGAGGAAGACAATTCAATGAACTTTCGGATCACGCGATCGAACTTAAGTGTTTTCGTGCTATGCGCCGTGAGCACAACGCAGTCCGCGTATGCGGCCGATAGCGCGACCGCGAGCGCTACGTCGATACCCGACTTCTCTGGCATATGGAGCCACCTGACCTTCCCTGACGTGGAGCCGCCGCTTTCCGGTCCGGGCCCTGTGAGGAACCGTTCGCGTGTGACTGCGGCTCAAGCCGCTTCCTTGGCGCCTTACAACGGAGGGACCGGAAGCGCAGCGAGTCCGAATGGCATTAGCAACCTCTCGGAGCTGGTCGGCGATTACACGAATCCCATCCTCAAGCCAGAAGCCGCGGACGTCGTGAAGCGGCACGGGGAAATTTCTCTCAAAGGCATCGCCTATCCCACCCCGAGCAACCAGTGTTGGCCCGGCGGCGTGCCCTTCGTCTTCTGGAACATCGGCATGCAGATGCTGCAGAAGAAAGACGGGATCACGTTCATTTATTCCAATGGCAACGAAGTGCGCCACGTCCGCCTGAATGGGGTCCATCCGCAGGGCTGTTCAACGCTCTTTACTGAGTCCGCAATACAACATGTTCTAACGATTTGAAACGCAACGCTGAGTCAGGGATTCCTCGGATCGGAAAGTTCTGAATCGATGTGAGGCGGCCGAATCATCTGGAGGTCGCCTTGAAGTCATTCGAAAAATTTCTTTCGCGCCTTGCGACAATCCCCGATCCGCGGCGCGCCGAAGGCAAACTTTATCAACTGCCGCACGTCTTGCTGTTTTCCATATTGGCGATCGTGAGCGGCGCCAATTCGTATCGCGGCATCTGTACCTTCATCAAAATCCATCGGCGGAAACTGAACAGGGTCTTCAAGATCGACTGGAAACGGTCGCCCGCTCATACCGCTATCCGGTACATTTTGCAGGGGCTGAGGGCAGCGGATGTTGAAAAGGTATTTCGCGAACACGCCGCCAACCTGAACCTTGCCGCCGCTGCGGGTCCTGGTGCGCGTGTCATCGCGTTTGATGGCAAGGCGCTCAAGGGCAGTTTCGACAGCTTCCACGACGTCAAGGCAAGACAGGTGCTCAGCGCCTTCGCTGTCGATACGGCGCTGGTGCTGGCGCATATCGAGATCGACGAGAAGTCCAACGAAATCCCCGCCGTGCAAAAACTGTTGGAAGAACTCGACGTGGCCTGCCATATCGTCACCTGCGACGCGATGCATTGTCAAAAAAACCTTTGAAGCCGCCGCCGCTGCGAACGCCCACCTGATCGTTCAACTCAAGGACAACCAGCCGGCCCTGCGTCAAACGATCGAGGCCATTTGCGCCACGGCCAAGGCTCTTTCCGGCGCTCAGACCGTTGACGGGAAAAAGCGCAATCGCCACGAAACCCGAACCGTTGCCGTGTTCGATGCCTCGCCAGCGGTCACCGGCACGGAATGGGAGCCTTACGTCACCGCCGCTATCCAGGTAGAGCGCCTGGTCCACGCTTTCCAACCCGCGACGGGCCTTTGGAAGACCTCCGTGGAAATCTCATTCTACCTGTCCAACCGCGCCATCAACGCAAACCTGGCGGCGGACGCCATTCGCAAGCACTGGTCGATCGAGAACAAGTTCCACTACACGCGTGATGTTACGCTATGCGAAGATGCCTCGCGCATCCGAAAAAATCCTGGCGTCTTCGCTCGAATGCGAAGCTTTGCCTACAATATTCTACGGTTCAATCAATCCGACACCATTGCTCAGGATCGATACGCCGCCGCGCTCAGCGGCCTCAAATCCGTCTTATCCATGAACTTCAGTAAAGAGCGTTGAACAGCCGTGGGTCCATCCGGCGCAGGTGACGCCCTCATGGTTCGGGGATTCGGTCGGTCACTACGAAGGCGATGCGCTGGTGATCGACACTATTGGCATCAAGGTCGGGCCCTTTGCCATGGTCGACATGTACGGCACGCCGCATACGGAGGCTTTGCACGTGGTGGAGCGTTACCGGCTCCTCGATTACCAGGCCGCCAATGAATCCGAAGAACGCGGCGAAAGGGAGAATTTTCGCATCCAGGTTTCCGATACGGGGTTCGCTCGCAACCCGGAATACAGGGGACCAGGACTGCTACTCGAATTTACGGTCGATGATCCGGGCGTCTTCACCATGCCCTGGTCCGCGATGATCACATATCGCCGGCCACTCGGTAACTGGCCGGAATTTATCTGCGCCGACGGCACGCGCGATTATGTCGGAAGAGAGATCAGTCTCCCGCACGCGGATAAACCGGATTTCTGAGCAAGTACGCGGTTCTCGGAACCTCACGCCTCCCGCTCGTGGACCGGCCGGCATGCTACCCGGCCGGTGGTGTTCGTCTCGGCATAAACGGCGCGAACGGTCCTTTGCCCACATGTCCTATCAACGAGTGCCATCACGATGGAATCTCGATACGTTCGATCGATCATGACCGCGTCGCGAAGTACGCCTTCCTGTTGAAACCCAACACTTTTATAGAGCGCAATCGCTGGCGCATTGTCTGCATGGACCGTCAATTCGACGCGGGTGAGTCCCAACCGGCGTGCCGCGTGCAGCGTCTCGTTGATGAGCGCGCGCCCAATACCTCTGCCCCGCCATCCTGGCCGACTTCGCCTCCCCATTGACGATGCGACGCCCCCAGTTGAGCACGTTTGCCGCAGTTATAGAGTCCTCTTCCCTAGCGCCAGACAGGAAGGCGGTGCTGAGTTCTGACGTTACCGACCCGTCACCAACCCCCAAGCGGGTTTTAAGGGCGAGCCACATGGCCACATCTGCCGCTGCCATGAACACTTGGCCTTTGATGACCCGATCGTAATCCAGTCGCTTACGACGATCCGTACAGAGATTGATCGCATCGGCAAGGACGCTTTGGCGGCGCAATTTCCAGACAGGGTGCGGCTGCCTGCAACTCGAGTCACTTCGGGCGAACAATTGGGTCGTCTAGCCGAGGGTAGCAGTGCCAGCCACTTTCACTGGGACGAAGACCTTAGCGGGGAGTCGAAGGCAGCTGCAGCAGCGATCTTCGATTACCTCCGCGACTATGGCGACGAGGATGAACTTTATTCGGTAACCCAGAAGCTCGGTGTTTACGACCAGCTTGGCGGACTTCTACATGATATCAGCAATTAGCGGGTACAACGATAATTCCTTAAGTAACATAACGGTTTAAGTAGACCCTCCCCAAAAAATTCCCAACCCACAATGCTATTACTAGGCGGCGACGGCTGGCTTGCCACGGCTGTCCTCGGGGTAGGCTGAGTAGCCAAAAGCCGGGAACGCCAGCCACAAGCCTCTGGGGTCGGAGCTATTCCTCATCAGTTGCGTCCGGACGCAACTGATTCTCAGCCATCCCGAATTGCACAGGCCACTGTATGATGTGGCCATGGCTACCGAGTCGCGACGGGTTGGCGGCGGCATTTTGGCCGCCGTCGGCATTCTTGCCCCATGGGTCGCAAACATGATGGGGCTGACGCTATCTCGGGAAATAGGTTATCCGCTCTTGGCACTTTGCGGCTTAGCCTTCGTTGTTGGCTTGGTCATGGTGTTCTGGCCCGCACTTAAAGAGACGCCGCCGATAACCAAATCGAGCCATGTTGTGATCTCTCACGATCAAAGTGGCGGCATAACCGCCCATACGGTCACCGGAGCAGCCCCAGATGGCGGAAGACAAAAAGACGGTCATCCATAACGTTACGTCGCAAAACCAGAGCGGCGGGATTACGGCGCATACGGTCAATATTGGGCCACCGCCCCCTCCAGAACCTCAACTGCGGACCGTTTCTGAGGAGCAATCCAACAACGCAGACGGCGCGTATACGATGAAACGAACCGTGGAAATGAACGCTCCCTACGAGGGCCGACTAGTCGTGACAATAACGGCCAATGGTCTAGTGAGGGCGGGCGTCGATAGCCTGACTGAGACGCGGGTCGAAATTCCTGGCAACACGATAATAATTGCCGGCCCCGGGAGGCAGCAGAATATGATGCAGGGGGACAATTTTTATACAACTACAATCCCCGCACCTTCTGGCAGCTATCTCATTACTGTCGTAACTAAACAAAAAACGAACGTCACCATAGATACTAGATTCCAGTGAGTAGGCGGCCAACGATGTGAGGCCGGGGAAAGTTGGCGGGGCTTTTTCTTTGTAGATCGGGATTGGTTGCCGCCGTGTGATAGCATTCGCGTCGGGCCCGATTCGGGGTTGCCTGGATGCGTTCGCTTAGAGCCATCGGAATCGCGGCGGCGGTTTGGGCGGTCGGTGTGGCGCTTCCTTCTGCGGGGCCCTTTACGTTCACCACGATCTCCGATCCGAACGCGATCACCGATCCGAACGCTAATGTGAACGGCGCCATCGACACCTCTGCGAGGGGCATTAACAATAACGGGACCGTCGTCGGAGCTTTCGTTGGCGCCAACGGCGCGTATTCGGGCTTCACGGAAACCAACGGCATTTACACCACACTCATCTACCCGGGCGCTTCCATCACCGAGGCGACGGGTATCAACAACAACGGGACCGTTGTCGGCTTCTACTTCATTGGCGGTAACCCGAATGGCTTCACCAAGACTGGCGGCGTTTATACCACGATCGCTTTTCCTAACGGGGTTTTAACGAGGCATTTGGCATCAACGACAGCGGGACGGTCGTCGGAACCTACCTTGGCGCTGACGGCTTCTTTCATGGGTTCATCGAAACGAACGGCATTTACACCACACTCGACGATCCGAACGGGACCTTCAACGAAGTGCAGGGTATCAACAACAACGGGACCGTCGTGGGAACTTTCACCGCTAACAACGGAGGTATCAGCCAGTATGGCTACACGTATACCAACGGGATTTTCACCACACTGCAGGATCCAAGTTCGGACAGAAGTACTGCTCCAGTTGGCATCAACGACAATGGGACAGTCGTCGGAGACTTCACCGCTAACAACGCGTTCCAAGGCTTTATAGAAGCAAACGGAATTTACACTACCCTCGATTTGCCCGGCATCAACCACGGTGCGTCGGGCATCAACGATAATGGGGTAATAGTTGGTGGCTTTTATAACGGCGTCAATTATGGCTTTGTTGCTACGCCGACTGCTGCCGTCCCCGAACCCTCCACGCTCGCGCCTTTCGGCTTCGGCTTGCTTGGGCTGGCAGGGTTGCGATGGATGCACATGAAGCGGGAAACGGAAAGGAGACAGCGCACATGAAACGCATCCGGCTAGCCGCAATCGCCATTACTGGATTGACACTGGTGACAGCGGTCATCGTGATCTTTCGCAACGCCAGCGGTAACTTTGAAAGGGACGGCTATCAGTGCGAGCGTGATGCAAGGCAAAGCTTCTTCAATGGCGAGGATATAGTCACGCAAAGAGCCGAGTTCCAAAAGCGATGCATGACCGCGCGAGGCCATTCGTTAGAGGACATGAGGAAGCGTGGATATCCGATTATGCCCACACGCGAACTCATCGTTGCTCCACCGAAACCCGGAAAGTTCGATGAGTGCCACGGAAACGGCTCCGAATTTCTGGATTGCTACAATCGAGTGATGAATAAGTCGAACCCGTGAATTCGGAAAGCAAGGGCGGGAAATTTCCGATCCCGCCCTTTTATTTTGTTAACATCACGCGGCTATGGTTCCTGAGATCCCTCTAACAACAGAGGTCGCCATCATGGAACCATGGTCATCGATCATCGAGAATCTTAGAAGTGCTGTTACCGCTGCCGTGAGGACCCGCGAGCCAGAATTCATTAGATCGGCAGTCTCAAACGTCGAAAACCCGGCAGGTGATGTTTTAATTCCCATCGTAGGCAGTGATGAGAACGGAGAGGGGAAAATGTCCGACCCAGTTCAGGATAAGATAGCCGCACAGATTAAATGGCTTAAGGATGAAATTGCGGACTGCGAAAGGCAATCCTTCGGGACCATGCGGAACGGTTCCGCATATCTGGAAACTTTGAAAACAAGCCTTTTGCAATTCGAGCGGCTAAAACAAACCACCTCTCGTTCTGCTCAATAGAGCCAGATTGGTTCCCCCTTTTTGTGGCAACCCTTAATTCGATGTGAGGAATTGGTCGGGCAAAACCTTCACGGTAGTCCAAAGAGAAGGTTGGGGAGATGGTCGAACCTTTTATGCACACCATACACTTCAAATGCCCGGACTGTGGGCAGGTCGGTATGGGCGTCAGGCCACAAGGCAAACAGGCCCACAACATTTCACAGGGGTTTCATGTCGAAACGCGCGACGACGCTCAGGTAATCGTTTGCAAGTGCGGCGGTGGCTGTGTCGCCTCCTCCCCGAGTAGCGCGCCGAAGAAAGAGTGATGCTCGCGCGCCTAGGCCAAGTTCTCTATTGGGTGGCATGTGGCGTGGCCGCCTTATGTGCGGCATGGGCATTGTTCGCATTCGGAATCATTTTAACTGGCGGCTCTGCCGACCCAATGGTTACGGGGCTATATGCGGCGAAATGGGCCGTAGGAGCCATTGGCGTATGGCTCGTTGGTCGCGCGATCCTCTATGTGTTGGCTGCGAAATGAAATCCGGAATAGTTGTGGCTCATAGAGGCTTGTCCCCTTTCCTTCGGGACCCGCGCTCAGTGGCATTGCGACGCTGGCATCGACAAAATGAAAGGGGCGGCTCTTATCGGGTCGCCCTTTTCGTTTCCGTTACATGACCCGCTTCACGACCTTGCCAATCTCCTTATCGAAGATTTCGATTCTGTGGCCTTTTGGTGCGTGGCGCTCCGCCTCTTCTATGCTGGCGAAAGTAATAGATTTACGAACACCGTCGATGATGAGACCGAACCCCGTAGGCTTTGGCGGCAACATCCTCTGCCCTCCATCCATGGCGAGGCACTATAACACTCTCGATGGAGTTATTGCGCTACCGGCGTTGCAATAGCAGTCCAGGGAACCTAACGATCTAGCCGCGTTAGTTCCCAGCGTCCAGAATGGCGAGAATCTGTCCCAGGTAAGCGCTGGCAGCAGCTCCGCCCGGGAGTGAACGCATTCGCTCTTCCACCATTAGCTGTGCCTGATCGATTGACTCTCTGATTTCTGGCTTGGTCAATAGACCCTTCGTAATCAGAAGCTTCATAACCACAATAATCAGGCAGAGATGTGCTGCCTGGATTCCATCAATATCAGACACACGCCTCTCCTTTATCCGAAGGGGAAGAATTTTAGAGTGAAAAGGGGGCGGCAGTCTGCTCAAGTACGCCGCCAAATCAAACACCAACACAACCGCCCACGCCTCCGAGCCGGAACGTCCCGCCACTGTGCCATCAACCAAAGCACTTCGGGAAAATCTTGCTCCGTCTGTTCTATTGAAAGCCAACCTGCTTGGATCAGTTCCCGGTAGCGACTGAAGAGAATGGTCTTGAGGTGAGCTTCGGCAATTTCTTTATCGTAGAACCCCTGCTGCATTCCGATGGCAATCGCACCGAAGTAGTTCATGATCCTCGTTGCATTCAGCCGACCTGGTATCCACTCTGAAAACGTCCTGCCTCCGAACTCCTTTAGCTCTTCAACGGCTTTTTGAATCAGTAGGTCGCTATCGTAGCGGTCGCAGGCTTGGAGTGTGGCCCACTGCTTCTGGCTACTGATGGCGTACCTTGCCTGCACCCAAGCAATCGCTGCCAGTGCTGCGGTGGCGATCGCGAGCAGAGCCGTCCAGAACGTTTCCAATTCTATGGGGAATAGGTTCAGGAGCCAGCTCATCGGCTACTATGCTACCAGACCGCGATAACCAGAACGTTACTCCCCCAAGGATATCTTCTGGCGGTCCTGAATTGGGGTTTAAGATGACCAGCGATTTGCCTGTCGTGGTTCCTCAGCGGCCTATCGCGCAACATCTCAAGAAATATGTGCCGCTGAGATCGATTAGAGTTTCTCTCGCAGATATCCAAAACATCTTCGAGAAATTCCGGGGTCAAGTTAACGAACAAGCCGAAATCGAGATTTCACAGGTCGTGAGACAACCAAACCAGACCGAGGAGCAATTTGAGACGGTTAAGAAGAACGCTCGTCAGCGCGCTTTCAAAGTTCTCGTCACGATTTCAGGCCGCGATGGACAGTCAATCACTGGTGACGATGCTTCGGTGCTCAGCGCTTCAAACAGGCCAGACAAGGTTTCCCAAATTTTTATGTCCAATGTTGTAGCATATCAGAGCTTCGCAAATGTGAGGCCAGTGAACGCGTTCGACCTCACTCTCGATTTTTCCAAGCCGCCCCTCATCGACACGAACAACCCGGTATCGAGTCCTACATGAACTAGAAGCCACGGGCGCCGCAGCTCACTCGGCACTACGAGCAACAAGCATCGTTGGCGATTTCTGGAAGGATAAAACGCCGATGCGCGTGAGTATCGCGTACCTAGTCGTTAACAAATCCGACAAGGACATCCGCGAAATCTTGGCAGTGAAGCGCTTCCGATTCGAGGTCTAACGAAGCGGACGCTTTGGAGGGTCGCGTGTACCTCAGTAAGTTGGAAATCAAAACTTTCGTGGGATCCGTACTGGAGTCGTGCCGCTCCGGCCCTTCTCAGTTCTGGTCGGCCCGAATAATTGCGGCAAGACAACGATAACGGAAGCGCTTGCGCTCGTGCTGGGGCGAGACCGGCTTATCCGTGGGCTCACTGAGGATGATTTTTACGGGTCCACGCCAGCTGCGGCAGACCGCGTAGCGATCGTCGCGACCTTCACTGGGTTCACTCCGAATGATGCGGACCATCACCATGATTGGTTCCGACACGGCCGCGCGGTGCCCAAATGGGAGGACGCGGATATTCATCCAATTGAAGTCACGTGGCGATGTGGTTCTGTCTCGAAAGTCTTGCAGCGTTGCGTTTAGTAATAAAATTCTTCTGGAAATGATGGGCGTACTTGTCCAGAACCAATCAATTGTGAAAAGCGGCGATAGTCTCCAGTTTCCCGACGAAGCCTCCCTGCCACTATGGCCTCATGAATTCCGATTTTCCCACCAAACTCAACAATACTTTCTGCAGTTACAACTGATCGTTGCGAAAAACCCTTCCACAGAGTTGGAGGAATCAAGACGTCTTGGGCGTTTTTATCTGCTTCCGTTTCCCTTCTATCTGTTGCTTCCAAGTCCATGTCGTCGAAGAATGCACTATCCTCCTCACTAAAATGGAGAGCTATGTGGCTAAGCTCGTGCAGGAGTACGAACCAAAAATTGTCAATTCGATCATGCCTCAAGGTTAGAGCGACAACTGGATGTCCATCCGATCTGCGAAGCGAGGCACCGTCCACAAACGTCTCCGGAAGATGACGTACAACAACAAGAATAATACCCAGATCGCTTAGTTCTTTTGTCACCGCATCAGCCCACGCTGCCAATCGGCTTAGCCTCGCTATCCGGATAAGCTTTGTTGCAGTCAGTAATTCGGGCCTAAACGGTCGGGCCGGCTTCGCCTTATCGGCTTGAATTAGGACAGCCGCACACCAGGCCAGTAGGGCAGTCGCATTTGTTCGAGAGTTTGCCCGCCTCGTTATTGTTCGTCTAAAGAGAGGAGCTGGAAGAGTGTCTGGGCCTCCTGCTCTATCAATCAAGGCACTCAGCGTTTCGTCCTTCTTCAATAGCCGTCGTGCAACAAGTTCCTTCTTCAGCTGCGAAGAGAGTTCGGGAAGTCGGCTCGTCTCACCAGTCTTCTGGATCAGCGCTTCGGCTGGGATTCGAAGATGTTCGTTTAACGCTCTAACCATGTCTAACGACAAAGAACGTTTTCCAGACAACACTTCTGACACACGAGATCTCGAACCTATCAATGGCTCGAGGTCACGGTTGGACAATCGAAGTTGGTCCATTCTGAAACGAATTGCGGTTACCGGATCAGGCGGCTGAGTTGCAAATGTTTTGCGTTCGTATTCCTCAACAAGCAAGGACAAGTAATCGAGCTTTTCAAGGCCTGCTTTGTCCAAACTCGATAACATCAATTCCTGAACCTCACCTTTCATGCGCCGATATTCAGCGCCGCTCTTTATCTTCATGCAAGGCCTCCTGCTGAACGCGTTTCCCGCGCAGCGTCAATTTCCATGATCTCGGTGATCAAAACGACTTGAGTCTCGAAGTTGACGAGCGCGACTAGCACAATCTGCGCGCCCGCAAGCTCAAAGGACATATGTCCGTTCTTGAGCGTTCGCACATTGGGGAACGATCGGCGGATCTCAGAGTAATTCTTCCACCCCGCAGCCCGTACCTCAGCTAGCCATGCCCACAGATGCCTACCGACATGCGCATCCGCCTGAGTGCAACTCTGGCAGAGGTGGTCGACACCAATTACTCGCAAGGCATGCGCTCCGAATCACCCGCAATAGTCGCGCCTATCGCTGTACAAATCAAATCGGGATCGTATGGTCCCATAAATGATCCGTTCGCTCCCTTAATGGAACAATGTTCCCAGGTTGGGAACAAAAGCTTGCATTATCTGGCCCAATTAACGCATAGTTGGGGTGCAGTGAGTCGTCGGTTTCACGATAAATCTAAGAGCCAATACGCAACGGAGTTCTCAATCTATGAGCGAGCGCAATCAGCACGAAAAGCACCTCTTCTATTTCAGCACTCATCGCCTCGACGCGCCCGAGGCGCGGATGACCGTCGCGGCCCTCAAGCAGGTCATCGCCGAACATGTGCCCGAGTTCAACGCGGGCTACACGCTCGTCCTTGAGGAACGCGGCGATCGGCCGGACAAGCCTCTGGGCGACAACGAGAACGTCCACATCCACGAAATCCCGCACTTCTACGACCAGCCCCCAGCGGTGTTCGGCTAACCCACGATGTCCGAGACCCTGATCGAAAGGCATTTTAACCGGCTCAAGGAGCGTTGCCCGGTGGCGGCGCTCCTTGAGCTCCCGGGCGGCGCCGGGCTCATCACGATTCCGCGCGAGCCGCTCCGGTCGGGCTGGTCAGCAACCGAGGTTACGCTCCGCTTCATCGCGCCGAATGGCTATTCTGTGGCAGCGCCGGATTGCTTCTGGGTCGAGCCGTGTCTGTCGATGAACGGTGGAACGGTGCCCAAGAACAGCCAACATAACCACCAGATTCCGGAGACGTACCTCACCGGACATTGGTTCTCCTGGCACGTCGAACAGGGCAAATGGTGCGCGAACCGCCATGACCTCCTGGCCTGGTACGGGTGCTGCCAGAAGCGGCTTAGCATCCTCGAATGATCAAGCTCGTCTTTCCTGGAAGATCGCTGTCCGAACTTGGCGCTTCTTTGCGGGCCGGCCGATTGGAAGGCGTCGCTTTGGCGC
>Ga0207065_1184_pt2 | contig 11839 bp, 9 predicted proteins | sample Alteio_BWMinCont_27_FD_153492 | JGI IMG/M metagenome (GOLD analysis project Ga0207065, IMG submission 153492) | Enriched cells from forest soil in Barre Woods Harvard Forest LTER site, Petersham, Massachusetts, United States -... | ecosystem: Environmental > Terrestrial > Soil > Temperate forest >...
GTGTACCTGATGAACGGGCAGCCCGAGGCCAAAATATGGAATGCTCTTTTCTGGCTTACCCAATTGTTTGTGGCAGTAAACTCTATTGCAAAAAGTTTTCTGCAGGAGCATAGCCACCGATTCAGGTATTATTATACGCTTGTAAAACCTACTACTTTTCTTATAGCCAAAATGATCTACAGCACTGTGCTTATGCTGCTGATAAGCCTTGTAAGCCTGTCTCTATTCAGCCTGATGCTGGGCTGGCCATTGGTGCAAAGTGGTTTATTCATAATAATATGTATGACAGGAAGCCTGAGCCTCTCTACCCTATTTACCTTTTTGTCTGCAATAGCATCGAGAGCAAACCACAACCCGGCACTGATTGCCATATTGGGTTTCCCTTTGATAGCGCCTATATTAATGATGCTTAGTAATTTGTCGCTGAAAGCTGTAGCGCCGGTATACCAGCCAGGCTGGTGGACACTTGCATTCACCCTTATAGCACTGGATGTGCTTGTATTAATATTAGGTATCATTTTATTTCCTTTTCTGTGGCAGGAATAATTCTTTTATCTATTAAAAAGTTAAAAATACTTATTAAGAGGGCTGTTGCCTGATTTTTTATTTTCTTTGCCCCAAATTCCATTTCATATGTTTTTTTCTTCTAAGGCTATAAGCCGAATTATCCCTGTTTTACTGCTGATCATATCTATAAGCGCTGGCTGCTATGCACAGGGTCTGAGCAGCGAATTGCCCTTTGATTCTAAGGTAACGATGGGCAAGCTGCCCAATGGCCTGGTATATTATATACGCCCCAATCATAAACCCGAAAAAAAGGTAGAGCTACGCCTGGTAGTAAATGCAGGGTCTATACTGGAAGATGATGAGCAATTGGGCCTGGCTCACTTTATGGAACACATGAATTTTAACGGGACCAAGAACTTTCAGAAAAATGACCTGGTAAGCTACCTGCAATCAATAGGGGTTCAATTTGGCGCCGACCTGAACGCCAATACAGGCTTTGACAGAACGGTATATATACTGCCTATACCAACTGACAAAGCTGAGAACCTGGAAAAAGGTTTCCAGATAATAGAAGACTGGGCACACAATGCATTGCTGACTGATAAAGATATTGATGAAGAACGTGGTGTGGTGCTGGAAGAAAGCCGCCTGGGCAAGGGCGCTAATATGCGAATGCTGAATAAATATTTTCCGAAGCTGGCATCCGGGTCTCTATATGCAGAGCGCCTGCCAATAGGCAAGGATCCGATACTGAAATCATTTAAATATGAAACAATACGCCGTTTCTACAGAGACTGGTACAGACCGGATATGCAGGCTGTGATAGTGGTAGGTGATATAGATGAAGCTACTGCCAAAAAAATGATCACAGAACACTTTGGCAACCTGAAGAACCCAGAAAAGGAAAAGGCAAGATTCCACCCGAGTGTGACCCCACGCACAAAGCCTGAGGCTATGGTGGTAACAGATAAGGAAGCAACTAATAATGTGCTACGCATATTATACCCATATACCAAAAAGCATGAGCAGGTGACAGTGGCTGATTATGTTTATTTCCTGAAACGCGAACTGGTGACATCTATGCTGAACCAACGTTTCACAGACCTGGCACAAAGCTCTGAGCCACCTTTCTTTTTTGCTGCTGCAGATTTTGATGACCTGATACAGGGCTATGAAGCATTTGGTACTTTTTGCGTGTTCGGAAAAGACAATACAGAAAAAGCAATAAATGCTATAACAGGCGAACTGATAAAAGTTAAAAAATTCGGTTTCAGCAAAGAGGAACTGGAACGTGCAAAAAAAGAAATGATGAGCGGCGTGGAAAAAGCATATAATGAACGCACAACTACTGAAAGCAGAAGTTTTGTGGAAGAATACATACGCAACTTTACAGATAATGAACCATCGCCCGGTATAGAAAATGAGTTTGCATATTACCAGAAATTTTTGCCAGGTATACAGGTGGAAGAGCTGAACTCAATGATAGCACAATGGACCAGCAGCCCTAATACATTTTCTCTCATTACCGGACCAGACAAGGCGGACGTGAAATTACCAACAGATGCAGAACTGCTTAGTATGACAGCAAGCGGTTTTAAACAAACCATACAAAAAACAGAAGAAAAAGCTGTAGCTACATCATTAATGAGCAGCAAACCGGCACCAGGCAAAGTAGTAGCGAAAGAGGCTGTATCAGACTTCGGAGCGACTACTTATACACTGAGCAATGGCATAAAAGTGACTATAAAAACAACTGACTTCAAAAGTGATGAAATACTGATGCACGCTATAAAGAAAGGTGGAACAAACAGCTATGGCGCTGCAGATAAAAGCAATTATAATTATGCCACCCAGGCTGTGAGCGCTATGGGTGTAGGCGAATTTAACCCCAGCGACCTGGATAAAGTGCTTGCAGGCAAGAACATAAAAGTGAGCGTGAATATGGGCGATGTAAGTGATGGTATTTCTGGCAACAGCACTGTAAAAGACCTTGAGAGCATGCTACAACTGGCCTACCTGAACATAATGCAGCCAAGAAAAGATGAAGCACTATTTAATGCTTTCAAGCAAAAGCAAATGATGGCTGTACAATTCATGAGCGCTAATCCACAGGCTTCATTTGCAGATACTACTGTGAAAACTATGTTCAACAATAGCCCTCTCGCAAGAATAGTGATACCTACACAGGATGATTTTGACAAGCTAAAACTGGACAGAGTACTGGAAATATATAAAAACGAGTTCAGCAATGCTGACGATTATCATTTCTTTCTCACGGGCAATATCAAAGCTGAAAACGTCATTGCACTGATAGAAACATATATAGGCAGTATACCCGCAAGCGGCAAAAAAGCCGCTATTGCGGATAATGGTTTGCGCCCTGTGCAAGGCACCCATACTTTGAAGATGAACAAAGGCAAAGAAAAGAAAAGCCTTATACTAGCTACCTATTATGGTGAAATGCCTTATTCTGAAGATATGGAACTGAAAGCACAGGCGCTGGCAGAAATTCTGAACATAAAAGTAATAGAAGACCTTCGCGAAAAAATGGGTGCTATTTATGGCGGCGGCTTCAGGGCACAGGTATCAAAAGACCCATATGCCCGCTACAGCATGCAACTACAATTACCCTGCGGCCCTGAAAATGTAGACAAATTACTGGCTGCATCAGGTGAAGAGATAAAGGCACTAAAAGCAAATGGCCCTGATGCAAAAGACCTGGATAAAGTAAAAAGCCAATGGAAAGAAAAATACCGCACCAACCTGAAAGAGAATGGTTATTGGTCTGGCAAGATGGAAAGTGTACTCTTCTGGGGCAAGGATAAAGACCATGTGTTTAACTACGAGGCATGGATAGATAAGCTGACAACTAAAGACATACAGGAAACTGCCCAGAAATTATTTGATGGAAAGAATGAATTTATTTCCATTCTTTACCCTGAATCATAAGAAGTAAACCAGTTTCTTAAGATCCCGTTTCTCTCTTGAGAATGGGATTTTTATTTATAGTTCATTCATCAATTATTCTGTGAAAGCAAAAAAAACCGGGCCTTAGAAAAGGCCCGGTACTGTTTGAGTAAACCACTACCTGGCTATCAGTAATTTGCTACTGATGAGCCCTTGTACTGTATATAAATGAACGATGTAATAACCCGGAGCAAATTGCTCTGTGTTGATCTGATATTCTTTTGGCAGATTTTCTTTTTTCTCAAATACCTTTACTCCTTTCATATCAATGATCGATACACCAAGTACATCTGCATTTCCGATATTTTCGAGAATTACAAAAGACCCTGCAGGATTGGGGTAAATATTTATTAGGTCAGTTTCATTACTAACATTGGTTACACCAACTATAGCACTAACATGCATTACTTTAGTAACAGTATCTGAACCGCATGGATTTGAAATAATGAGGCGCACTGTGTAGGTGCCAATGGTGGTATAGCTGTGATTTTTCAATGAATTGCCTGTATCTGTTATTGCCCCTCCATCGCCAAAATCCCAACTATAGTTTTCGGCATAACGTGGTGTACTTGCAGAAAAATTGAACACACTACTGGTAACAAATGCTGCATGAATACTATCTGCATGAGGGAAGGAATCAACAGAGGCATGTATGGTGTCATGCACAATACAATTATTGGCATCATGAACTGTAAGAATATAGAAGCCCCCTGCCGGAATATTTGCTGATACAATAGATGGGCTTTGTATACTTGACATAAAACTATTAGGGCCCGCCCAAGAATAAGATAAGGTACCGTTTCCACCGCTTGCAGATGATGTGAATGTAAGATTTGATCCGTGGCATATGGGGGCATTAGTAGAGGCATTAATTGTAATAGCGGCTGGCCCTATGGTTGTAGTCGTACTGTCTTTGCAGCCACCTGTGGCCGTAACTATAACTTTATAGGTACCTGGTGCTAAAGATGAAATATTCTGTGCGCTGGATGTATAGGAGCCAGGCCCGGACCACGAATATGTGAAAGGAGCACTACCCCCACTTGTAGTAAGCGTGACAGCACCATTATTGGAACTATTACACGGATAAGCATCTGTAACCGCAGTGCTAAGTATTGGTGCAGTGCAGGCGGTGCTTGTAGCTTCAGAAACTGTAAGTGTAGTTGTAGTTACATTATCACCAGTATTAGCGCCGTTGCCGTTTACTATATTGCCAACACAATAAAACTCAACACTTGCTGTGCCAGCCATAGGGGCAGTCCAGGGTATATTGATAGTGCCGGATGACAACATGGAATCATGTTCTACATAGTGCCGGGTATTAACCAAAACCTTATGTACTTTTGAAGGCATAGTGCCCCAATTGTTAATATCATTAGTACTGCTTGCCTGCACACACACAATCTGGAAACCGTAACCACCGGGCGTTCCACTTGAGGTAGACATGCTTACCTGCACTGTGTAACTGCCACCGGGCGTATAACTTGTTACGGGAGAGCTACCACTAAGAAGCTGGACTGTAACTGTAGGTGTATAAGATCCGGCCTGGGTATGGCAAAACGATTGTGCACAGGTTTGCCCGCTATTAAAGGGAGCCCCTGTAGCTGCGTAGCCCCAGGTACCGGGTCCGGATGCTGAATAAATACACAAGCTGCTAAAAACTGTAAGTGCAACAAGTGCTAAAGTGGTTTTGTTAATGTACTTCATAAGACATAATGGTTTAAATAAATCAGAAACACTGAACCAATATATCTCACTATCTGTTTGACGTAAATAGCTCATTTATATAAAATTGCCAGGACGGGATATATTGAGAATCAAATGGTATTTAATACAATCAACAATGACGCGTTTATTAATATAAATAATATCATAAGATATTTTTGGCAGTATTTCAATAAACCAAAAACAGATGCAGTAATAAAACATATACTATTTAGCTGTTCTTATTTGCATCTGAAACAATTACATTTGCCAAAATTTTTGAGCATTTCATGCGTAAGTGGTGGTGGAAAATAATTTGTATCCTTTTTCTCGGGTATACGGTAGTTGCGGGGTTCCTGATGCCAGTGCCAAGATTGAATATCCTTAATGAAACCATACGCAACCTGTATTTTCATGTGCCGATGTGGTTTACAATGACCATACTTTTTACGGCATCCTTTATATACTCTATCAAATATTTAAGAAGCAGCAAACTTGAAGATGATATTTATGCAGTGCAGATAACCAATACAGGTATCTTCTTTAGTATACTGGGTATGTGTACCGGGCTGGAATGGGCGCCATATACCTGGGGTGCTGCCTGGAGCAATGATCCCAAACAACTTGCAACAGCTTTGTCGATGCTCATTTATTTTGCATACATAGTGCTAAGAGGGGGTATAAAAGATGAAGAAAAGAGGGCTAAAATAAGTGCAGTGTATAATATTTTTGCCTATGCACTTATGATCCCATTATTATTCATTTTACCAAGAATGGTTGCCTCATTGCATCCAGGGAACGGCGGCAACCCAGGCTTTAATACTTACGACCTGGATAGTGATATGAAAAAGGTGTTTTATACTGCTGGATTGGGCTGGATACTCTTGGGTGTATGGATAGCTTCCCTGAAGATACGGGTTGAATTAATAAAATATAAAGACGAACTTTACTAAACCGATAAAAATGCATAAAGCATTATTTTTTTCAATACTGTTTTTTTTACTGCCTTCACTGGCAATAGCCCAGGAAACACAAGCAGAGATGGCAGACACAATGCGGTCTAACGGTAAAATATACGTTGTGGTTTTGGTATTAGCTACTATCTTTGCCGGGATCATATTATATCTTGTACGGCTGGACAGGAAAATAACAAGAATAGAAAAAAACCAGGGCACAAAGCAAGCTTGACCAGAATATAATAAAACATAAAAACACATATTTACTAACAAAAACTATTTTATGGCTGAAACACTTACTGCCAAAGCTCCCCAGGCTCATTATAGCTTTTTTCATGGTGTAGAGCGGAATTTTGATAAAGCTTCAAAATTCACAAGATTTGAAAAAGGCATACTTGAACAAATAAAGGCTTGTAACTCTATTTTGCAAATGAGATTCCCTGTACGAATAGGTGATAAATTTGAAGTAATAGAGGCATACCGTGTTCAGCACTCACACCACAAATTGCCCTGTAAAGGTGGTATACGCTATAGTATGGATGTGAACCAGGATGAAGTAATGGCACTGGCATCATTAATGACATACAAATGTGCTATAGTAAACGTGCCATTTGGAGGCGCTAAGGGCGGCATCAAAATAAACCCTAAGAATTATACACTTTTTGAACTTGAAAAGATAACCCGTCGGTATGCATCTGAGCTTGTGAAAAAGAATTTCATAGGCCCGGGCATAGATGTGCCAGCACCAGACTACGGAACAGGTGCGCGTGAAATGAGCTGGATAGCTGATACTTATGCTAGCCTGAAACCAGGAGAAGTAGATTCATTAGGCTGTGTAACCGGCAAACCTGTAACACAAGGCGGTGTACGTGGCCGTACAGAAGCAACGGGTTTGGGTGTATATTATGGTGTACGTGAAGTGTGCAATGTAGCAGAGGACATGAAGAAACTTGGGCTTACTACAGGCGTTGAAGGTAAAAAAGTGATAGTACAAGGTTTAGGCAATGTGGGCTATCATGCAGCTAAATTCTTTTCTGAAGGTGGGGCTATAATAGTAGGCCTTGCAGAATATGAAGGTGGTATATACAATGCAAAAGGACTGGACCTGGAAAAAGTTGTAGCATATCGCAAAGAAACAGGCTCTATATTGAATTTCCCTGGTGCTACCAATATAGCCAAAAGCGCAGAAACGCTGGAAATGGAATGTGACATATTGATACCAGCGGCATTGGAAAACGTGATCAATGCATCGAATGCAGACCGCATAAAAGCAAAAATAATAGGTGAAGGCGCTAACGGGCCACTCACACCCGAAGCTGATGAAATTCTGAATCAGAAGGGCATCATTGTAGTTCCTGATATGTACCTGAATGCAGGTGGTGTAACAGTATCTTATTTTGAATGGTTGAAAAACCTGAGCCACGTTCGTTTTGGACGTATGGAACGCAGGTTCAGTGAAAACCAAAACAATAATATACTTCACGCTGTGGAAAACCTGACCGGCAAAAGAGTAACCGATACAGAAAGAAGCATGATAATGCACGGGCCTGATGAGGTAGACCTCGTTTATTCAGGCCTGGAAGATACGATGATCAATTCTTATCATGAGATACGCCAGGAACTACTGAGCCTGGGTATCGCAGATATGCGTACCGCTGCTTTTGTCTGCGCTATAAATAAAGTTGGTGTAGCATATGAAGAACTGGGTATTTTCCCTTAATTTTAAAATTCTAAGGTCAAGAAAGAAAAAAGTGATTGATCATATAGCAATGTAAAAAATCCTCCAAAAAAATTGGAGGATTTTTTTTAGTACATAATTTATCGTTTAGTCTTCTTTTTTTAAAAAGCCATCAAGCTGTTTAGTATCTGAAAATATAGGGAGCATATAATGCAGAAAGGCTTCCTGGTATTCTTTACCACCAGTACCTATACGCAGCACATTTTTTTGGGCAGATGTGATGACCTGGTGATGCATCTCTGAATCATTGTTGTAAAGGCCGGTTACCAGCTCTTCCCAGGATTCTGCTGTAAATGGGAGCTTGTTCTGCTTGAACAGTTCGTTATAAGTGTCTATTATTTTTTGGTCATTTAGGTTGATAGTGATATCATACTCTACGGTCGTGAGCCCGACAATGAAAGGGAAATTTGGATTGACTGCATTAGCCTTGTAGTTATACGCTTTGCCAATCTGAACTCTTTGTGAGTCCTGAGCTAAAACATTGATGCAACTATTCAAAATAAAAAGAGAGCAGAGTAAAAACTTCATAATACAAAAGAGGCAGCTAAGATAGGAATGAAACATTATTCTTTCTTATTGCTTGTCATTATCATTAATTGACCTTTATAATCAGGTATTTTTATATTAATACGTTAGTATTATCTTAATTGTTTTCATTTTCTTGCCACTTTTAAATAATTTCGCGGTGCATTTCAGCACAACACATACGTTCTTTTTATAAACTATTCAATTTTTTTAAGAAATGGCATTTGATCTTGATCTCATTAAAAAAGTCTATTCAGAACTCCCCGAAAAAATTGCTGCCGCACGAAAATTAGTTGGCAGACCACTTACACAAGCCGAAAAAATACTTTACGCACACACTTATGATGCAAGCCATCATCCACATGGCCGCGGAAAGGATTATGTGAATTTTGCACCTGACCGTGTAGCCATGCAAGATGCTACTGCACAGATGGCTTTATTACAATTTATGACCTGTGGCCGTGACCAGGTAGCTGTGCCCAGTACAGTGCATTGCGACCACCTGATACAAGCAAAAGTTGGGGCTGTAGAAGACCTGGCTACAGCAGTAGATGTGAATAAAGAAGTTTATGATTTCCTTGCCTCTATATCTAATAAATACGGGATCGGTTTCTGGAAACCCGGTGCCGGTATCATACACCAGGTAGTACTTGAAAATTATGCTTTCCCCGGTGGTATGATGATAGGCACTGACAGCCATACCCCCAATGCCGGTGGCCTGGGTATGGTGGCGATAGGAGTTGGAGGCGCAGATGCGGTAGATGTGATGGCCGGGCTGCCCTGGGAATTGAAAATGCCCAAACTGATAGGTGTGCACCTGACAGGAAAGATGAGCGGCTGGACCTCTGCAAAAGATATTATATTGAAGGTAGCAGGTATCCTTACTGTGAAAGGTGGTACCGGTGCAATAGTAGAGTATTTTGGTCCTGGCGCAGAAACACTGAGCTGCACAGGTAAAGGCACCATTTGTAATATGGGCGCCGAGATAGGTGCTACCTGTTCGCTATTTGCTTATGACAGCAAAATGGCTGAATACCTGAGAGCAACAAGCAGAGAAGAAATTGCCCATCTTGCGGAATCAGTACGCGAGCATCTTCGCCCGGATCATGAAGTGTATGCTGATCCTAAAACATATTATGACGAGCTGATAGAAATAAACCTGGATGAACTGGAACCATACGTAAATGGGCCCTTTACTCCCGACCTGGCTACACCAATAAGCAAAATGGCAGAAGCTGTAAAAGAAAATGGCTGGCCTGAAGATGTAGAAGTAGCACTCATTGGTTCTTGCACCAACTCATCTTATGAGGATATATCCCGCTCTGCGTTCATAGCCCAGAATGCTATGGAGAAAGGGCTGAAAGCAAAAAGTGAATTCACTATCACACCGGGTTCAGAAATGGTACGTTTTACTATAGAGCGTGATGGCATGCTGGATACTTTTGACAAAATGGGCGGTATAGTACTGGCAAATGCATGCGGCCCTTGCATAGGCCAATGGGCACGTCATATAGACGACCCAAGCCGTAAGAATACTATCGTTACTTCTTTCAACCGCAACTTTGCAAAACGTAATGACGGGCTTTCTTCGACCCATGCATTTGTTGCATCACCTGAAATAGTAACGGCCTTTGCTCTTGCCGGCAAACTTAGCTTCAACCCTTTGAAGGACAAATTGAAAAACGATAAAGGTGAAGAAGTAATGCTGGATGAGCCGCGTGGCTATGAACTGCCTCCAAAAGGTTTTGCTGTTGACGATCCGGGTTACCAGGCACCAGCAGAAGATGGCAGCCATGTGGAAGTAAAAGTTAATCCTGATAGCAAACGCCTGCAATTGCTGGAGCCATTCTCAGCGTGGGAAGGTACCAACCTTACAGGTATGAGACTGCTTATAAAAGCATTCGGAAAATGTACTACCGACCATATATCTATGGCAGGCCCATGGCTGAAATACCGTGGCCACCTGGACAATATATCTAACAATATGCTGATCGGCGCTATAAATGCCTTCAACAAAGAGACTAATAAGGTGAGAAATGAACTGAACAGCAATTATGATGAAGTGCCTAATGTAGCACGTGCTTATAAAGCCGCAAACATAGGTTCGGTTGTTGTAGGTGATGAAAACTATGGTGAAGGCAGCAGCCGCGAGCATGCTGCTATGGAACCACGCCACCTGGGAGTGCGTGCTATAATTGTAAAAAGCTTTGCCCGAATACACGAAACCAACCTGAAAAAACAGGGTATGCTGGCATTGACATTTGCAGACAAAGCCGATTACGATAAAGTGCAGGAAGATGATACTATAGACATTACTGGGCTCACCCATTTTAGTCCCGGCGACCAACTGACCATGACATTGCACCATGCAGATGGCAGCAGTGAAGATGTAAAGCTGAACCATACTTATAATGAACAGCAGATAGAGTGGTTTAAAGCCGGCGGCGCACTGAATGTCATCAGGCAGGAATTTGCGAAATAGTTAGCAAAGAATAAATACAATAAAAATTGTAAAGACTGGTTTAATAAAATAAATTAGTCTTTACATTTGACCCTATTGTATTTCCATGAATGTACCGAGGCTTTTTGTTTTAGCAATCCTATTATTTTGTAGTTGTGATGCCATTGCCCAGGATAACCCCAAACTGGACGGCGTGGGTATTGAAGCTAATTACCTATATGGCAGAATAATACGGCATACAATAAAATTTACTGCGCCATTACCTCCATCATCAAGTGCTTTTGAACTAAATTTTGTACAGCAGACCTACGGAAAAAAAGACTGGCAACAATACAGGAGATATCCATTGTTAGGGATAGGCCTTACCTATATTGACTATGGCAATGATGCTGTTTTCGGAAAATGTATAGGTATATACCCTAATATCCAGATCATGCTTATAAAAGGCAGAAAGCTGGAATGGACACTACGCATAGGAGATGGCTTTGGCTATGTGACACGGAAATATCAAAAAACGAGCCCTGTAGATACTACAAACAATGCAATAGGCACTCATGTGAATGATTTTGGGATTTTCATGACAGACCTGCGTTATCATGCAAGTAAGCACCTGGATATACAGGTTGGTGCCAACTGGACACATATCTCTAACGGGGATTTTCATAGCCCTAACCTGGGAGTCAATTTTCCAGGTGCGCATATTGGCCTGCGCTATTTCCCGGTAAATTCAAAACCCTCAAAAATACCAAGTGATACAAGGGAGAATGAAAATAAATGGTTAGCACATTTGCGATTAGGAGTGGCCTATAATGAAGAAAATGCACCAGACAGCACCGTTGTTGCCAGTTATATCGGTTCAGTGAGCGTAAGCAGGCTGTGGAACCACAACAATAAATTGTTTATAGGGGTAGATTTTGCTTATCATCAAAATATATATGATTGGCTTGTATGGACAAACAGGGCCATAGGACATCAATTCTCAAA
>Ga0207065_1188_pt2 | contig 11800 bp, 9 predicted proteins | sample Alteio_BWMinCont_27_FD_153492 | JGI IMG/M metagenome (GOLD analysis project Ga0207065, IMG submission 153492) | Enriched cells from forest soil in Barre Woods Harvard Forest LTER site, Petersham, Massachusetts, United States -... | ecosystem: Environmental > Terrestrial > Soil > Temperate forest >...
CCCAGGGCACAAAATGACAGAATGTTATTTGCATCTACCTGGCGGGAAATGCTGGAAAAAACGCCCAATGTGGATTTCTACCAGGATATGGTAAAAGGGCTTGTGATTGAAAAAGGAAAGGTAAAGGGAGTGTTAACCGGAATGGGTAATATTATACATTCAAAATCAGTGGTTCTGACAAATGGAACTTTTCTGAATGGAATAATACATATTGGGGAAAAGCAATTCGGAGGGGGAAGAATGTCAGAAAAAGCTGCCACTGGAATAACAGAACAACTTGTTAGCGAGGGTTTTGAATCAAATCGCTTAAAGACCGGCACGCCTCCCAGAATAGATGGAAGAAGTCTGGATTATTCAAAAATGGAAGAACAGAAAGGGGACAAACATCCGGTGGGGTTTTCCTTTCTGAACGTTCCTTTACCGAAGGAACAAAGAAGCTGTTGGATTACCTATACAAATTCAACCGTACATGATATTCTTAAAACCGGATTTGACAGGAGTCCAATGTTCACCGGAAGAATCGATGGAATCGGCCCGCGTTATTGCCCAAGTATAGAAGATAAACTGAATCGTTTTGCCGATAAAGAAAGACATCAGTTATTCATCGAACCTGAAGGATGGAATACTGTGGAGATCTATGTAAACGGGTTTAGCACTTCTTTACCCGAAGAAGTTCAATACGAAGCTCTTCGTAATATTCCGGGATTTTCAAACTTTAAAGCTTTTCGTCCGGGGTACGCTATCGAATACGATTATTTTCCACCCACCCAGCTTAATCATAGTCTGGAGACCAAAATACTAAGCAATCTTTTCCTTGCCGGCCAAATTAATGGAACAACGGGTTATGAAGAAGCCGCCTGTCAGGGTCTGATGGCGGGTATCAATGCCCATCAAAAAATCAATTTTCTTGAGCCGGTTATGCTTAAGAGAAGTGAAGCATATATCGGGGTTCTGATTGATGATTTAATAAGCAAAGGGACCGAAGAACCTTACAGAATGTTCACTTCCCGGGCAGAATTCCGTACATTATTAAGGCAGGATAATGCAGATCTCCGATTAACCGAAAAGAGTTTTCGACTCGGTTTAGCCACTTTTGACCGTTTCGAAGCAATAAATCACAAGAAAAATGAGGTTACTGAAATATCAGGGATTCTTCAGGATTTCTCCGTTGATCCAAAAGATGTTGAGAAGCTTCTCAGTGAAAAAAAGATGGCACCGCTTCTTCAAAAACAAAAAGCGTCAGCCCTGCTTCTAAGGCCCAACCTTGCCCTTAATGATCTCAGCGAAGGAATACCTGAATTATCAGACAAACTCCAAAATTTCGATTCCTGTGCCCTCGAACAGGCAGAGATTCAACTTAAGTATGAAGCTTATATCAGGAAGGAAAAAGAATTGGTAACACGGATTTCGCAGTTAGAACAACTTTCTATTCCTGAAACTTTTGATTACGATCGTCTTTCTGCACTTTCCATGGAGGCGCTGATCAAATTCAAAAAAATAAAACCAAGGACCCTTGGACAAGCGAGCAGGATAAGTGGTGTAAATCCGACGGACATCCAGATTCTGATGGTTTATATGGGACGATAATAGATATGGGTTATGAGCTATGAGATATGAGATTTTAACAAGTAACAGCCATATCCCATAACTCATATCCCATAGCCCATATCTATAAATTATAGCGTCTACTAATTTCAAGCATCCTCTCAATCGGTTTTCTACTCTTCTCTAAAAGTTCATCAGACATATTAATCTCCGGCGTTTCATATTCCATACAGAGATAAAGTTTCTCCAGTGTATTTAATTTCATATACGGGCAATCATTGCATGCACAATTTGTTTCCGGTGGTGCCGGAATAAATATTTTTTCAGGTGATGAAATTTTCATTTGATGCAGAATTCCTGATTCTGTACCTACAATGAATTCCTTTTCCGGACTTGATTTTGTATAATTCAGAAGAGATGTTGTAGAACCAATAAAATCCGCCATTCGCAGCACAGGTTCTTCACATTCCGGATGGGCAATAAATTTTGCGAGCGGGTGACGTGTTTTTAATTCTGCTATTTTTCTTACACTGAAAATTTCATGGACAATACATGCACCATTCCACAATAACATATCATGACCTGTTTTCTTTTTCAAGTAAGCACCCAGATTTTTATCTGGAGCGAAAATAATTTTTTGTTCCGCCGGCAGACTTTCAATAATTTTTTCTGCATTTGAAGATGTGCAGATTATATCACTAAGTGCTTTAATTTCAGCAGTACAATTTATATATGAAATAACCAGATGATCCGGATGGCTTTCCCTGAAAACTCGGAATAATTCCGTTGGAGCTGAGTCAGCAAGAGAACAGCCAGCCTTCAGATCGGGTAGTAATACTTTCTTTTCTGGATTAAGTATTTTAGCTGTTTCCGCCATAAAGTGTACACCTGCAAAAACAATGATATCGGCTTTTGTGCGTTCAGCCTCCTGAGCAAGGCCCAGGCTATCACCTATAAAATCAGCAGCATCCTGAATATCGGCTTCCTGGTAATAATGAGCAAGCAAAACGGCGTTCTTCTCGCTTTTCAATCTCTCAATTTCTACAAAAAGATCCAACGCCGGATCAACTACTAAATCCAGGTACCCTTTCCGGCTCACCTGCATCTTAGCTTCTTCTATGTTGATAACTGACATAATAATTAATAATATATTATTTATATAAATAGATCTATTACTATTATAAGGCGGTTTATGTGGACAACCTACTCCTCTTTAACACAATTTTTAAAATATTTTTTATTGTGCACCCTTATACACATTCTCTCCACATCTCCAGAATCACACTGCCATTGATTTATATCCAAGTTCACAATTCATCAGGAAGAAATGGATCTGGAAAACTTCTTAATAACAGATTTATAAATAAAACCCTAACAAATGGCGGATTGTTCACGGCCGGACAAAACAGATTGAGAATTAGTTATTCTACACTCATTCCTTTCACAAAAAACCAGGTTGGTTTAGGGTGTTTTTCCACTAAAAAGACGATTTATACCCGGTGTCCTGTGCGGGAACGTTCCACTGATTCATGGTTGTTTCACGGTATTTTCAAAGTCTTTTTCGGAGCGCCTAACCTGTAGCAAAGAAATGCCATTTCAATGAGTGCCGGTGCGAGTTTGCGTGTTTTCCACAATTTGTTCATAACCAATTTTCAGCTATTTTTGCCATCCTTTCAAAAAACCGATTATATATATATGTCTATTATACAGAAAATAAGAGATAAAGCAGCATGGCTCGTTTTTGGGTTGATTGCTGTGAGCTTGATTGGATTTCTTCTAATGGATGCATCTGTAGGAAATCGTCGCATGGCGGGGGCAACATCCGGAACAATTGGTACTGTAAACGGGGATAAGCTGGATTTTGCTGAGTTCCAGAAACAGGTATCTGAAAACGAAGATCGTTATAAGAGCCAGGGATATCCCGTAAATGATATGCTTACACAGAATATTCGTGAAGAAGTATGGAAGCAGTTTGAAGATAATGCGGTCCTGGCTACAGAATATCAGAAATTGGGAATTGATGTAAGCGATAAAGAACTAAACGATATGCTGGTTGGTCCAAACGCTGTTCAGGAGATCCGAAGAGCCTTTACTGATCCGAATACAGGCTTATTTGATTCTCAACAGGCTGCGGCAAAAATCAATCAACTCAGGACCATCTACAGGGCAAACCGCAAGACGGACCAGAATTACGTGATGGCTCAGAATTTCTTTGAACAGGCAATTCCGCAATTTGTTAAAGCCAGGGAAAGGGAAAAATATATTTCGCTCGTTGCACTCAGCACATATATTCCTAAATGGATGATTGAAAAAACGAACGCGGATAACAGCCAGATAGCATCTGTTAGCTACGTAAAAATTCCTTATCAGACGATCTCTGACAGCATAATTAAAATTTCTGATGCAGAAATCCAGGTCTATCTAGATAATCATAAATCACAATTCACACAGGAAGAGTCCCGTATAATTAATTATGTAAGTTTTAGTGCTGCCCCAACCTCCGGCGACAGTACAACTATTTTTGAGCAGGTACAATCACTTAAGCCGGAATTCACCACTACAACGGACATTGAAACATTCCTGGCAAGAAATGTAACAGAAACAAATTTTGCTGATTCGTATACTCCCAAATCAAAACTAACCGGCCCCAGGAAAGATTCAATTATTGCATTATCAAAAGGAGCTGTAATAGGCCCATATTTAGATGGAAACAATTATGTTCTGGCCAGGATTATGGATATCAAAACACTTCCGGATTCCGTACACGCCCGCCATATTCTCGTAGGGCTTGTTGATCCGAAAACGAATCAGCCGAAAATGGACGATAGTACTGGAAAACACAAAATCGATAGCTTAAAAGCATTGATTGATAAAGGACAGCGTTTTGACAGTGTGGCTTTTTATAATTCTGATGATGAAGGAAGCCGTATTAAAGGCGGCGATCTGGGCTATTTCGGCCAGGGCCAAATGGTAAAAGAATTTGGTGATTTTAGTTTTAACGGGAAAAAAGGAGAGATGAAAATCGTTAAAACTCAATTTGGTTATCATTTAATTGAAATTCTGGATCAGAAGAATTTCGAACCGGCTCTTAAGATTGCCTATTTTGCCCGTCGGATTGAACCAAGTCAGGAAACAGATCAAAATGCTTCAGGTCTTGCGAGTCAGTTTGCAGGTGAAAACCGGAATAAAGAATCTTATGATGCCTCTGTAAAAAAAGGAAACCTTCATTCATTTAATTCACCGGAAATCAAACCTATAGATTTTAATATCCAGGGACTTGGATCAAGCAGATCTCTTATACGCTGGATTTATGGCGCAAAACTGGGTGAAGTATCTGAATCCTTTCCTGTAGGAGATAAGTATATTGTTGCAATTGTTACTGAAATAAATAATAAAGGAACGATAAGTCTGACTAAAGCCCGAGCCATGATTGAGCCCATACTGAGAAATCAGAAAAAAGCAGATATCATTTCAGCAAAAATCGGAACGGTTGCGACTTTGGAAGCAGTATCTACTACCATGAAACAACCGGTTAGCCATGTGGATAGCCTCCAGTTTGCTTCACCCTACATTCCGAATGTTGGTCCTGAACCTAAGGTTGTCGGGTATTCTTTCGATAAACAACTGTCAGGGAAGGCGGTTTCCGCATCAGTAGGAGGTAATGAGGGTGTTTTTGTATTGAAAGTAGAAAATGTCAGTGCCAAAGCAAATTATAATATTGATATTGAACAGGCCAGGCAGTCCATGCTGCAGTCCCAGGAATCCCTTTTACAACGTGCAGGTACGGATGCGCTGAAGAAAAAGGCAAAGATCGAAGACGATCGGGCTAAGTTTCTTTAAACAATTCTTTCAAAAAAGTATTATTAAAGCGGGGAAACCCGCTTTACTGTAAACCACGTACCCTTGAATAATTCTTATCTTTACCTGGTAAACAATGGCAGAAGAAATAATAAATAAAGTAAGTCAGAGCGCACTGTTAACCTTGGATCTGGAGCAATTCCTTCCACAAGAAAAAATCAGAATCTTTGATTTGAAACCTTTTCTTTTTATGGAACTGATTTTAAAAGAAAAGGATTTTCGTGCAGCATTATTAAATACAGACTGGACAATTTACAAGGATGAGATTGTGGGTGTTTATTGTTCTGCTGACGCTGTCATTCCTGTCTGGGCTTATATGCTTGTCGCCAGTTATCTGCAACCATATGCCAAAGAAGTAGTCATGGGAGATGAACCAATGGTATTGCGGCAGGTAATTACGAATCGAATTCAGTCGATAAATGCAGAAGATTATAAAGATAAAAGGATTGTCGTGAAAGGATGTGGTGATAAGCCGGTTGGCGATTTTGCTTTTCTGGAGATCACTAAAATGCTCATACCGGTTGCCAAATCAATTATGTATGGAGAACCCTGCAGTACGGTTCCCGTTTATAAAGCCCAAAGCTCAAAGCCCAAAGCCTAAAGCTTTTTATTCTCACACTCTCACATTTGCTTCATGCTTAAAGCATAGTCCCTCTTAAAATCAGGGTGGCAACAGAGAAATAAATAACCAATCCTGTGACGTCCACAAGAGTAGCTACAAAAGGCGCGGAAGAAGCCGCCGGGTCAGCACCTAATTTCTTAAGGATGATTGGTAACATGGAGCCCGAAAATGTGCCCCATAAAACTACGCCAAGCAGGGAAAATCCAACAGTAAATGCAACCAGCAACCAGTGTTCGCCATAATTGTAAAAATGAAAATGCTGCCAGAAAAAAATCCTGAAAAAACCAACAAGTCCAAGGATAGATCCCAAAACGATACCAGAGAAAATTTCTTTTCTCATCACATACCACCAGCTGCTGAATTTAATTTCTCCCAATGCCATCGCACGGATAATGATAGAAGAAGCCTGGGATCCGGAATTGCCACCACTTGAAATAATTAGTGGAATAAACAAAGCAAGAACGACCGCCTTACTTATTTCATCTTCAAAATGGCCCATAGCCGTGGCCGTTAGCATTTCTCCGAGAAAGAGGATCACGAGCCAGCCCGCACGTTTTTTCACCAGATGTCCGAATGAAATAGTAGTATAAGGTTCTTCCAGGGCTTCGGAACCCCCAATTCTTTGTATTTCCCGTGTATTTTCTTTTTCTGCAAGTCTTAATACATCATCTGAAGTAACGATCCCCAACAGAACACCCGATTCATTGATTACCGGCAGGGCAAACCGACTGTTATTTTTAAATATCCTGATTGTTTCTGTTTGTGCATCGTTTACAGAAAGGGCGATATATTGGCGGTCCATCAGTTTTTCAACAGGTGTAGAAGGGTCGACTATTAAAAACTCTTTGATATTAATATCATCGATTAACACACCCTTATCATCCACTACGAAAAGGAAATTAAGGGTTTCCGCTGCTTTCCCCTGTTTTCTTATAATGTCCAGAACCTGCTGAACGGTATCTTCAGATTTGATGGCAAGGTAATCGGGTGTCATCAGGCGACCTACAGATCCTTCCGGATAGCCAAGTAGTTTAAGGGTTTCGGCCCTTGTTTCGGGTGCCAAAATCTTCAAAAGCTCTTTGACCGCATTGCCTGGCAACAATCCAAGAAAAGCTGTTCTGTCGTCAGGTTGAAGTGCATTGAGCAATTCTGCAGCTTTCTCATCCGGAAGAGATTTGATAATAATCTCCTGCTTTTTCTTTCGAAGAAATTTAAAAACACGAGCTGCATGGAGAATGTCGATATGCTGAAATAGTTTACCAGCCCAGTTTGTATACTTGTTTGCAAACTCAATAATATCCCTGGATGAAAGCTTGTTCAACTTTACAAAATCCGTAATACGGTTATTCTGCAAAAGGTTCTTGATATCCTTTAAATTGGGCATTGCTTTTATTGATTTTCCAAAGTTCTGAATTTCGGAATATAATTTTCTTATCTCCTCTTATATTTCAAAAATTTCTCCCTTTTCGCGACTCGAATGACTTCCTACAGCTGCATGTGTTCCCGCTCCATGGAATTTATACCGGTATCTGTTTTTATTATTTATAATTTCTATAATAATTGATTTCCATGTTTTGTGGTGACTTTCACAATAGATAATTTCCTCTGCTTCCTTTTCATTATCCGAAACTGGAATTTTTAACTCTTCAAGCCTTTTTTTCCATTTTTCCTTTTCTTCCCGTTCTCCATTAATGAATACTACTTGTGGAGTTTCGGAAAATCCTTTCGACTTTTTGAAGGGAGATTCAAGGATGGCTATGGTACGCCTGAGACGGATCCCTCCGGTTAATAAATGAAACTGAAAAGATGAAAGGGTTTCATTAAAATATTTTTTCATGAATAATTCCATCGCATTATAAAATAGTTTAACGTGGTGAAAATCTTTTCCCGTGCTTTCACCCTTGAAATGAATTATTGTTGTATGCGATAAATAGTAATTCTGAAAACCAGCCTGTGTGATCCTGAAGCTGAGATCAATATCTTCAGCGTACATAAAAAACTGTTCATCAAATCCCCCGGTTATATTGAGTACGGTTTTTTTAATCATCATAAAAGCACCAGATAAAACGTCCACCGCATGCGGACTGGATTCATGTAAATGACCCATATAATATCCAGAGAATATTTTCGACCTGGGGAAAATCCGGGTCAGGCCGCTCGCCTTAAAAAAAGATGCCCATGGTGAGGGAAAGCCTCTTTTGGATTCTTTTAAATAATTGCCTGCGCCATCGATCATGTGCAGGCCAAGCGCACCCGCATCTTTCGAGGATCTGAAAAAGGACAAACATTTTTCAAGGCTGTCTTCTGCCAATATTGTATCCGGATTCAAAAACAAAATATACTCACCGGAACATTGAGACAGTACCTGGTTATTCGCTTTTGCAAATCCGGTGTTTTGATTGTTTTGGATGAAATGAAACGCGGGGAAAAGTGGAATGAGAAAATCCAGGCTTCCATCGGATGAAGCGTTGTCAACAATTATAACTTCAGTCAGGCCATTGGTTAAAGGGCACCCGTCAATTGCCTTTTTTAATGATGAAAGACACTGTTCAAGGAAAAATTTAACATTGTAACTAACGATGACAACAGAAAGAATCATCCGGCCTGCATTGACACGAAGTACGATTTTTTCATGTATCCGGCAAAATGTAAGTGAGGTGCATCCCTTGGGCTGCCACTGCTTTGTTATATTTGCACCATGTTAAAAACCACCCTGATCAAGGCCGCAGAGCGTGCAGGCGGAATCCTCAAGCAGTATTATGGAAGCAATTTTCAGGTTTCAAATAAAGAAGGAGTAAATAATCTCGTTACTGAAGCTGATCATGCGGCAGAGAAAGCGATCATTGATATTATCAGGGGCGAATATCCTGATCATTATATTTTAAGCGAGGAATCGGGCGATATGCCAACAGATTCTACATATAAATGGATCATTGATCCATTGGATGGTACAGTTAATTTTGCGCATGGTCTGCCAATCTGCTGCGTATCTATCGGCCTGGAGCAGGAAGGGGAAATGTCAATGGGTGCGGTCTACAATCCCTTTTTTAATGAGTTTTATTTCGCCCAAAAAGGCTATGGGGCCACATTAAACAACCAGCTAATACACGTTTCTGATGAAACACAGGTAGAGAAAGCTTGTCTGGTTACAGGATTTCCCTATACTTACCTGGATGAGCCCAATGGGCCACTGGAAGTATTCTCCAGGTTAATTAGAAAGGGTGTTCCCGTCAGGCGTCTTGGATCCGCCGCTATGGACCTCTGTTGGGTAGCTGCCGGGAGATTTGAAGGATTTTACGAACATAAACTTAACGCCTGGGATAGTGCAGCAGGGTTTTTAATTGTAAAAGAGGCAGGCGGAAAGGTTACTGACTTTAAAGGTGTACCGTATTCTCCTTACCAGCCTCAGATCGTGGCTACAAATGGAAAAATACATGCAGAATTACTTCAATGGATATCAGACAGTATATCGAAATGAAACTGCCCGAAATGATAAAATAATTTAACAATGGAACCCCGTACGGAAATCTCATCCCTTGGTGAATTCGGGCTTATAGACCACCTCACCAAAAATATTGAAATTAAAAACGCCTCAACCATACTTGGTGTTGGCGATGACGGGGCAGTAATAGATCATTTTGGCAAACAAACCGTTATTTCTTCGGATCTGCTTATAGAAAATGTTCATTTTGACCTTATATACACGCCGCTCATGCATCTTGGATACAAAGCTGTTGTGGTGAACCTGAGCGATATATATGCCATGAATGCAACTCCGACTCAGTTGTTGATTTCACTTGGATTCAGTAACCGTTTTAGTCTAGAGGCCCTGGATGAATTTTATGAAGGGGTATATGCTGCTTGTGACAAGTATGGCGTCGATCTGGTTGGTGGTGATATTTCTTCATCACAAAAGGGATTTATCATTTCAGTTACAGCCATTGGAGAAGTACCCCCTTATAAATTTGTACAGCGTTCTACGGCAAACAAGGGCGATCTTTTATGTTGCAGTGGCGATCTGGGAGCAGCATACCTGGGTCTGGTTTTTCTGGAAAGAGAGAAAAAAATTTTCCTTGAAAATCCGAATGTCCGCCCTGAACTAGAAGGTGAAAAATATGTAATTGGCCGGATTCTCAAACCTGAAGCTTCTAAAAAAACAATTGATTTTTTCGAACAACAGGAGATTATACCCACTGCAATGATGGATATCAGTGACGGGCTGAGTTCTGAAATCCTGCACATCTGCAAACAAAGTGGATTGGGTTGTGTGTTGTATGAAGAAAAAATTCCAATTGCAGAAGAAACACGAAATGCTGCTTTTAAATTTGAACTTGATCCAACGGCCTGTGCGCTTAGCGGTGGGGAAGATTACGAATTGCTTTTCACGGTAAGGCAGGAAGATTTTGAAAAACTGGTTCTGAATGAAAACATCAGTGTTATTGGTTATATGACTAACCCGGAGGAAGGCAAAAAGATATATACCAAGGGGGGAAATAAGTTTGACATCACTGCGCAAGGCTGGAACGCATTTACAAAATAAGTATTCAGAGAATGATCCGGAAACTGAAAACTATTATTTGGATTTATGGAGCTATATGCATGGGTGTGTCCTGCACATCTTCGCGCAATATGTACGATCCTCAAAAAAAATATTCACCGGCAGTAATAAAAGCTGATTATACCCTGTTTCGCAATATTCTGGAAACGACACACCCCAGTATCTATTGGTACACACCGAAAGACAGCATGGATTATTATTTTGAAATGGTGGGTAAAAATTTGAAAGACTCGATGACGGAAATCCAATTCCGTGACCAGCTTGCTTATATGATTTCAAAACTTGATTGTGGCCACACAACCATGAAAGGTTCAAAATCATTCAGCAGATACGTAGATACAGCATCTTCAAAGGCATTCCCATTTGCTTTAAAATTCTGGTCCGACACGATGGTGATTACAGCCAACCTGAGAAGAAATGACCCCATATTACAAAGAGGAACGATTGTATTATCAATCAACGGATATAATGCGCGAGCATTAACCGATACCCTTTTCAATTATATCACAACGGACGGTTATAGTATCAATGGAAAATACCAAAGCCTCAGTACCGGATTTGCATTCGCCAACCTGTATAAGAATGTAATTGGGCTGACCGATTCTTTCAATATTCATTTTATAGATAGTGTGGGTAATGAAGGCCAGGCCTGGGTAAAGCCCTACGACTTTAAAGCCGATACGCTGAATAAAAGTTCTTTAAATCACGGTCCCCCTGCCAAGGGCAAATCCCCCAAGAAAAAGAAAGAGAACCCATTCTTTTTTTATTCATCTGCAAATCTTCAACTGGATACAGTAATGAAAACAGGATTTATGACTGTAGCCACATTCGATCGTTCGAATCACCTGAGAAAGTTTTTTAAAAGATCATTTAAAGTCATTCATAAGGAACATATAAAAGACCTCATAATTGATGTCAGATCCAACGGCGGAGGGGATGCAGGACTTTCCACTTTGCTCACGAAATATATAATTGATCATAAATTTAAACTGGCAGATTCCTTATACACAATCAAACCTCCTTCTCAATACAAGAAATATATGGAGAAAAGTTTTTTGTATGGAATGCTGATATCACTGGTTACGAAAAAAGAAACTGACGGCAAATATCATTTCAGGTATTTTGAAAAGCATTATAATTCTCCGAAGAAAAAAAATCATTATGACGGGCAGGTTTTTATCCTGATCGGAGGGAATTCTTTTTCAGCAACCACACTA
>Ga0207065_1195_pt1 | contig 11759 bp, 10 predicted proteins | sample Alteio_BWMinCont_27_FD_153492 | JGI IMG/M metagenome (GOLD analysis project Ga0207065, IMG submission 153492) | Enriched cells from forest soil in Barre Woods Harvard Forest LTER site, Petersham, Massachusetts, United States -... | ecosystem: Environmental > Terrestrial > Soil > Temperate forest >...
TATATGCGAGCGGGTGAAACAATTTACCTTCCTGTCCCGTTAATAGAAATACCGGCAGAAAAGAGGTTATAATGATGATGGTTGAAAAGAATACACCCCGCGAGACCTGTTTGCATGCCCGTTCAATAATACCCATGCGTTCTGCTTCAGGGATTTTATAATAATTCCGTTTCCACCATTTATTGTTTGCGATTGTGTTCATGATAGCTAGTTTGGGTCATGACTATTTTGCCACTCTGATAAATTGCGATAGGCGTTTTCACTCATGATGATACCATTATCTACGATCACACCAATGGCCAGAGCAACTCCGGTAAGTGACATGATATTAGAGGATAGTCCAAATGCATTGAGTAGAATAAAACTTATACCAATGGTAATGGGGATTTGAATGATGATACTCATGGCGCTCCTCCAGTGCAAAAGGAAAAGGATGACGATAATGCATACGATGCTTATTTCTTCGATCAATTTATCTTTGATATTGGCAATCGCTGCTTCAATGAGTTCACTCCGGTCATAATCAATTTTAAAGGAAACTCCTCCGGGCATTCCTTTCTGCACTTCATTCATCTTTGCCTTTATGTTGCTGATCACTTTATCAGCGTTTTCGCCATAGCGCATAACTACAATTCCGCCCACAACTTCGCCCTGTCCGTTTGCATCAAATATCCCAAGACGGAGATCACCTCCCATTTGTATGGTAGCAACATCTTTTACCCGGACAGGAATGCCTTTAACATTGGCTAAGGCAATATTTTCTATGTCTTCTTTGTTTTTGATATAACCCAATCCTCTGATGATATAAGCCATGTCACTCATTTCAAATTTTCTTCCTCCTACATCGTTATTTCCGGCTTTTACTTTGTTTACGATATCCATCATGGAGAGATTGTAAAATTGCAGTTTCACCGGATCAACAACCAGTTGGTATTGCTTTTCAAAACCGCCAAAGGAAGCAACTTCTGCAACTCCTGGTACTGTTTGCAATGCAAATTTGATGTACCAGTCCTGTAAAGCACGCTGTTCACCGAGATCCATCTTAGGTGCATCAAGGTGGTACCAGAAAATATGTCCTACTCCGGTACCATCAGGGCCGAGAGCCGGAGTAACACCTTGTGGAAGTAAACGCTGTGCATAATTTAATCTTTCCAAAACCCTTGTACGCGCCCAGTAGACATCGACATTGTCTTCGAAAACGATATAGACAAAGCTCATCCCGAACATAGAAGTACCCCGGATATTTTTCACCTTTGGAATGCCCTGAAGATTGCTTACTAAAGGATAGGTTATCTGGTCTTCTATGATCTGCGGACTTCTCCCCATCCATTCTGTAAAAACAATAACTTGGTTTTCCGACAGGTCGGGAATTGCGTCTACCGGGTTTTGCTTTACCGCTATTATGCCCCAGGCAAACAGGGCCAGTGCTATGACTAACACCAACCACCTGTTGCGGAGCGATATCTCTATTAATTTCTGAACCATAAAAAGACTATTAATGATCCTTTACATTTTCATTGCTGTGGTCGACTTTTTTTCTACCAACTTCATCCCGCACTTTGGACAGTTACCAGGCTTATCGCTGATCACCTCCGGATGCATGGTGCAGGTGTAAATTTTGTCAACCTTCTTCTTTACAAGTGTCATCCCGCATTTGGGACATTTGCCAGGTTTGTCAGTTATTACTTCCGGGTGCATCGTGCAGGTGTACACATATTTCGCAGCAGTGTCTGATTTGCTGTCCGGCATCTTCGCCTTTGAAGTTTGTCCATAAGAGAATGTTACACCTGTTAATACAAAAAGAAGAATGATCAGTTTTTTCATTTTTTTGTTTTTGATTGATGAATATTTATTTTAAGATTTTCTCTGATAATGACAGCATTCCCTACACGGTCACTGCAATAGCAATGAGGAATAACGATTAAAAAGTTTTCATAAAAATTAATTAAGTAATTAAGAATTATAAATTTCGAATTTCAGTGCGCTGGCAGATATACGGGCACCCGGCTTAACAGGATGTTAAGCTTCAAATAAAGAAGAATGATCAAATACGAAAATTGTTAAAGACTAAAAATCGAGGAAGTTTGTCGAATAAAGGCGGAGCATTGGTGTTTGGATACTCAACAGAAATAGAAAAGGCATTTATAATTTGTAAGGAAGGCTCATTTTGAGCAATAGCCTGGAATAGATCATTGTATTTAGAGAATTCAGAAGGGAATAATTTCTGATCCTTATCTGTCTTGATCTGTTTGTGCTCATCCCTGCAACAATCCGTTTTTGCAGCTATTGAATGTGAAGCAGTCTTGTTTTTGACCATTCCACATCCCTCACAATTTTTATTCTCATGATTGATAAGTCCCCAAGATGCCAATTTTCCCATGCAATAATGCAGATGAATCGTAGCTCCCATTGAACTGGAGAGATATACAAAAGCTAATATGGTTACCAAGACTTTTTTCATCTAATCTTACCTAAAAGTATCGTTTTTTATCGCAGATCAAAATTAAGTAATGTTAATTCTTAATTCTTATAGTCTAAACGTACATTTATAGGCCTATGGTATTTCACGGTTAAGGTTATTTCCTTTCTAGTGTAAAACCGGCCTTTTTAGCTGCGTATTGAATCTTCTTTTCCTGTATATTTTCACCTGTAATGGTTAATGTTTTATCTATATTTTCCAGATCAACCTCCCAATGATCTTTCCCCACGAGGTCGTCCAATGAAGAGGCAATCTTTTCGATACAGCCTGAACATTTCATATTTGTTTTAAAAGATATGTTATTCATATATTTTTTATTATTGACTCAACAAAAATAAACTGTGCTTTCGTGGGGATTGTTATAGGGTTAGGAGAAAAAAGTATATAATTTTCAGGTTATACCTTATCCAATGGGATACGCATGTTTTTTTTCAGGTCTTTGAAATGAGAGGGTGTAAGACCGGTAGTTTTTTTGAACTGCTGGGATAAGTGTTGAACGCTACTATAACCTAATTTATCAGCAATCTCGCTTAAAGTGAGTTCTGCATACATTAAAAGCTCTTTGGCTTTTTCAATCCGTTGTAAGATTACATATTTTTCGATTGTCATTCCTTCAACGGATGAGAACAATCCGCTGATATAATGATAATCCAATTTCAATTTCTCTGATAGTAATACGGAAAGCTTTTTTGTGAGCAGTTCTTCATCTTTGGTCTGAATCAGTTGTATAATAGCAGATTTAATTTTTTCTACTAATGTACTCTTTTTGTCATCTAACAATTCAAAGCCTAATATTTGCAAATGATTCTTTAATCCTTTTATTTTTTCAATCGAGGGGTCTTCAGACAGCTCCACTTCGCCAAGTTGAATATTCTTATAGGGTAAACTTAGTTTGTCCAATTCCTGTCTTACGACAAGAATACAGCGGTCGCAGACCATATTTTTTACATATAGATTCATCTCTAAACAAAAGTATTATTTATAGCGATATAGTCTATAAGATTACTAAATATGAAAAGCCAGAGGTTGAATATTTGGCGAAATGCTTTAATACTGGAAATAAGGAGCAGTAAGTTTGGTATTTGAATTATTTGATAAGAGGGACACATTTACTTAATAAAACCGTAATTTAGCAATCGTGAAAGCAGTAGCCCTATTATATCTTATGCTCATTGGTTTTTTGACTGTGCAGCCTTTACTGGCTACGCAACAATTGAAACAAACCGACACATGCTGTAAAAAGGAGGCATGTTCAAAAAAGGAAAGTGAGCCTAAGAAGGACACCGATTGCCAAAATAAACCATGTAACCCCTTCATCGCATGCGCATATGGCAATTTTTACTTTTTGTCAAACAACAGAATTGTTTTTGCCAACATTCCATTGAACAAGCAAAAAACTTATTCTTTTAACGATAATCGACTTTCGTCTGGCCAACCCGAATGCTGGCATCCGCCACAGTTATAATTCTATTTCGACAAAAATTATTATTTCAATTATTAAATTAGTAAGATGAAAAATTTATTTTTTTCACTTCTGGCAATGTCATTGCTTTCCACGACTGCCTTTGCAGGTGGAGTAAAACCAGCCAGGAAGGAACATCATAAAACAACCTGCCCTGCAAACTGTCCCAGGAAGGACTGCCCAAAAACGGCAGATTGTCCTGTTCCCGGATGCGTTTGTAAATAAGCCGGTTTTTAAAAGGCCCACCACTTCGGTGGTGGGTTTTTTCATTTCAGATAAAGAATTTGTTTTAAATAGAAGTTCATCGTAATATTGCGTTATATAGATCTATGGGACTTACTAAGACGGAGATATTTACAGAAAAGCAGAATAAGCTGGCAAACATGATGAAGGCATTGGCGCATCCGGCAAGGATTGCCATTATCCAGCACTTAATTAAAATCAATTCCTGTATCTGCGGTGATCTGGTTGACGAACTTGGCTTAGCCCAACCCACGATTTCTCAACATTTAAAAGAATTGAAAAATATAGGCCTGATTCAGGGTACTATAGAGGGAACGAGTGTCTGTTATTGTATCGATCCAAAAGTGTGGAAGCAGTTTAAAACTTCCTTTGAAAGTTTCTTTGTGAGTTATAATAAAGCTGATAAATGTTGTTAACTATTTTTTTGAACATATTAATCGCAATATTGCGTTAAATATATAATACATTTTATGTCAGAACTTAAGCATAAAATCCTGTTTGTTTGTATTCATAACTCCGCGCGCAGTCAGATGGCGGAAGCTTTTTTAAATAAATATGGTAAAGGCCGATATGAAGCTGAGAGCGCGGGTATCGAACCTGGTAAAATGAATCCAAATGTTGTAAAGGTTATGCAGGAGGTTGGAATCGATTTGAGCAAAAAGGAGACAAAGGGCGTATTTGATCTTTTTAAACAGAGTAAATCATACAATGCAGTCATTACTGTCTGTGATGCTGCCAGTGCAGAAAAATGTCCTGTTTTTCCCGGGAGAGGAAAAAAACTCGCCTGGTCCTTTGAGGATCCTTCGGCGTTCAAAGGAACTGAAGAAGAGGTTTTAGATCATACCCGACATGTAAGGGATGAAATAGAAAAAGTTGTTCAGGGTTTTATTCAGGAATCCAGTACAGTTAGTTATTGGATGTAACAAAAGGAAACAATACACAATTAAATATTTGAGCCATGGAAGCACAGGAACAAATCAAAGAAATGGTGCGTCAAAAGTATAGCGAGATAGCACTTCAGGATAAAGAAGGTAATGAAGCATCCTGTTGCGGGTCGGGATGTTGCTCCACGGAAGTCTATAATATCATGACAGATGATTATACAAACCTGAAAGGATATAATCCGGATGCAGATTTGGGACTTGGTTGCGGACTCCCAACTCAGTTTGCCAGGATTAAGAAAGGAGATGTAGTCATTGATCTTGGATCAGGCGCGGGGAATGATTGTTTTATAGCTCGTTCCGAAACGGGTGAGACGGGAAAAGTAATAGGTATCGATTTTACAGATGCCATGATCGATAAGGCCAGAGCAAATACAGAAAAACTTGGGTATCATAATGTAGAGTTTAGGAAAGGTGATATTGAAAAAATGCCGGTCACAGCGAATATCGCAGATGTAGTTGTAAGTAATTGTGTGCTAAACCTGGTACCAAATAAAGTTGGCGTTTTTAAAGAAATAAAAAGGGTTTTAAAACCAGGGGGCCATTTCAGTATTTCTGATATCGTCTTGGTCGGTGTATTACCTGAAAAGATCCGGGAAGCTGCTGAAATGTATGCTGGTTGTGTTGCTGGTGCCATACAGAAACAAGCTTATATGGAACTGATTGAAATAAATGGGTTTAAAAACATTCTGATTCAAAAAGAAAAGATAATTACACTTCCTGATGACATTCTCGGTTCATATTTAACTCAATCGGAAATTCAACAATTCAGGGAATCTGATATGGGTATATATAGTATTACTGTTTATGCTGAAAAAGCAGCAGAAGCTTGTTGCGAACCTGGATGCTGTTCATGAATGATATGCAGTTTTATGGAACGGGAAATATTACTGCACATTTTTTTGAAGCCAGTTCCCCATTATATCCAGCGCTTTTGGCGAAAAACTTTCTTCCAGATCATTATATTCCGAAGGACTGCATTTGATACAGGTTTGAAAAAGATGGTTCAGTCCTTGAATTTCGATGGTTTCATATTCCGGCGATTTGCTCTTTTTCAAAGAAGCTTTAATACCGTTCAAATTTGGCGTTGCAATTACCTGCACATCTTTACTGCCATTCAAGGCAAGCACTTTACAATCTAATTTTTCAAGATAGGGTTGCGGGTTAAAGGCGATAAAATATTTATACCATTTGCTGTTTAATGCCGCCATGGCCTGGGCTATCTGATTATTTATTGAACTTGTATCCTTCCCTTTTATTTTTGCCAGGGTAGCAGTATCCAGCGTTTTGGACCATTCTCTGATTTTCATCCTGATATTTTTAATCGTTGTTGCAGAGTCCTCATTTTTCACCGCTTCTTCCCAAACAATGTGCATGAGTTGACCAGATGCTTTTGCATCCGCAAGAGATTTTCCTTCGGAAATACTAACAGCTTCCATTTGTTGTTGCATCAGATCAATAATTGGAATACCCGGACCTGCCAACAGTATAATATATTTTATATCTTTTCTATTGTCGGCAACAATTGGGGCAATCATACCTCCTTCGCTATGTCCGATCAATCCAATCTTTTCTTTATTAACCTGTGACTGGTTTTCTAAAAAATTCAGACTGGCTTCCACATCCTTTGCAAAGTCTGCTGTAGTGGCTTCTTCAAAATTACCGGTGCTTTTTCCGATTCCACGATCATCCACACGTAGTACTGCAAAACCATGTCGTGTAAGATAATCGGCTATGATGGCAAATGGTTTATGGTCAAATAAAGTTTCATCCCTGTCCTGCTGTCCGCTCCCTGTAATAAGTATTATAGCAGGATAGGTATTTGTTTTTCCGGAATGATTGGTGGAATCTGTTCGCGGGTAAGTCAGTGTAGCTCCAAATTGAATACTCCGATCAGCATTCATATAAACTACATCTTCTGATTGGTAAGGGAATGGTGGTTTTGGCGTTTGAGGTCTTTTAAGTTCTTTTACTCCTGACGTTTCGCTTGTTTTAATTACGGTTAATGGCAAGGACCCTGCACCCTGGAACCATAGGCCGTCAATTTGTTTTTTATTCACATTGAGTAAACCAGCATATTTTCCATTTAATATGGCCATCATCAAAATAACGCTGTCGCCTTTTAAAATTACCTGGCTGCAGGGAAGGTTAAAGGCATGCTGACTGGGACTGTCGAAACTTGCTTTAGATTTATTTGCACTGTCTTTTGCAATATGAAAGACAACCGGAATTTGATTTCCCTGAACATTTAAATTGCCCTCCCAGGTGCCGGTAATGTTTTGTGCGGAAGGTTTAAGGTATAAAAAAATGATTGGACCGAGCAATAATGCCTTTCTTAGAGATATGCGCATAATTATTTAGTTGATTACTTCTAATTAGTAGCGGAAGGTGAGAGGGAAGTTAACATTTTTGTTCCGATGAATGAAAGCAATATTTTTGATGTCAGAAATAACCTTTATGCCAGATATATTTCATTCTTTCCCGATAAATGCTTCTCCTGCTAAAGTTTTTGAAGGAATAAGTACTTCAGACGGACTTGATAATTGGTGGACTGAACATTCGGAAGGAAGGCGGGAATCAGGTGCGACTTATACCCTTGATTTCGGACCCGGCTATATCTGGAAAGCTGTTGTTACAAAATTTGATTTAAACAAATCATTCGAGCTGCAAATGACCGGTGCGGATGCTGATTGGCTTGGTACCAAAGTTGGTTTTTTATTAAAGCCTAAAAATTCTTTCACAGAAGTTGAATTTTATAACACTGGCTGGCCGGAGAATAACGAGCATTTCAGAATATCCTCTTATTGCTGGGCCATGTATCTGCGAATTCTTAAAAGATATATTGAATTTGGAGAGAAAGTTCCGTATGGGCAGCGACTTTCAGTGTAAACGAGCGTAATCTCCAAAATATTTTGGTCCCGCGTTTTGCCATCGGTATGTATTTTATTATTAACGGCAGGCCTGCCTTATCTAAAGGCGCACATATACCTTAAGCCATTCCGGACCGATTAATTATTTGAACAAGTAATTACCTTTAATCAATCAATTCACAGGGTTCACTGCCTTCAATCAACATTCAACATGCGAATATTTGTACTCCTGACAATATTCATACTCGTCATTGGCAACTGTTTGGAGGCACAAGACCTCGAGGAGAGCAATTTTATACGATATACAAGGTTACAGGGTTTGACGAATAATTATATATCGGGCATTGAGCAGGATTCCACCGGTTATATCTGGATCGCGACACATAAGGGAATAAACCGTTTTGATGGAAAAATATTCCAGTCCGTTTACAAAAGCTCCGCGCATTCATGGTTACCCGATAATATGCTAGTCCGGATCCATCGGACTGCAAATGAAATCATAGGCGCCACACGTGCGGGAGCTTTTGCTTTTGATACAGAGACCGGGCAATACAAACAATTTATTGTTCCCTGCGATTCCGCCATTTATTTCTGGACCAATAATGTATTTGATATCGGGAAGGACAAAAACGATGATTACATCCTTTCTACAAAAACAGGGCTTTATGTTTTTAATACTTCCGGAAAACTGATAAAGCGTTATGATTATCATATGCCAAATGATGTCGGCAAGCTGGAACTGATATTTGGTGGCTGGGTAAACACGTTTGACAACGGTTCAACGCTACAGCAAAATAGTTTGTTTGGCAGCATGTATGATCCGAGTGCCAACCTATTCGATACGCTTTTTGTTGCCAGAAGAGATCATCTTAAAAAAATTTTAACGGATACGAATGGAGATATGAAAATGGCCTGGTCCGGTAAGAATGAGGAACTTTTTATTCTGAATCCGGATAAGAATACCATTGATGTTACTGATATATACTCTCCATCAAACACGTCGAATCCGATGCCTTTTATTGTGAAGGCGAATCTGGGGTGGACAAGTAAATTGAGTTATTTGAATGACAGCCTTCTAGCAATAACATGTAAGAATAATGGATTCTATTTATTGCACTACAACAAACGCACAAAACAATTAACAGGGAACGGTAAAAAGTATTTTGAGAAAGATGTGTGTACTTCCGTTTTTAAAGACAGGGAAGGCCGCCTGTGGATCGGAACGGCTGATGGAATATATAAACAGAATCTCCATAATTCATTTTTTTCAGTAACTGATCTTTCAGAACAATCGCCAGGGCTTCTGGATCATGAAATAAAGAGCATCTATGTTGAAGGGGATTCCATATTTGCAGGATTACAGAATGAAGGCGGCTTGCTGGTACTGGATAAAAAGACAGGCAGTATTAAAAGGCAATTGCGATTTACTCCGGCGAAAATCTTTAGTAATTCAATCATTAATATTTTCCCTTACGACAGGGATACATTATGGATTGCAACCACCAGCGGTATTCTTTGGCTGAATAAAGAAAATTACCATTGCGGGAAACTGAGAACCCCGCCCCAGCTGGAGTGGATGCAAAAAACCAATACAAAGTGTTTCTTTGAAGATTCAAAGAAAAATATATGGATTTCATTTGGAAAACTCAATAGTCTTGTGCGTTATAACAGGGCTACCCAAACCTTTTCGGAAATTTCCACAGCATCAAATCCTTTATTAAAAATAACTTTTGTGTTTAGCATGGCAGAAGATTTACAAGGTAATATCTGGCTGTCCGGCGATGGGCTTTGCCGCTGGAATGTTAAAAAACAAATGGTGGATACGCTCATTCCCTATCCGAAAGTGAGCAGGTTATTACTTAATTATATGTATATCCTGGACAGAGATAGTCTGAATAATTTATGGCTGTCTTCATTTAACAACCAGATCATACAGTTTAACTGTTCTACCAGTACTATGTATCTGCGGCAGCAGGAAAATAATATTATAGACGGGAATTCAGTAACCAATTCGCCGATTATCCAAGGTCATATCTGGCTGGGCACGGATAATGGAATTTCTGCCTTTGATATCAGGAATTATCAGGTGAAACAATTTACTTATGCTGATGGTTTGCCTTCCGTTGCGATTACTTCAACAGGTCAGGGGAGTTATTATGACAGCCAGTCTGACCGGTTTTATTTCGGTGCAAGAAACCGTCTCATTTCCTTTACTCCGGAGGTTTCACTTTCACATAAAATTCCACCCAATTTATTCATCGAAAAAATAACCGTCAGGGATACTACGATCCTGCAAGTGGCAAATGATATTCACCTGAAATTCGATCAGAATAATTTATCCATCATTTTTAATACAATAAATTTTACAGACCCCGAGGAAAACCGTTTCGCATGGCGGTTGCAGAGTAATACAGATACGAAGTGGAGTAATATTGATGCAAGGTGGAGTAATATGGATACGAGCTGGATTGATCTGAATGACCTGGGTATGATTACGCTTTCTAATCTGGACTGGGGATGGCATACCATACAGGTTAAACTTTTTTCGGTGAATAACCATTGGCCGCAGGAAGTAAAAACGCTGAGCTTTTATATTAATCCGCCCTTCTGGAAAGCGCCCTGGTTTATCTTCATGCTGGTTGTACTTATTACAGGCCTTATTCTGATTGGCTACAAAAGGAGAATCAATACCGTGAGAAATAAAGAAGGAGAGAAAGCACGTGTGCAACAACTTCTTGCGGAGGAATATAAGAACCGGTTGGAACTGGAACAGATCAGCAATTATTTTTCTGCCTGTTTTGCCGGTAAAGACACTGTGGAAGATGTTCTCTGGGATGTTTCTAAAAATCTGATAGGCCGTATGAATTATGAAGAATGCATTATTTATATGTGGAATGCGGGAAAAACCAAGATGATACAAAAAGCTGCTTACGGTCCCAAGGGAAATCCAAGAACCATCTCAGCTCAATCCTTTGATGTAAGTCCCGGGCAGGGAGTGGTTGGATATGTAATGTTGACAAAAGAACCCCAGCTTGTTACCGATACAAGGCAGGATAAGCGTTACAGAGTGGACGACATGAACCGTCTAAGTGAGATTTGTGTACCTATTATTCACGAAGATGATTTGATTGGCATTATTGATTCCGAACACCGGGAAGAAAATCATTTCAAGGAAAGGGATGTTCAGATACTTACTACCATTGCAACGCTGGTGGGTAATAAAATAAACCAAATAGAATCTGAGGAATCACTGGAAATAAAACAAAAAGAGATAGCCTATATAAATCAGCAACTGGCAGAAGCGCAGCTTTCAGCTTTGCAAACGCAAATGAACCCGCATTTTATATTTAATTCCCTAAATAGTATTAAGGGGATGATACTGGAAAATGAACAACAGAAGGCTTCCAGGTACCTAAGTAAATTTGCGCAGATGATCCGCATGACGCTTAATCAATCAAAGGAGATCCTGACCACGATGTGTGAAAACCTGGAACACCTGGAAAACTACCTCGAGATGGAAAAGCTTCGTTTTGATGATTCTTTTACATTTAAAATCATTGTGGGTGAGAGCATTGACCTGGAGGACACTTTAATTCCCACACTGATGATACAGCCCCTGGCGGAAAACGCTATATGGCATGGATTAATGCAAAAAGAAGGGGAAAAGAAATTATTGATCTGTTTTTCACAAATGAATGGAACCATATCCTGCACCATTGAAGACAATGGGATCGGCATCAATCGTTCAGAACAACTTAAATCAT
>Ga0207065_1197_pt1 | contig 11734 bp, 4 predicted proteins | sample Alteio_BWMinCont_27_FD_153492 | JGI IMG/M metagenome (GOLD analysis project Ga0207065, IMG submission 153492) | Enriched cells from forest soil in Barre Woods Harvard Forest LTER site, Petersham, Massachusetts, United States -... | ecosystem: Environmental > Terrestrial > Soil > Temperate forest >...
TACGGATCTTATGGCAACGATGTATTTAACTACGTGAAATACTGGATTGATTTTCCACAGGTATTTGAAGGAGCAGTTAGTGCTGACCTGATTACTAATTCATGGTCACCGACTAACCTGAATCCAAAGTATCCTCAGATTACTTCTGTAAGCTCATTCAGTAATACAACTCAGGTAAATTCCTGGTATATAGAAGACGGGTCTTACCTGAGGTTGAAGGCGCTGAATATCGGTTATACAGTTGCTCCTGCAATACTGCATAAAGCGGGAATTGACAGATTGAGGATTTATGTTTCAGGATCAAATCTCTTTACCATTACCAAGTATACAGGGTTGGATCCGGAATTACAGGGTTCTAATCTTAGTGATCAGACCAATATCGGTATTGATTTTGGGAACTATCCTGCTAATCAGAAAACTTATATAATAGGAGTAAATCTTACATTTTAAGCAACCAAATAGGTATATTTAACGAATTAATAAACACGAGCCTTAAACTTTATAATAAATTTCCGCTATATGAAAAGGATAAAATTTAATAAATTACTAATTCCGGGTGGCCTTGCCCTCATAGCTTTGCTGCTTGCATGTGGAAAAAACTTCCTGAATAAGCCACCTTTAGGTGTATTAAGTCCTTCTATCGTGGCTAATAAGGCAGGAGTGCAGGGAATTTTAATTGGTGCGTATTCTGCAACTTCCGGAGAAGGTACTTCTCAGGGGGGATCCTGGGGTTCTGCTGCTAACAATTGGACCTATGGCAGTGTTTGCGCGGATGATGCGTATAAAGGATCGACCTCATCGGATCAGGGAGATATCGTTAACATTCAGCAATGGGCCGCTGTAACCAACAATCCATATCTGGCAGAGAAATGGGCTGCCATGTATGATGGGGTACAGAGAGCCAATGATGTCATCCGTACTATGCGACTGGCAACAGACATAATTGCGACTGATACAGTTGAATTTAAAGCCGAAGCTTTATTTCTGCGAGGATTTTTTCATTTCGAATTAAGAAAGGTTTTTTTCTATCCGCCTTTTGTAGATGAATATATTACGTATAATAATGGTAATCTTAATGTTCCTAATAACGATGGATCAGGTTACATAGAAATATGGCCAAAAATTGAAGCAGATTTCTCTTATGCAATGGCTAACCTTCCTGCTACCCAACCAAATAAAGGTCAGGCTAATAAATGGGCTGCAGAGGCATTTTTGGCTAAAGTTTATATGTTCGAAGGAAAATTTGCACTGGCTCAGCCTTTACTCGATGAGTTGATCACAAGCGGGGTAACTGCATCAGGTACACCTTATGCACTTCAGCCAAATTACGCTCAGAATTTTAACCCGGATGCAGGTGCCAAGAATAGTTCTGAATCTGTGTTTGCATCACAAATATCAGTAAACGATGGATCAGGTCCTGGCGGTGGAAAAGCATATGGAGATAACCTGAACTTCCCTTATGGTGGCGGTCCTGGAGCCTGCTGTGGATTTGATAATCCATCACAGGATGTCGCCGATGCTTATAAAACCGATGCGGTCGGATTGCCTTTACCTATTGCTACTTTCAACCTGGCTCCTCATGTTAGTGATCAGACACCTGCTGCTTATGTAGGTAACCTGGATCCAAGGATTGATATAAGTATGGGAAGAAAAGGGATTCCTTACCTGGATTGGGGTCCGCATCCCGGAGATACCTGGATTCGTAGCCCGGGTGATGACGGGCATTTCAGTCCCAAAAAGGATGTTTATGCAAAAGCTGTTCAAGGAACTTTGTCTGATGGCTCCAGTAATTGGGCGAATGTTGAGCTTGCTGCTGTAAATATCAACCTGATACGCTTCTCTGATATTTTACTATGGGATGCTGAATGTGCTGCAGTTGCGGGCAATCTGGCTCTGGCTGAAACAGATGTGAATATAGTTCGTACGAGAGCAGCTAATCCATTGGGTTGGGTTTACTCCAATGGTGCATTTGATCCCGCTTCTTACACATATAAAGGAGGTACAATACCTGCTGATCAATATAAAGTCGCACCCTATCCTCTTGGATATTTTTCTACTCCGGTTATTGCTATGAATGCAATAATCATGGAAAGAAGAATAGAACTGGCTGAAGAAGGACACCGTTTCTTTGACCTTCAAAGATGGCAGATTCCGGGTAATCCTATTTTACCTGCGAATTATATGACCACCACTTTAAATGCTTATGCTGCGATCCAAGCGCCACTTCATCCGGCTCAGTACCAGGGTGTGACCTTCACCACTGGAAAAGCTGAATATTTCCCGGTGCCACAAGGACAGATCGATGCTGAAAATTCAAATGGTAAAGTCAATTTAAAACAGATTCCTGGTTATTAATAATTAGGTTTTTAAAAACATAGAATATGAGGCAGGGTTACCAAAGCCCTGCCTCTTTCTATTAAAAGCAACTAATAACATTCCTTAGCAAATAGAACGTCCTTTTTTTTCATACATTGAATCGGAGAATATTCTCTTATGCAATCTTTTACCAGATTAGTACCCGGATTCATTTTATTGACCGGGATATTTATATTTAGTTCCTGCGCCCATAAGAAAACGTTATTTGAAAAGATATCTTCAGCAAATTCGGGTATCCACTTTAACAATGAGATCATTGAAAACGATTCCATCAATCCCCTCGATCTTACCAATATCTATAATGGAGGTGGTGTAGGTATAGGCGATTTTAACCGGGATGGCCTGCCCGATATTTATTTTACAGGTAATACTGTTTCAAACAAATTATACCTCAATAAAGGAGATTTTAAATTTGATGACATCACTTCAGCCGCAGGTGTCGGAGGAGAAGGAAAATGGTGTCGCGGAGTCGCTGTAGTCGATATTAATAATGATGGCTGGCCGGATATTTATGTTTGCGCTACCATCAGGAACAACCCGGAACAACGAAGGAATTTATTATACATTAACCAGGGCCTGGACAAAAACGGTATTCCACATTTCAAAGAGATGGCCCGGGAATATGGCCTTGGAGATACACTCTATTCCACTATGGCAGCTTTCTTCGACTATGACAACGACGGAGATCTGGATATGTATCTCGTCGTAAATAATATTCCAAAAGGATATAATGCCAATGTTTATAAGCCCATTGTTACCGATGGTTCATTCCCCAGCACGGGCAGGTTATACCGGAATGACTGGAATGATTCATTGAAACACCCTGTATTTACTGATGTTTCGAAACAGGCAGGAATTACTACAGAGGGTTTTGGTCATGATGTAACCATTGCTGATATAAATAAAGATGGCTGGAAAGATATTTATGTCAGCAATGATTTTCTGGGTGACGATATTCTGTATATCAATAATCACGATGGTACATTTACAGATAAAGTCAAATCATATTTCAAACATACATCTGCCAATGGCATGGGGCAGGATATTGAAGACATCAATAATGATGGCCTGGCAGATGTTGTAGAGCTGGACATGGACCCACCGGATAATTATCGCAAAAAGCTATTCCAGGGCCCAAATAACTACCGATCATATCAGAATACTGATTACTTTGGTTATCAGTACCAGTATGCCCGCAATAGTTTGCAGCTTAACCAGGGCCCTCGCATTAATTCAAATGATTCAATCGGCGATCCTATATTTAGTGAGATAGGATATTACAGTGGTATCGAGGCTACCGACTGGAGCTGGACCCCTCTGGTGGCTGATTTTGACAATGATGGTTGCAGGGATATAATTGTTACTAACGGATACCCTAAGGATGTAAATGATCATGATTTTATCAATTTCAGAACCCAGGCCACAAGCCTTGCGTCCAAGAAAATGATGTTAAGTCAAATTCCGCAGATTAAAATTCACAGTTTCGCATTTCGGAATAATAGTGACCTGACTTTTACTAATGTATCTGATGAATGGGGAATGATGGTCCCCTCTTTTTCTAACGGTGCCGCTTATGCAGATCTTGATAACGATGGTGACCTGGACCTAATCGTAAATAATATTGATGATGAAGCACACGTGTATCGGAATATGTCGAGGGAAAGGGATCCGGATAATCATCATTTTCTGCAAATTAAATTTGCCGGAGACAGTCTGAACAAAAACGGGTTAGGCGCCTGGGCGGAATTGCATTATGATAAAGGCAAACAGCAGATATATGAAAACACACCATATCGTGGTTATCTCTCAACCATTCAGGATATCGCTCATTTTGGCCTTGGAAAAATATCAATCGTAGATTCAGTCATTATCAAATGGCCAAACGGTAAAATGCAGTTATTACGTGATGTGAAAGCAAACCAGGTATTACAAGTGAATATTAAAAATGCTGAACTAAATTATTCATTTGAAAAAGAAATACTCGCTTCCAATACGCTATTTAAAGATATTACCGATTCAGTTGGAATCCACTATCAACAGCAAGAGCGGGATTATATTGATTTCAATATCCAGAAATTGCTTCCTCATAAATTTTCTGAATATGGCCCTTCCATCGCAGTTGGAGATGTAGATGGAAACGGACTGGATGATATTGTAATAGGAGGATCTGCATTTCATAGCGCAGAATTGTTTTTACAACAACCTGGTGGACGCTTCTTACAAAAAACGCTTTTGCCTGAAGGAATAAGCAAAAATAAATTGGCTGATGACCTGCAGGTATTATTATTTGATGCGGATGGTGACGGCGATCTTGATCTTTATATTGCATCAGGAGGTTATGAAAACGAACATAACGATCCGGCCTACCAGGACCAATTGTATATCAACGATGGCAAAGGAAATTTTAAATTGGACTCTTCAGCGCTGCCAAAGAATTTTACGAGTAAATTTTGTGTGCGCGCGGCGGATTTTAATCATGACGGTAAATTGGATTTATTTATTTCAGGTCGTGTAGATCCTGGGAATTATCCAAAGTCCGTATCCAGTTTTATTTACAGAAATGATTCCAAAGACGGCCGGGTTAAATTTACGGATGTAACAACATCAGTCGCTAAGGATTTAGTCAATATTGGAATGGTCTGCGATGCTGTCTGGACGGACTTTGACAACGACGGATGGCCGGATCTTGTCCTGGCAGGTGAATGGATGCCCGTAACTTTCCTAAAGAACGATCATGGTGTTTTTAAAAATGCTACCGCAAGTTCTGGAATCGGTAATCAGCTTGGATGGTGGAACAGTATAGCCGCAGGAGATTTTGACAATGATGGCAGGATGGATTATGTAGTAGGAAACCTTGGACGAAATTCGTTTTACCGTGCCAGTGATGAATATCCCATGCGGGTATATGGGAAGGATTTTGATAAAAATGGCATTTTCGATATGATACCTTCATTGTATCTCCCTGATGTGAATGGTGATATGAAGGAGTTTCCGGCACAGGGGCGCGATGATCTGCTCAAACAGATCAATGCTATGAGGAAGAAATTTCCGACTTATAAATCGTATGCATTAGCGGAAATGAATCAGGTACTTACAGAAGATGAACGCAAAGGAGCGTTAATTCTTTCAGCTAATAATCTTCAGACTTGTCTTTTTCATAACGAAGGGAATGGGAAATTCACAATGATCGCTTTACCAGCACAGGCACAGTTTTCAGTAATCAATGGTATGGTTGCAGAAGATTTTGACGGCGACGGAAACCTTGATCTCGTTATAAATGCTAACGATTATGGAACCGAGACCAATGTTGGTCGTTATGATGCTTTAAATGGACTTTATCTTAAGGGTGATGGCAAGGGGAATTTCACTCCATGGTCCATTTTACAAAGCGGCATATTCATTCCGGGTAATGGGAAGGCACTCGTAAAGCTGAAAAGTGCCAGCGGTAAATGTTTGCTTGCTGCCGGCCAGAATAGAGGTCCACTCAAGATTTTTGAACTGAAAAAAGATATAAAGACGATTCGGTTCGGACCGTCTGATGTCAGCGCCATAATAAAATTTAAGAATGGAGCTAAACGAAAACAGGAGATTTACTATGGGTCTTCCTTCCTCTCAGAGTCAGGTCGCTTTTTAAATCTGGACAATAATGTCGAAAGTGTTGAGATAAAGGATGTGAAGGGGAATACCCGCAAAATGGATATTCGGTAAGAGTTTTTTCAATAATTGTTTTATTTTGTTAATTTCATCCAACCCAAACAATCAAATTTATCGTACTAAGTAGAGTACTATTAAATTGATAAATTAAAAATTGGGTTGAAAGTTTTATCTAACAATACTGTCTCCGCTGCATTTCTATCATTGATTTTCTTTTCCATTGGTTGTAAAAATTATCACAGAAACAGTAACCATCCTGAAATTACTGATGATGAAGTACAGAAAGGTGAATCGTTAGCTACTCAATATTGTCAGGGATGCCATAGCCTTCCCGATCCTTCCTTGCTCGATTCGAAACATTGGGAGAAAGATGCATTACCTTATATGGGCCCCCGCCTGGGAATATTTAATCATGGTTTTGAAATTTATCCTTCAAGCAGAAATGATAAGAATCTAAACAAGGATTTTTATCCGTCCAAACCATTGCTTAGTTCTGCAGAATGGCAAAGCCTGATGGATTATTATATTGCAACATCTCCTGATTCATTGCCAGGACAACAACGCAAAGGCGCTATAAAAGCTGGTTTACCACTTTTTAAAGCTCTGCTGCCCGGGTTCAAATATGACCAACCTGCAACCTGCCTGATTCAGGTAGATTCCAGTAGCAGAAATCATTCAATTTTTCTTGGAGATGCATTCAGGAAAAAGCTCTTCCGGTTCAATGCCAGTCTCGAATTGGAAGATTCTGTTCTCGTAACCGGACCAATTGTTGGTCTGGATTTTCATCAGAACTCAATTTTCGCCTGCGACATCGGTGTTCTAAACCCCAACAATGGAAAATTTGGTAAAGGGTTGGTAATTACTGACGGAGTTGATCAAAAAATGAAAGTTGATTCCCTCCCATTATTTGATTCTCTTGCAAGGCCTGTTCAACTGACTGCTGTTGACCTGAATCAGGATGGACGAACAGACTTTCTAGTTTGTGAATTCGGCCATCTTACAGGGTCCCTCTCCTGGTTGGAAAACATGGGCAACGGCAAATACCAGCACCATGTAATTCGTTCGGTTCCCGGAGCGCTCAAAGCTTACATACAGGATTATAATCATGATGGTCTTCCTGATTTTTGGGTGTTGTTCGCTCAGGGAGATGAAGGGATATTTTTATTTACGAATCAGGGACATGGTAAATTCAGCGAACAGAAAGTGCTGGGATTTCCTCCCATTTTTGGGTCTTCGTATTTTGAGCTGGATGATTTTAACAAGGACGGTTACCCAGACATTTTATATACCTGCGGAGATAATGCTGACTACTCACAGGTTCTAAAACCATATCATGGTGTTTATATATTTCTGAATGACGGTCAGAATCATTTTAAACAAAAATATTTTTTCCCGATCAATGGATGTTATAAGGCTATAGCGCGTGATTTTGATGGTGATGGTGATCTGGATATTGCAGCAATTTCTTTTTTTGCGGACTATGCCCGTCAACCGGAAGAAGGATTCGTATACCTTGAAAACAAAGGAAACTTTGAATTTCAACCTTTTACTTTACCTGAAGGGAAATTAGGCAGATGGCTTACAATGGATGCAGCGGATCTTGATGGAGATGGGAAAATTGATATTATGCTGGGTAATTTTTCAATTGGACCTAGCTTTATTAAATCAGAAGTTAACTGGAAACAGGGTCCTCCCTTTCTGTTCTTAAAAAATATCGGAAAGTAATTTCCACATTTCGCTTATGGGTAAGAGTTATAATTAGCCTAATCGGGCTGTTTTCCAAATAACCTGCAGAAACTCTAAAATTCACCCGTTTTAGTAAGGAATATTTGTACTATTTCATGCATAAAATCTTTATTAGAAGCATCATAACCTGATAATTTTCATCATTTAAGCAAATGTTTCGTTTAGGAACCCTTTTTAATTGGCTGATATAAAAAACAAAGCTTCAGCCGGACTGAATCCGACAATAATTTTGAGCTTTTACTGTTATTACTATATCAGATTGCTAAGTAAAAACCATTAGAGAGTATTACTTAGCAATTTCATTATCCGGACCCTGTTAAAACAAAGCTTCATTTACAGAAAGGCATTCCCATTATGGGAAACTAACGTTCATTACAAAAACCTAAAGAGCTATCGTTTAGATTTTTACATAATGGTATGCCGGTTGTAATAATGAAGCAGGAATTAAAATCCAAATAGCCTATATCCAGAATGGATGGGCTTTGTAAAACCAATCTAGGCCGGATACCGATGAAAAACCTGTACACTGCGTTTTTGTGCATATTGCTCATATTGTCGGCACGTACGCAGAGCCAAGCCCATAATCTTCCCCCCATTACAGGGAATACCATCGGTAGTGATCAGACTATTTGTAATAATACAACTCCTGCTCCACTTACGGGATCTGTTCCTGGGGGTGGTGTCGGTGTTTATACATATCAGTGGCAGGTCAGCTCAACTTCTGCCATTGCGGGGTTTGCAAATATTGGAGGTGGAACAACCCAGGGATATGCACCTGGTGTACTTGTTGCAAACCGATGGTATAGAAGAATAGTTGCTTCAGGTGTATTTCTGGATACAACATCTGCCGTAACGATCACCGTTACGCCAGTTATAACTGCAGGATCAAATACCATTACTGCTGTACAAACCATTTGTTATAATACTGCACCTGCAGCATTGAATGGAAGTACGCCAACCGGAGGAAATGGTACTTATGCATATCAATGGCAATCTTCTCCCGATAATGTAACCTGGACCCCCATTGCAGGAGCTAACAGTATTGGTTATGCGCCCGGTATATTAACTGCGAATACCTGGTTTAATAGAATTGTGACTTCAGGTGGTTGCACAAATACCAGTGCTTCTATAAAAATTACTGTTACACCGCTCATAACTAATGACATCATTTCTGTTAATCAATCCATTTGTAATGGCCAAGCACCGTTGGGACTTACAGGAACCAATCCTGGTGGTGGTACAGGAGGATACACATATCAATGGCTAAGTAGTATCACATCAGCATCAAGTGGTTTTGCTAATGCAAGCGGTGTTTCAACAGGTGTAAATTATGCTCCTCCGGCTCTTACCCAAACAACATGGTATCGCAGAATGGTTACCTCAGGCGGATGCGTTGATACAGCCACAGCAATAGCAATAACTGTTGTGAATTCGCCACCTGGTAACCCGGCAGTTTTTGGAAATAATGTATGGAATGCGTATGCCTATTCTGATAATACATTTACTACTTACGCAGGATATTATACTGAACCCTCACTATCATTTATATCGACAGGTCAATATACTACCAATCAAAGTCCATCATCTGCTCCGAGCTACCAGGGTTGTCTTGTACAACCCACTTTTTTTTCGGTAAGTTTTAAAAGAACCAACTTCACACCTGCAAATTACCAGCTTGATTTAACGGGTGATGATGATAACATTACCCTCTTTGTAAATGGGATTCAGGTTTACACGCACGGATGTTGTATAGCCCCGGCAGCACCGATCAATAATATATGGACAGGATATCTTGGCGCTACTGATCAGGTTGAGATCAGGTGGTCACAGAATGCCGGACCATCCCTCGCAGGTATGAATTTTACACCTGTTACACCTGCGCCTCTTAATCCGGGTGCTATCGCCGGGAGTCAGTCGGTATGTTTCGGCCAAATGCCTGCGAATGGATTTACCAATGTAACAACACCAACCAGCGGATGTAGTATCATAAACGGATACCAATGGCAAAGTTCGATCGACAGTGTTACCTGGACAAATATCCCGGGCGCAAATGCTCTAATATATACTGTTGGTACTGCTTTGACACAGACAACCTGGTATCGTCGGGGTACAACAGATGCCTGTAATAATTTCGCAGCTACAGCTCCGGTTAAAGTAACTGTAAATGTAATACCCCCGGGTAATCCAAATGTATTCGGAAATAATGTATGGAACGTATACGGTTATTCCGACAATACATTTACAACCTATGCAGGTTATTACACTGAGCCATCACTTTCTTTTATTTCCACTTCGCGCTATACTACAAATCAAAGTCCTTCATCTGCTTCGGGATATCAGGGATGTCTGATTCCTCCAACATTTTTTTCAGCGAGCTTTAAGCGAACCAATTTTACTCCTGCAATATATCAGATCGATCTGACGGGAGATGATGATAATATTACGCTTTTCATTAACGGCGTTCAGGTATATACACATGGATGTTGTATCAACCCTGCCGGCCCAATAAACAATATATGGACCGGTCCTTTAGGTGCTGCAGATCAGGTCGAAATAAGGTGGTCACAGAATGCAGGGCCTTCTCTTGCAGGAATGAACTTTACTCCGGTAACACCTTCACCTCTTCTTCCTTCAACCATTACACCCAGTCAGACGATTTGCGCAGGTAATGTACCTCCGACACCCCTTACTCAATCCGCACCGGCATCTGGTGGTTGCACGCTGAATGGATATCAATGGGAATATTCAACTGATAATGGAACAACATGGATACCAATTTCAGGAGCAACTGCAATCAGTTACACTATTACGAATAGTATTTATGTTCAAACACTTTATCACCAGATTACAAATGACGTTTGTGGCAATTCCGCAACTTCTGTTCCGGATACCATTTACATGAATAATACACCACCAGGAAATCCCACTGTGTTTGGTAATAATGTATGGAATGTATATTGCTATCAGGATGTAAATTATTCAATATATGCCGGGTATTATACGGAACCCCTTCTGACTTTTAATACAGCAAACCGTTATCCTACAACTTCACCTCCATCTACTGCTTCAGGTTATCAGGGATGCCAACTGATTAATACTTTCTATTCCACAAGTATGAAGCGAACCGGTTTTACTGCCGGTACTTACCAGATTGATGTGACGGCAGATGATGATTTTACTTCTGTTTATATTAATGGAGTTTTGGTATCTAGTTTACAGTTTCCAACAATACAAAACAATATCTGGACAGGAAATCTTGGACCAACTGACCAGGTTGAAGTAAGGTGGAGAAACAACGCCGGACCTGGACAAACTGCGCTACGTTTTACCCTGGTCACACCGACTCTTTTAAATCCTGGAACTATTGCACCAAATAATCCCAATTTATGTCCGGGGGATCTTCCTGTTATAAATAATACTGCAACAGATCCTGGAGTAATTGTCACAGCAGGAGCAACCAACGTAAAATTCAAAGCACCGATTGATGCGCCAAAGAACTGCCTCCATCGAAATTCTATCTGATCCGCCGCACCGAGAGTACCGGTCCAGACATTGTTATTCGCTGTACAACAACCTACCTGTGAAAATACCAGAACACCATCAATATAGAGATAAACATCATCATCGTGATTTGGTATATCAATCTGGTAAGTTCCTGGCGTAAAATTAGTCTGACGGTAACTCACCCAGTGATTAACATGATCTACCTGGCATCCCTGATATCCTGAAGCATCTGAAGGAGAACCAGTATTTGTATTCCAGCGATTGGCAGAACTAAATGAAAGCAAAGGTTCTGTATAATATCCCAGATATAATGCAGAAGCGAAGGCCGCTCCATTGGCATTATATGCATACGCATTCCAAACACCATTTCCATAAACTGATGGATTCCCAACTGCACCACCTCCCTGTATAAAACTTACTGGTGCAGTTGTCGCTGTATTTCCGCATGCATCTG
>Ga0207065_1198_pt1 | contig 11697 bp, 8 predicted proteins | sample Alteio_BWMinCont_27_FD_153492 | JGI IMG/M metagenome (GOLD analysis project Ga0207065, IMG submission 153492) | Enriched cells from forest soil in Barre Woods Harvard Forest LTER site, Petersham, Massachusetts, United States -... | ecosystem: Environmental > Terrestrial > Soil > Temperate forest >...
AATATTCTCGGGATCATGATCCAGAGCTTTGTTTCTATGGGTATTACCACAATCATGTGGTTCATCTGCGGCTATTCACTGTGTTTTAGCGGCGACACCATGGGAGGGCTTATCGGGAACCTCGATAAAGCCTTTATGCATGGTGTGGGCTTAAACACCCCTTTCCCTGGCAACCATAAATTACCTGAATTTGTTTTTATGGCTTACCAAATGATGTTTGCTATTATTACACCTGCTCTTATTACCGGCGCATTCATCAACAGGGTAAGCTTTAAATCTTACCTGGTGTTCCTGGTGCTCTGGCAATTGCTGGTCTATTATCCTTTTGCACACATGGTATGGGGAGGCGGATTACTGGCACAGTGGGGCGTGCGCGATTTTGCAGGCGGTATAGTGGTACATGCTACTGCAGGTTTTGCAGCCCTGGCATCTGTAATTTATGTGGGCCAGCGCAGAGATAAGGAATCACCACCTAACAGCATTCCGCTTATAGCAATAGGAACTGGTTTATTATGGTTTGGCTGGTATGGTTTTAATGCCGGCAGTGAATTGGATGTAGATGCTGTAACAGGCCTGGCGTTTTTAAATACCGACGTAGCAGCTTCTTTTGCGGCTATCACATGGTTGGCTATAGAATGGAGCCTTGCTAAAAAGCCAAAATTTGTGGGTTTGCTGACAGGAGCTGTGGCTGGGCTGGCTACCATTACTCCCGCAGCAGGCTTTGTATCCCTGCCTTCAGCAGTCATTATCGGTATCGCTTCGGGCGGCGTATGCTACTGGGCAGTATCACTTAAAAACAGGATGGGCTGGGATGATGCCCTGGATGTTTGGGGAGTACATGGAATAGGTGGTTGTTTGGGAACTATATTGTTGGGCGTATTTGCAACGAAAGGGATTAATCCAAATGGAGCAGATGGATTACGGACAGGTAATACTACTTTCTTTTTTCACCAGGTGATAGCTGTTGTTGGCGCTTGTATTTACGCGTTTGTATTTACGTATGGGATGCTTGCATTGATAAATGCTATAACCAAAGTGAAGGTGGCGCAGGAGCATGAAGACAAAGGCCTTGATGAAGCACTGCATGGTGAAAAGGCCTATGATGCCGGTGTGGTTTAACACAAACTACTTATTACAAATAAAAAGAGGCTCAAAAATGTGCGCCTCTTTTTATTTATCAACAAGACAACAAAATCATAACCTGAAAAGTATAGCCATTATGATGCGGTTTTCTGATGTTGTAAGATCTGGCACCCATGCATTTGGGGTAGCAGGAGTATTTGGAAGTGGTGTATATGTATAACCGCTGGGTGATGTGACCCCACCCGGGCCTGCAAAATAAGGGACACTAGCTTCGCGATGCACCCACTCTAAACGGAATTCAATGCTCTGATTAGGCATCCAGCTAATATTAGTAGAGCAATCCCATCCCTGGAACTGGTCGCCGGCATTTTCGGTAAAAGCATGCGTACCTGCTGCCTGCGTTGGGCTATAAGGATTAGGGAAGGGACTAGCATCACCAGTTGGGGCGAGTACCAAATAGCGCCCGGGGTTTTTCATCCAGCCACCACCAATACACCATGCCAATTTGTTTTTTGCAAACCATACCCGGTTATATGCCATCCAGCTTACAAAATATTGTGCCGGATTATTCACCCCCCCATCTGAAAATCCATTCACACCATCTCCTTTTTCAAAGCCGAAATCACCTGTCAATGAAATAGCCATTTTATTCACCCCATGGTGTGACTGCGGACGATTAAAATACCTCCATAAAAAGCTGTTATCAGAGTGGAACCTATGCCTTCCTGAGTAGCCAGCAGCATCTGTACCATAGTAATCGTTAGTAAGCAGTTTTATGTTTGAATTAGGTATCCAGGTAATATTTCCGCCTACACCAGGCAACTGGTTGAACATTCCATAGCTCTGCCAGCCATTAATGATCCATGGTTCTATCTTTAAATGCGGGGTCGGAAATATCTGCACTCTTATCCCATTAAAAAACCATGGAGTATTATCAGATGTATAAGATGCCTGGTATTCCCAGTTTTCAACCTGGTAATAAGAATTGAGCCCTATATAAGACATAAACATGCCCCCATCCACATTGATACCATGCCAAACATTGAAATGATATCCGGCATAAGCTTCACTAATATAACGGTAAACATCTGCCAAGTCATATTGTCCGCGATAGACACTAAGGTCATTCCTGGGAACAACTGTAGAGCGTGTGCCGAATTGGGTCATGATCCTGCCATGTGCATCGCCATACATAAAGTCACCGCCTATTGCAGCAACTGAAACTTCCATTTCATCGTTACGAGCCAGTGCTGTAGAGCCCACCACAGTATGATCTATGGGATTATTAAATGAATGTGTAGCATTGGCATCTACAAGTATGCTCCAATTAACGTATTTACTCTGCAGTACAGGTGAATCCCTGCGGTCACTGCCGTTATACCATGATTGATCCGTTCCTTCAAAAGGCACCTGGGACCATATTTCTTTAGTGACATGCATTTTAGCGCCAGGCGCTTCTACTGATCTTTCTTTTATTTTATCACTGTTATCGGGTTCTTCTGTGGTCTGTGCAATGACAAAAGAATTAAAAAGAACGGTACATACTAATGAAAGTAGAAATTTGTTTGACAGCATACGCGTTGAATTGAAGTTTGAAAATTTATTTTCTAATTGATACCTGGTAAATATGATTGATCTTATACGTTTGATAAAAGTCATCGTAACCTGATATATCTGAATTGCTAAAAGAAACGTCTAATGCCTCAACAAATTCTTGATTATTTCTGTAAGCATTTTTTATGTTTCCAAGGCTGAGGGGAATAATTTCAGTATCTGCCGCCACACTAAAATAGTACATCTTTACAAGTTTAAATACTTTGCTCTGAATGTCTCTCACTTGACGTGAATAGATGCAAATATTCCCCGGCTCCTCTATTTTATATTTTATATTATTATAGAACCGGTAGATATTATTATTACAATCTGCAAATCCATAGATTGCGTCCTTTTTAAAAGAAATCTTTTTGTCTCCGATTACAATAGTGACCGGAGCCTTGTCTGTAAATACATCGTTCAAGTGAACCGGATTTTTTTCTTTTTTGCAATCAGTTTCATATTTAAGTTGATGGTTTTTATAGTCCTGTACACTTAAATAGATACCGCACTTGTTTTGCGAATATGTACTGCTTGTTCCTATTGTGAAAAAAAACAGTGCAGCTATAACCCTGTGTTTCATATGCTCTGCTCTTCAGCTTTTCTTTTTAAATCTATATTCTGAACTGCCTGGTAAACAAGCGGGATATGCTCTACCTCAACATCGCTTTTATCCAGCCCGAACGCTTTTTCATCGCTTTGACCAAGATGTTTCAGGAAAAAATAAGAGTTAAGCAATAACCCTCTTCGCAGTGCAAATTCATTTTCTACTGATAAAAATTTCTCTATTACTACAAATCTCATGTCAGGTTCAGGATTGTATTTACTTGACCCGTCAGGACGAATGTGTAAGTTCAGTTCCTTATTCATTACTAAATCGTGGACTATCTTTTTAAAGAATAACTCAGCCCTTGCCTGTACCCTAAAGCCTGTATTGACGGTAATTTTTATAACCTTATCATCTACTAATTCAGATACTTCATAGTCAAGTGTATAGGGCTCGTCTGTTCGGTGAATATGTAAAAACCAATACACATCTGCACGTTTTGGCTTTTTAGAAAATATAGATTTGATGATCTTTTCTTCTACCTGGCTGCGGCTATTGGCCTTAGTAAGGTAAATGAGATGTGTAGCGAATTTGGGGATATCATCATCAGCGCTCAATTCCTTTAGCAATTGAGTATACTTACCCAACTGAACAAATTTTACCAGGCTATTATTTACTTTCCTAGCATAATACCATACATACATAACTGAGAAAATAAAAAGTTCAAAAAACAGGAACATCCATCTCTGTTTTATTTTTGCAACGTTGGTAATGAAAAAAGATGTTTCAATTATTCCGAACGCCAGTAAAATGACGCATATAAGTAAAGTGTTCCATTTTTTTATGTAGACTAGGTAATAGCCCAATAATATGGAAGTCATCATCATGGCTATGGTGATTGAAAACCCATAAGCTGCCTCCATGTGGGCTGATGTCTGGAAATATAGCACCATCATGACACAGCCTATCCACAAAATGATATTTACGCTCGGAATATATATTTGTCCTTTTAGATCGGATGGTTGCCTGACTGATACCCTGGGCCAGAAATTCATGCTCATTGCCTCATTTATCAAAGTATATGACCCGCTGATAAGCGCCTGGGATGCTATAATGGTAGCAATAGTTGCAATAACTATTCCGGGTAGCAAAAACCAATGTGGCATCATTTCATAGAAAGGGTTTCTTCCTTTTAATAAGGGTCCGCCTTCGTTTAGCAGCCAGGCTGCCTGGCCTAAATAATTTGCCATAAGCGCGATCTTTACATATATCCAGCTTATGCGAATATTTTTCCGGCCACAATGGCCCAGATCAGAATAAAGTGCTTCAGCACCAGTTGTACACAGAAAAACAGAGCCCAAGAGCCAAAAACCTTTAGGGTATTTAGCAAGCAGGTCGTAGGCATAAACAGGATTAAGTGCATTGATGACAGTAGGATAATGTATGATCTGGCTAATACCAACTATCAACAACATGCCGAACCAGATAGCCATGAAAGGGCCAAATGCAGAACCAATTTTTTGCGTACCAAAGCGCTGAAAGAAGAATAATAAACAGAGTATTACTACCACAAAAGCGACTGTAGGCATATTTGGTATTACCATATCTAGTCCCTCAATAGCCGAAGCAACTGAAATAGGAGGTGTAATTATGCCGTCAGCCAATAAAGTTGTAGCACCTAAAATAGTAGGTATCACTAATTTCTTACCGTAACGCCGAACCAAAGCATATAATGAAAACACACCGCCTTCACCCTGGTTGTCTGCCATTAAAGTCAGTATCACGTATTTGATAGTGGTTTGAAAAACAAGGGTCCAGAATATGCAGGATACACCGCCGAGAACAAGTAAAGGATCTATAGCCCTGTCGCCCACAACAGCGTTCAATACATATAAAGGGCTGGTACCAATGTCTCCATAAATGATTCCCAATGCTACCAATAGCGAGGCTGTAGTAACCTTGTTAATACTCTTTTTTTCTATGTTCATAAAAATTCGCCTGGCATTAAATTATTTATACAAAAAGCTATCCTGTTCAAACACCCAGTGGCATTTGACCTTGTTCGTTGTTGTAATATGTACAGTGTTTATTCCTTGTTTATAAAACGATATCCAATGCCTGACTCTGTAATAATATATTCAGGCCTATTGGGGTCGTCTTCTATTTTTTTTCTTAGTTGTGCAATAAATACCCGTAAATATTGTGACTGACCAATGAAGCCCGGACCCCATACTTCTCTGAGCAAATAATGGTGTGTCAAAGCTTTGCCTTCATTTTTTGCAAACAGTGAAAGAAGATGGTACTCTGTAGCTGTCAATTTTACCAAGTCTCCTTTTTTCTTTACAGTTCTTGCAGACAGGTCTATCTGCAGCTCGTTGAAATTGAGCTGTGGGCTGAGATCTTCAGTATTAGCAGCCCTTATAGCTGAACGTATCCTTGCCAGCAATTCCCCAGTTCTAAAAGGCTTTACCAGGTAATCGTTTGCACCGTTGTCCAATGCCTTAATAATATCTTCTTCACTGCTTTGTACAGAAAGAATAATAATAGGATTAGTGTACCATTCCCGTAACATCTTCAAAACGCTATGCCCGTCTTCATCCGGAAGGCCGAGATCAAGAATGATAAGATCCGGCGGATGATTCGCAGCCATAACCATCCCCTCTTTTGCATTCACAGCCTGGTTCACAACGTAGTCATTGCTTTCCAATGTTATTTCAAGCAGTTTTCTTATCTGCACTTCATCGTCTATAACAAGTATTACCGCCTTATTCATTTTTCAGGTTTTTTAGATATGAAGTCTTAGCTGGTATATTAATTGTAAACCTGGCGCCATGTGGTTTAATGTTCTCCAAATGCGCTGTTCCGCCCATCGCCTCGGTGTATCCTTTTACAATGGACAATCCTAAACCTGTACCTCCTGTTCTGGCACCTTTCAGCCTGTAGAATTTATTAAATACATCCCTTATCTCTTCGTCCGGAAAACCATTGCCATTATCTTCTATAATGATCTGCAATACATCTGCATAATTAATTGCCATTATGGCAATAGTACTATTCATCGGGGTATATTGAGCAGCGTTGTTCAGCAAGTTATAGATCACCTGTTCCAGCATACCTTTGTCTAACTTAAAAAGAGGTATATCGGGATTGATACTGATATTGATATTTTGAGAGATATTGTTTTCTTCAATTGTCTTTACTACATCATATACCAATTCATTGATATCGCACCAGTCATTTTTGGGCTCTATGAATCCAGATTCAAGCCTTGACATATTCAATAGGTTTTCCACCTGCTGATTTAGCCGGAAAGAAGCTTTTGATATTTCCCCTATCAGTTCAACTCGGTTATAAGCAGTTAGTTTAGAGTTGCTGTTTTGCAAGGTATCGGTAGCACCTATTATTGTTGCTATAGGTGTCCGCAATTCATGAGATAGTGAATTAAGAAGCGTATTATATAGCTTCACCGTATTTGCCTTTTCTTCTTTTTGTCTTGCTATTTTTTCAGCTTGCCTGATTTTATATGTAAGCACTGCATTTACCATTGCTATGATAAAATACATCATGAGCATCAGTGCATCTTCCGTAGTCTTTACCTGGAATGTGAAACGCGGAGGGATAAAAAAGTAATCCCATATAAGCGCACTAAGGCATGCAGCCAGCAAAACCGGCACAATATCCAGGAACATGGAAAGCAGTGATACTGTGACCAACAGTATGTAAGCTATTACCTTATATCCTGCAAAATCGGAGATAAAATACCCTATAAATGATGCCAGGCAAACTACAGCAACACTAATAATATACTGCTTTGTACCTTTTGAATGGCTTATGCTGATCTTCATTGCAATTCTATCTTATTGCGCTGCAAAGCTACATCTGCATTTATAAATATTAGATAAGAGTTATAACGGGTAGTATAAAGATTTTATAAAGATTGAACCATGCCAAGGGTGCAAAGGGCTACTGCATGAAAATATAAGCGTTGGCTATTGTTAAAGCCGCTTTTAAAAAATATGAGTAATAAGTGAGGGTTTTAAACCTATTGGATATCAGAAATTAATTTTTTTAGCGATTTTTTTAGCAAAATCATCAATATCATCCTGTATCTCATGAAATACCCTTATTACTTTCTCTCCCCGGGCTGTGACCTTAGTACCGCCGCCACCTTTACCTCCCAATATTTTTTCTACAAGCGGGCCATCCGTAATTTCATTCATCTCTTTGACCATTTGCCATGCCTGCCGGTATGACATTTTCATTTCCGATGCTGCCTTGGCTATAGAGCCAAATATTTGAATATTTTCAAGCAGTTCAATTCTTCCCCTTCCAACAAAGTTGCCGCTATCATTAAATATCCTGATGCGGAAGAAAATAGAATATTCCTTAGCTTTTGTACTACTTTGTTTTGTCATGGCTTAGTGTTGATTACCTGTACCATCTAACTGATAACACCCAATATCTTTTCCGGGTGGAGTGATCTGCGATGCTCCGTAAATTGCATCTACCGGCACAACAGCTAAAGGACTAAAACCTGTATACCCTTTCCCTATTGCAGGTGAACTTGCCCTTAACCTAAAATTGAAACCATAGGCATAAGCAATATCTGTGATCCCATTGGCAGCAGGTAAAAGGAAATTGACAAACATAGGATTATAAGTGCTGACAAGCGAAGGTGCATTGTAAGCCTGTCCTAAAACATAATTAGCAGGTAAGTAAGACGAGGGTAAAGGAATATCACTTGCCTGGGGTATTGTAATATATGACTGTGGATAAAACTGGTCGACTATGTTTAATGAATCACCATAATTATATGTGTTGCCGTAACGCAAATGAGCAGTATCTGCAATAATGTTATTTACTACCCGTAAACCATATTTACAATTTATGATAAGATTATTATACGCAAGTCCCTTAGCTCCTTCTTCATAATCAAGGCTTCCGCCATGACCGACAGCAACCCTCCTGTATCCGCAATTGATGTATGTATTGTTGTACATATTTACATTCGTCTGAGGCCCTGGATAAGTACCCGCATCAGATGCTTTGGTTCCATTTGTTGCAGAGCCTATAATTAAATTATAAGCCATATCCCCAATAGTCCCATGTTTTACGTCTAATCCTTCTCCCCCGCTTATTCCTATTTTTTCAAGTGTATTGCGCATCAGGCATATTTTGCCACAGGTAACCCTCAATTCATCAGTAGAACCATATAGCCAGGAATCTTCCATCACAAAGTAACCGTTAGGGTTTTGGAACAAAATGGAATGTGATTTACCACTCAAAGATGTAAGGGGTGGAGTGCCTGCAAAATTACCTCCGGTGTACTCTATATGTGTCCATTTAAGAACCAATAAGCTGCAGCTTGTATCACAGTTTATTCCACACCAAACCCGCTGGCTTATATATGCGGAATCAGAACTTGCAGGCGTTTCCGGATCATCAGTTTTTATCATCCCCTTTACTGTTATCCAGTTAGGGTTATCTATACTGCCTAAAGAAATAAAAATGCCTTTTACTATTATAGATGAAGCAGGGGACATATACAAATGCACATTTTCGTCCATTATCAGTGTATCACCTTCATCCACAAATATATTGCAAGCTGCTGCTACGCTGTATGTCTTACCGCTTATCATATGTCCTTTATATGCGCCACATAAAGGCGCAGCATCAGAAATAGCCTGGGCAAGTTTTGTTACAGGCACAGAGGTATAAATGACGTCACTCTTTTTTGTACAGGACACAAAAATGCAAGTTGGTATAAAAACGCATAAAACAATATGTAAGGTGTATTTCATTTACTCGCGTCAATCCATTTTATATCGTATGCCAATTAAATAATTCCTGCCATAATAATCTTTTTCTACTAAAGTACTATTAGGAAGCGTCTGATAGGGTAACTGATAATTTCCCGTAACAAATTGTTCCTTGGATTTCAACAGTTCAATAATAACCGGTGTATTAAGTATATTATTCACTTTGGCATAGACTGATAGTTTCTTTTTTATTTTCTTCTCACAGGAAAGATCGAAGAATGATGTTGCTCTTTGCCAGTAATCTAATCCTTCAAAGGCTGAAAGAAATGCTATATGCCTGCCTGTATATACCCAACTTAAATATGCATCAAAACCCGATGCAGGATTTTTATAGATAAAGGCAATATTTGCGACATGTGCTGACTGTCCCTGCAATGGCCTTGTAACTGAAACAGAATAATTATTCAGGTTTCCACTGCTGTCACGCAACCTGGAAAGTTTTGTAGTGGTAATTGCTGAGTATGTGAATGTATAGTTTGCTGAAATGCCAAAAAAAATGAAAATACTTTGTTACCACCATCTCAGCACCATAGTTAACAGCAGGTTTACCGGGTACATTAGTCGGCGTCAGTTCTCCCATTGAAACCTTCCCGGGTACTGTTGATAATAAATATTCTATTGGGTTGGAAATGCTTTTATAAAAAGTTCCGATCAATAACTGGTCTATTCCTTTTGGGAACCATTCATATCTCAAGTCGAAATTCTGAGCTATGGTATGATTGAGGCTGTCATTACCTGCTTCTGTATAATACTCTCCATTAAAATGATAAGGCACTAATTCAAAGAAACCCGGCCTTGATATGGATTCAAAATAAGAAAGTCTTAAATTTTCCTTTTGACTTAGCTCATATTTAAAATACAGACCCGGAAGCACATCAGTATACCTGTATTCCGCTGACTGGCCCGGAACAAGATCAGGGTTTACATTCATACCGTATTTTTGATGGGTGTTCTCTATTCGCAGGCCTGCTAAGACGTGGAGTTTATTAAAAGTTGCTTTTGCCTGGCAATAGGCAGCAATAATGTCTTCTCTTATTGAATAATTCAGGTCATTGTTGATATCACCACCAGGCTGCTGTACGATCAGTGCTGTATTGTAGATATTGTTAAAAGGCTCGTTTATAGTTGCAGCTTGTAAAGAATAATCATTGTAATAGTTAGTTCTCTGTTTATTGCGATACATTCCGCCAGTCATGAACTCTACCTCTTTCCCAAATACAAAGGGAGTATAGGTAATATTCAGATAAGCGGATCTGTCTTCATCCTTCGTATGTTCCCAACTGTAGTTCAGGGAATAGAAGCGTAAAGGAGATGTGATGGAGTGTCCCGCAGTATCGATATAAGCATTTGCAGTTGTGTGTAATTCTGCCAGGTCGGGCACATCCATTTTTGCTGCAGACCAGGCCAGTGAGTAATCCAGTTTGAGTCTATCAGTAATTAAGTGTATTCCTTTTAATGTAACATTCTCAATAATTTGTTTACGAAAAGCTGCACGTGTCAGGTAGTCTACTTGCCCGGTGCCAGCCCCTGCCCGGCTTACCTGTACAGAGGTATCAATGATATTGCGTGTCTGCAATTCATTTAGTTGCAAATAAAGCCCATACAAACTAAGGGAATTTCTTTTATTGAACTCATAATCAATTTTAGTGTGCAAGCCTGTGCGTGTTTCCTGTGTTGAATATTTCCTTAGCTGAACATCAGTTATGACGGGGTTATTATTTTCTCCAGGTTGTATGGATGGTAAAAAAAATACAGAGTTGCTTCCCTTAAATGTATTCTGAAAAGAACCCGAAAAAATAGCTCCTAATTTTTTATCCCTTAAAAAACGATTGCCTATAGTAAGACTAAAGAGTCCGTTGGGGGGAGCATTGGTATTCCGGGTGTCCACTGTTCTCCTTTGAAAATCATTAGTGCTTGCAATATAATTGGCTCCATGCAATTCAAGCGGATCTTGAGAACTCACTGCACTTTTTGGAAAGCCCTGATAAGCCCTATTAAATAAGGTTTGGTTATAGCCGCTTGCAGCGCTGGCTGAAACAGTTAAATTCTCCGCTGCGTTTTTCATTACAATATTAACAGCGCCTCCAATTGCATCTCCTTCCATACCAGGTGTCAGCGTTTTAATTAGCTCTACTCTGTCAACTATTTCAGCGGGAAAGACATCTAATGGTACATAACGCATTTTGTCATCAGAGCTTGGCACTATTATCCCATTCACTGAAGTATAATTATAACGTTTATCAATACCGCGTATAATAGCGTAGCGCGCCTCCCCATTATTATCTCTTTGAACTGTTATGCCCGATACCCTCTGCAATACATTTGCTACCGTTATATCCGGTAATAATTCTATTGTTCTGGCAGACAAAATATTTATTATATTATCGCTGCTCTTTTCAAGATTTCTTGCTTGTGCCTCACTTCCATTATTTAGCTTCCCAATTACTTCAATTTCTGATAATGCGGAAGACAGGGGAACAAGGGAATTATTAATAAAAAGTGTTTGAGAATCGGCAATATGAACCTCTTGTTTATATATCTTATAAGAAGGGTATATTATCTCAAATTCATAAGAGCCGGCCGGCACTTTGCTCAATAGATAGCTACCATCTAACCCTGTTATCGTGCTATAAGCAGCGCCGCGAAGCAATATGA
>Ga0207065_1200_pt1 | contig 11682 bp, 8 predicted proteins | sample Alteio_BWMinCont_27_FD_153492 | JGI IMG/M metagenome (GOLD analysis project Ga0207065, IMG submission 153492) | Enriched cells from forest soil in Barre Woods Harvard Forest LTER site, Petersham, Massachusetts, United States -... | ecosystem: Environmental > Terrestrial > Soil > Temperate forest >...
GTCAAATACCGCGTCCCCGGCGCCGATCCCAAAGCTTCGAGCAGCGGCCCCTACCCCAAATCCTCAGCAGCCCTTCAGGACGCCCAGCGCGCCGTCGGTATCGTCCGCACTCACGCGGCAGAATGGCACATCGACCCCAACCGCATCGGCGTCCTCGGCTTCTCCGCCGGCGGACATCTCGCTGCCGCCCTCAGCACCCACTATGAAAAGCGCCTCTACGACTCCATCGACGCAGCAGACCAGCAAAGCTGCCGCCCCGACTTCGCCGTAGTCGTCTATCCCGGCTACCTCGCCGACGCCGAACACACCATGCTCGGCGACCTGGACCTCCATCCCACCGAAAAGACGCCGCCCACCTTCATCGTTCAGGCCGAGGACGACACTGTCCACGTCGAAAACTCCACCGCCTGGTTCCTAGCCCTCAAGCAAGCCAAAGTCCGCGCCGAACTGCACATCTACGCCGAAGGAGGCCACGGCTACGGCCTGCGCCACACCGCTCTCCCCGTAACCGACTGGCCCAAACTGGTCGAAACCTGGCTGCACACGATTCACATCCTCCCTGCGGCGAAGTCACTGGCCGCTAAATGAGGTCGAAGGCTGTCAAGATCCCGAGAAGACCTCTACGTTTCGGCCTTCCGACCAGAAGAACATGTTCGGTACTGAGGTGCTTCAGGGCCAGCCCGAGAGTGGTCCCCTCGTCGAACGGAGTGGCTGGCTTCAAGGTGATCAAGGCCTCTCGAAGGGCTTCATCAAGACTCTTTGCAAGCCGAAGATCTCTAATCTTCGCGTCCCTCTCCGCTCCCAAGTACTCTGCAATTGCTACATCAGAAATGACGAACCATTCCCCAGTATCCGGTGCCTTCTCGCTGTCCATAAATACAGGCAAATAAGAAAAGGAATTCGCAAGCATTTGCTGTCGAATGAATCCGACCGGCTGCCAGAACTCTGCGAAGACCGGGTTTCGCACCATGAAATCCGTAACGTAGGGCTTCTTATACTGTCCCAGCGCATCCTCCAATACGATTGCAAGCTCGATTGCGTGCTTTGTCAGGTGCCGAGCGAAGGCGCCTTGGTGCAATGCGTCATTCCGAGCTACCCTCACCGACTCCTGTAGTTCAGAGAAGGGAGTCAGGAGGCCCCGAAACTGATCTGGAATTTTCTCTGCCATCCACGATTGTTCTGCGAGGCACCCAAGTGCTTCGCGGTATTTGCCGAGAGTACTCCGCTTTCCCTCGATATAGCTCCCCAGTCGTTCAACCGCATGGATGATCTCCTCAAAGGCCTCGGCGTTCGCTAACGCCGCAAGACGCGCTGTGCGGAGCTGGTCCGCGAAGAACATCGCCGTCTGTCGGTTCACCGGCCTCCATTGGTCTTTCGTCTCCTTGGCTGTCAAATGACATTTCCCTACCCTTCAGATAGAAGTCGCGGACCGTACGAGTCAAACCAATCCAACATGTGTTGCTGACGAGTTCACATTCCAGATCATCATGCCTATTGGAGCTTCTTGAGCTCATCACATCCCCGCTGGTAGTGCGCGAAGCATGCAGCGCCGAACATTTCTTGAGCTTTCTTAGCGTCCTTCTCCACTCCAATGCCGTTCAAGTAGCTTAGCCCGAGGTCTGTACAGCCTGCTCCTTCGCCGTAGTCACACGCCTTGGCGAATAGCGCTGCCGCGTGATAATCATCCCGCGCTACACCGTCGCCATTCTCGTACAAAACGCCAAGGCTGTCACATCCTTTGGCTACCTTGGCGTCGCACGCCTTGGAATAGAACGTCGCGGCCTTGGAGTGGTCTTCGGCCACGCCACCCCCCAACTGATAAATCATGCCGAGATTGAAGCAACCGTTGCCTATGCCAGAATCACACGCTTTGGAGAATAGCGTCCTTGCCCTAGCCAAGTCCTCGGTGACGCCCTCTCCTTGGATGTACATGGTGCCGAGAGCAACACACGCATCCGAATTCCCTCCATCACAGGCCTTGGAAATGAGTGCGGCACCACGATGCGCGTCCTTTGTAACACCCGTGCCGTTGGCGTAAGTAAGGCCGAGATCAAAGCAGCCGTCTGGGAAACCACCGTCGCATGCCTTTTCATAGGATTTAAGAGCATTAGAGTGATCCTTCGCGACTCCACGGCCGCTCTCGTACATTGGACCGAGGTCGAAACAGCCCCGTGCGATGCCCGTGCTGCAGGCTTTGTTATAAAGGGCAACTGCCATCGAATAATTTCGCGCTACTCCATGTCCTTCGTCGTACATTTCGCCAAGGAAATCGCATGCCTTCATATCTCCGCCCTTGCAGGCCTCGTCAAATAGACGGAAGGACTCAGAATACCGTTGTTGGCGAGCGAGATCTTCCGCCTGTCCTTCAACATCAGCGGCGCTTGGATGCTGGTTGGATAGCTTCGTCTGGCCTCCTTGTGTGGAGGGTTGCGCCTTCGGGCCGACAGCCCTCGGATTGGGGCTCACGGGATTGAGAACCTGGTCAGATCGGGTTGCTGATTGTGATGGTACCGTTGTTCCGCCTGATCGACCACGGAGCCAAGAGCTCGACCATAGCAACGCGACCGCCGCAATGAGTGCCGTTGCAAGCGCACCGATCAGCCCAATGGCCCAAAGCTGCCCAGCTTTCCTCGTCGAGGACTTGCGGGTGTCCTCTGAAGCGGGAGCGCTCTCCCCGAATGCTTCCGCCTCTGCGCTTGAGGCCAGTGTATCTATTTCGGGTATTGCACGGGCCCCGGGACCGATAAAACGAACAAGACCGAGCATTCGGAGAAACTCGTCAACATCATTGGGGCGTTGCTCGCGGTCCTTGGCCAATAATTTCAGTACCAGCTGATCCAGACCTTGCCAGTTAGCTAGTTCGGGGCGCATGCCGCTTGGGGGCTGAGCGTCGATAGTCTTATGTTGTTCAGCCCAGCCCTCATAACTCTCTGCCTCAAATACTGCACGCCCTACAAGCATTTCGAACAGAACGCCGCCCAGAGCATAGAGATCAGCTCGCCCATCGATTTCCTAGGCCTTCATCCCGCGCCACTGCTCAGGTGCGGCGTATGTTGGGCTTAGTAGCGTGCCGCCTGTCCTTGTGTAGGTGCTGCTGTTTTCCTTAGTCGCCACAATGCCAAAATCGGCGATCTTCGGTAGCCAAGTGCCGCCGTCCCGCGCCATCAGAATGTTTTCAGGCTTGATGTCCCGGTGCACCATCCCCCTGGCGTGCGCCGCACCGAGCCCCCCGGCGATGCCGCGCGTGATCTCCAGCGCCAGTGCGACCTCGAACGGCTGAGGAGCTGCATTCAGAAAATCCCTCAGGTCCGGTCCGTCGACAAATTCCATCGAAAAGAAGAGCGTACCGTCCTCGGCTGGCTCAAGATTTCCCGCATCGACCACGTTCTTGTGGCGCACTTGGCGCAGAGTCCGCACTTCGCGCAAGAAGCGGCTGGCAAAGGCTTCGTCCTTGCTCAATTCTGGGGAAAGGAACTTGAGCGCCTGCTTCTCGCCCATCAACGTGTGCTCTGCAAGATATACAGCGCCCATGCCGCCCTGCCCCAGCTTGCGAACAATGCGATAAGTATTGCGAATCAGCATCCCCGGCCGCAGCTCGCGAATCTCGCTTAGCATCCCGCCGTGCGTAGGGCAAGTGGTATGGTGGTCGGGATAGCCGGTGTCGCACTGCGGGCAGAGCTTCATATGCTGATAAGCGTGAAAACTCGGGATTATTGCTTGCCGTCATTGTGTCAGCCCATTCGGCATAGCGCAACAGTCGTCAAACCCCGCCATCTCACGGCTGAATCACAAGCTCGTCCTTCAGCTTGAAATGCACAATCGACTCAGCCGGAATCACAAGGTCTTTATTCCCCGTCAGCCCAGCCCCGGCCGTCCCCGCTCCAGCGCCGGCCAGTCCGCCAATCAACGCGCCCGAGCCACCCCCGGCCAGCCCTCCAATCAACAACCCCAGCCCGGTTCCGCCGCCGATCATCGCCGTAGATCGCTTGCCCTTGCCCTTCTTGCTCTGCGTCAGATCATGAGTCTCCAGCGGATACCTCTTCCCATTCAAAGACAGCGAAGTCAGCCGCAGTTCAAGCGTCGAAGCTCCCTTGAAGTGTCCGCGCTTATGCGAAACGTCCACCACCCCAGTCACCGGCGATCCTTTCGGAATCACCGTCTGGCCATTCCCATCCGTCACCGGCTCCACCACCTCGCCGGTGAACTTGCTCCCGGCCGGCGTGTCCTTGACGCTGATTCGATGATCGATCCGTATCGCCAGCGAAGTCCCCACCGCCACATGAATCTCCGGCGGCGGCGGCGGAACAGGAGTGGGAGTAGGCGCAGCCTGCCCAGTCCCCTGAGCACCACTCCCCGACCCAGCCCCAGCCTGCGCCCCATCAGCTGCCGTAGCAGCCTTCGGCGTCACCGTAGTAGTCACCACCTGCCCGCTCTGCCCCGGTTGCGGAGGCTGCACCACCGTAGTCACCGTGTTCCCATCCTTGTCGGTCGTCACCAGCTGCTGCGCCTGTCCCGTGGTGACGGCCTGCTTCTTAGCCTGCTCAATAGCCGTATCCTGCTTCGACTTGCAGCCGCTCACACCAAGCGCGAGCAACCCCGCAGCCAGTACACAGTGAATAGAAAACCGCGATAACCAAACCCTCTTCATAGCAAGACCTCCCTTTCAGGCACGCAACCCGCTCTCGCATTGGGATGAACCGCGAGCCTTTCAAGATTCTTTCGCGTCCGCGTGTGAAAAACTGCACACAATCGCACTCCTTCCTAACCGGACGAATAGTCGCTCCGGCCCATTCAGCCGCCACACAAATCCTGTACCCTGACTTCCTGTATCCTGACCTCCTGTACCTGACCGGTTAACCACAATCCCTTCCGGAAGTGATCGCAATGCGGATTTCCCTGCTCATCCCCTCCCTCTCGACTCTGCTCGTAATCGCCAGCCTCTTCGCCTTCAGCGGCGCCTCCCAAGCGCAGACCACCGCCGCCAGCCAGCCCAACATCCTCTACGGCGCCGCCTACTACAACGAGTACATGCCGGACGAAGGTGACGCCGCACCCGCTCTCCGCGCAGCTCGCCTCGAAAAAGACGTCGCCCTCATGAAAGAAGCTGGCATCAGCGTAGTCCGCATGGGCGAGTCCACCTGGAGCCTCTGGGAGCCCGAAGACGGCAAATTCGAGTACGCCTGGATGGACCGCATCGTCGACGCCATGGGCAAAGCCGGCATCAAGGTCATCATGGGCACGCCCACTTACTCCATCCCCACCTGGATGGCCAAGACACACCCCGAGATCCTCGTCCGTCCTGCTGGCGCTCCCTTAATAGGCGGCGAAGTTACCTACGGCATCCGCCAGAACATGGATACCGATAACCCCACCTACCGCATGTACTGCAAGCGGCTGATCACCAACCTTGTTTCCCACTACAAAGACAACCCCGCCGTCATCGGCTGGCAGATCGACAACGAAACCGGCTCCTACGGCGCCTACAACGACGACGTCTTCGCCGGCTTCGTCAACCACCTCAAGCAGAAGTTCCCCACCACCGACGCCCTCAACAAAGCCTGGTTCCTCAACTACTGGGGTCAGGACGTCAACGGCTGGGAAAACATGCCCCGTCCCGACCGCGCCACCAGCACCAGCTACAAACTTGAGTGGACCCGCTGGCAGCAGATGCGCGTCGCCGACTTCCTCGCATTTCAGGCGGCGCTCGTCCGCGCCAATCGCGGCCCCAACCAGTTCGTCACCACCGACTACGGCAGCCTGATGAAGCTCGATGTCAACGAAGCCCAGGTCGCCAAGTCTCTCGACATCATCGCCAACAACGTTTACCACGGTGTCCAGGATCACCTCGACGGCGCGTATCAGGCCGAGCAGGGCGACTTCGCCCGCTCGCTCAAGCACACCAACTACCTCATCACCGAGACCAACGCCCAGACCCTCGGCTGGGACTCAGCCAGCCAATATCCCCCCTACGACGGCCAGATCCGCCTCGATGTCTACTCCCAGCTCTCCAGCGGCGCCAACATGGTCGAGTACTGGCACTGGCACTCCATCCACGCCGGGCAAGAGACCTATTGGAAAGGTGTTCTAAGCCACGATCTCGAACCCAACCGTATCTACGCCGAGGTCTCCAAAACCGCCCACGAACTGCAGAAGATAGGCCCCCATCTCGTCGATCTCAAAATCAAAAATCAGGTCGCCATCCTCTACAGCGTCGATAGCGCGAACGGCCTCCAGATCATGCCCTACGAACACCTACCCAGCGGCTGGACCCCCGGCCACGTCGACCACAGTTACGGTCGCCAGGTCCTCCAATTCCATCGCGCCCTGTATGACGCCAACGTCGGCACAGACTTCGTCTTCTTCGACTCCCCGACCCTTGCTCAGGACCTCTCCCAGTACAAGCTCGTCCTCATTCCCTCGCTCTACATCGCCGATGACGCCACCCTCAAAGCCATCGCCGACTACGTCAAAGGCGGCGGCCATGTCATCATGAATTTCAAATCCGGCTTCGCCAACGAAAACTCCGCAGTCCGCTGGCAGCGCGCCCCCGGCCCACTCCGCGAAGCCGCAGGCTTCAACTACCAGGAGTTCTCCAACCTCGAACAACCCTTGGCCCTCAAAGGCGACCCCTTCAAAGCCGGTAGCGAAAACAAAGTCAACACTTGGGCCGAGTTCCTCCAACTTGAACACGCCGAAGCCCTCGCATACTACGACCACCCCTTCTTCGGAAAATGGCCAGCCATCACCCACAACCACTACGGCTCCGGCGAACTAGTCTACGAAGCCACCCAACTCTCCGACGCCCTGCAAGCCAAAATCGTCCGCGACGCCCTAAAGAGTGCCGGCCTCACGTCCGCCGATCAATCCTTGCCTGCATCCGTACGCGAAAAACACGGCATCAACCGCGAAGGAAAGCAACTCCACTACTACCTGAATTATTCGAGCACCGGCCAGACCTTCCAGTATCCCTACGCCGCCGGTAAGGACCTCCTTACCAGCACAGCCGTAGCGCCCAACCTATCAGTGACCCTGAAACCCTGGGACCTAGTCATCATCGAAGAATCGAAAGGTTCAGTTCAGTGAAGATAGGAAGGCCTACGATCTGGGCAGTGATCTACCAATTTGTATTGTTGCTATTTTTCTTACTTGGCGTGTTTGAGAATCATGTTGACTCGGAGGGGATGGGCTTTCTCCCTCTTTTAGTACTCACAACGCCTTGGAGTTGGCTCTTGATAGGGGTTGGGGTTTGGGACGCCCCAATTTGGGGGAGCGGGCTTCTGGGGAGTCACGTGGCTATATTTGTCACGTGCAACATCATTTCAGGATCGGCAAACGCCTATATTCTTTATCTCCTGATCAATTGGCGACAGAAGAGAGTCGGCCCCCCTCATTCTTGAATCGTAGCTCCGTCGGGTGGGACTAACGCAAAGTGAAAAGGGAATCTGCTGTTGTCCTTCATCTCAAGTTAAAAAGATGCCGTCATCCTGAGCGAAGCGCAGCCGAAGGACCCGCATTTGCACTTCGCCTCAAAATTTAAAAGAAACCGTCATCCTGAGCGAAGTGACCAAAGGGAACGCAGTCGAAGGACCCGCAGTTGTTTTTGCATTTGCCTTTCTATCTGTCATTCCCTGCGGGAATCTGCTTTTCCACGCTAGTCCCTAGTCCCTAATCCCTAGCCTGGAACCCCATCCCCGCCAAAACCCCACGCATATAAGCAAAACTCTTCACCATCCCCGGCAACGGATCATCCTCATGAATCTCATACTCAAGATCCACATTCCCCTTGTACCCAATCGCATTCAGCGCCTCAAAGATCCCACGAATCGGCATCTTCCCATCGCCCACCGCCACCTGGCTCTCCTTCACCTTCATGTCGGCCAGATCCTTGATATGCACATCAAACAACCGAGGCCCAGCTTTGTGAATCGCCTCCACCACATCCGTTCCCGACCGCGCCGTATGCCCCACATCGATGCACAACCCAATCCGCTTGTCCATCGGCTCAATCACCTTCAAAATATCCAGCGGTGAAGGCCACTGCTTATCCTCCGGCCCATGGTTGTGAATCGCCAGCTTAATGCCGTATTCCTTCACAAACGGCTCCACCGCAGGCAACACCTCGCGCGCCGGGCTGCCTGCAATCAGCGAAACACCAGCCCGCTTCACATACTCAAACTTCTGCCGAATATCGTTCGGATCAGCCGAAGCAAAGTAGATCACCCCAGCCGCAGTAAGCTCGATGCCCGCAGCCTTGTAAGCCGCCACAGCAGCATCCGTCGCAGCAGGCGGAGTCATCGGCAGATGATCGTTCACATCCTTCGCATTGAGCCGCGTCACATTCAGCTGCTTCATGAACTCGATCACATGCGCGCGATCGAACTTGTGAAACGAATAGCTAGCGACGCCCAGCCGGATTCGCCCGCGCCCAGCATCGTCATCACTCAAACCACCAGCAAAGCCCAATCCAGCCGGTGAAAACGCACACACGGCCGCCGTAGCCATAGCCCCCGTGCGCAGGAAACCCCTGCGGCTCGTTGCAGATACCATGGGCGCGATACTAATATTGCATCGCTCGACCTGTCCAGCAATCGCAGCTCTACAATCGGCTTCGTCTATCCGCAACCCTCATCCGTCTCTCTCAACAGGAGCCCAAACAGGAGCATTGATGTCCCCAACATCGCGACCCTCATCCATCTCACGCCGAGCATTCCTTAGAAACACCAGCGCAGCCGCTCTCGCAACCAGCCTGCCGCCGTCCCTCATCGCCGCCGCCCCCTTCAAATCAAGCTTCCGCGTAGCCGTCATCAGCGACGAAATCTCGCAGGACTTCGACCACGCCTGCTCCGTCATCGCCAACGACTTCGGTCTCGAATGGGTCGAGATCCGGGCCATGTGGGGCAAGAACATCTCCAAATTCGACGACGTCGACATCGCCAAAGCCAACGCCATCCTCGACAAATACAAGCTGCGCGTCACCGACATCGCCAGCCCGCTCTTCAAGACCGACTTCCCCGGCGCGCCACGCTCCAAATCCAGCCCCGTCGTCGATCATGCGCAAGACACCCACGGCGCCAGTTTCGCCTTCAAAGAGCAAGACGAACTGCTCGACAAATGCATCGCCCTCGCCCGCCAGTTCAAGACCGACCGCATCCGCTGCTTCGACTTCTGGCGCCTCGATGACCAGGCCCCCTATCGCGAAGCGATCAACGCCAAACTTCTCGAAGCAGCAAACAAAGCCGGCAAAGAAAAGCTCCTCCTCCTCCTCGAAAACGAGTTCGAATGCAACACAGCAACCGCGAGAGAATCAGCAAAAACCCTCGCCGCCGTTCAATCGCCGCATCTCATGCTCAACTGGGACCCCGGCAACGCCGTCGCCCGCGGCGAAGCCGACGCCTTCCCCACCGGCTTCAACCTGCTCCCCACAAATCGCATCGGCCACTGCCACGTAAAGTGCGCTGTCCTAAAGCCCCAAACCAAATCCGGCTTTGAATGGGCCGCAGTAGGCCAGGGTCTCCCCGACTGGACCGCCCAGTTCCGCGCCCTGAAACAAGCAGGCTATCGACAAGCAGTAAGCCTCGAAACCCACTGGACCGGCGGCGGCTCCCCCGAAGCATCCTCCCGCACCAGCTGGTCCGGCATGAAAGAAGCCCTCGAAAAATCCGATGCTTAGCGACAACTCACGAATCACCAAACAACCGGCAGCTTTGAAAGGGCACGGCTTCAGCCGTGCCATAAGTCCACAAAAATAGGCAGGGCTTTAGCCCCCGAGGGAATCCAACGGGACCAGAGATTCCCCAAACGCCTCAAGTAGGAGACCACATGAATCGCCGTTCATTCCTAGCCACAGCCGCCGCCGGAGCAGCCGCCGTCACCCTAGCCCCCTCGTGCGTCCTAGGCGCCAACAACCGCGTCCGCATCGGCATCATCGGAGCAGGAGCCCGAGGCCAGGAAGACATGCACGCCGTCATCGGCCTCAAAGACGTCGAGTTCGTCGCCATCGCCGACGTCTACGGGCGCCATCGCGACGAAGCCAAAGCCATCGCCCCCGGCGCAGACCTCTACGACGACCCGCGCAAGCTCCTCGACCGCAAAGACATCGACGGAGTCATCGTCGCCACCCCGCTATTCCTGCACTCCAAGTACTTCCACGACACCCTCGCCTCCGGCAAAGACCTCTACTGCGAAAAAACCATGACCTGGGATATCGCAGAAGCCATCGCCTGCCGCAAAGCAGCCGAGACCACAAAGCAAATCATCCAGATCGGCCTCCAGCACGAGAGCGACGGCGACCACGCCGACGCCAAGCAGTGGGTGCAGCAAGGCCTCCCCGGCAAAATCACCATGGTCGAGTCCTGGATGAGCCGCAACACCCCCCCACGGTCACGGCCAATGGGTCCGCCCCATTCCCCCCGACTGCGACCCTCAGCACGTCGGCTGGGATCTCTTCCTCAACGACCGGCCCAAAGAGGCCTTCAACGGCAACCGCTTCATCAACTGGCGTCTCTTCTGGGAGTTCTCGGGCGGCAACATCACCGAAAACATGGTCCACCAGATCGCCTGGATCATGACCGTCCTCAACCTCAAAGAGCCGCTCGCAGCCACCATGTCCGGCGGTGTCTTCTCCGAAAAAGATGGCCGCCAGGTCCCCGACACCATCGCCGTCACCCTCGAATTCCCCGACCTCACCGTCCTATGGCAATCCACCTTCAGCAACAGCCACTACGGCCTGGGCGAAAAACTCCTCGGCAGCGACGGCACCATCGAACACCTGAGCGGCTCCACCGACATGGTCACCGGCAAATCCGAATCCGGCATCCACTTCTATCCCGAAAAAGCAAACAAGCCCAGCAGCGGCATGCTCATCGGCGAATCCCAGGGCGCAAACCACATGCAAAACTGGATCGACTGCATCCGCTCCCGCAACAAACAGACCAACGCCCCCGTCGAAACCGGCTACCTCTCAGCAGTAGCCGCCCACATGTCCAACCTAGCCTTCCGCGAAAAGCGCCGCATCACCTGGGAAGAAGCCAAATCCGCAAAGCAGCCGTACTGACAGACGAAATACGGATAGACCAAGAGTTGTCATCCTGAGCAAACGGGGTCCCCGCAGACAGGTCTTAGTCCGTGGGGTATAGAAGCGAAGGATCTGCCTTTGCCGTTGCTTTTGTCTTTGTCGTTGCTTTTCTTTCTGTCATTCCCGCAGGGAATCTGCTGTTGCCTTTTTTCGCCCGGGTGAGTAGTCGGGGTGCCCCATCCTTGACGCGCGTTTGCGTCAAGGGTGGGACAGCAAAGATACCGCCAAACCCCAACCCCGCTAGAATGAATTCCACCTATGGAGCCAGTCACCCACTTCCTCACCGGAGCATGCATCGGACGCACCGGGCTCAACCGCCGTACCGCCTACGCCACCCTCGCAGCCACCCTCGCCGCCGAGGCCCCCGACCTCGACGTCTTATGGAGCCTCCTCGGCCCAGTAGTAGGCCTCGCCCATCATCGCGGCATCCTTCACACCTTCCTCGCCGCCCCCTTCATGGCAGCCATCGTCACTGGCTTTATCTGGGCCCTGCACCGCTTCGTCTTCTCCCGCAAACGTCAGATCTCCGACCCGCAGCCCGTCCGCTGGCTCTGGGTCTGGCTCGCCGCCTTCATCGGCCACCTGAGCCACCTTCTGCTCGACTGGAC
>Ga0207065_1201_pt1 | contig 11676 bp, 13 predicted proteins | sample Alteio_BWMinCont_27_FD_153492 | JGI IMG/M metagenome (GOLD analysis project Ga0207065, IMG submission 153492) | Enriched cells from forest soil in Barre Woods Harvard Forest LTER site, Petersham, Massachusetts, United States -... | ecosystem: Environmental > Terrestrial > Soil > Temperate forest >...
GAATTAAAGGCTAACTTATTTGGCAAGCTCGGGAGCGCGCAAGGAATCTCCCCAAGCGCGGATGTTAAGTTTTGCCAGCGCTTTTATTCGTTCGTAGGCGACGGCAAGAACAAACCAAGAGTGGCAAATGTTGTCGCTGATGCCTTCATTCGACTGGCTGATCAACGTGGTGAAGCAACAGCCGGAGAAACGAGGTACGAAGTCGAAATTTCTGAGGATGAGTGGAGGCGTCGAAATTGGGATAAGACCATCAAGGTGCTGCTAACTTCGCGTTTTATTCCCGAATATTTTGCGCCGTTCGTGATTGGCCTATTACCGGTGGGCGTAGCGTTTTTCCGGCACTGTCACCCCGCAACGTAGCTACGCGCTCGCGGCATACAGTGTTCAATGCCGCCGCACCGGATGGACTCATCGCCAACTGACTCGCGACATTTCGCGAAAGATGCCACCCTGCCAACCACTGACTGTGGTCCGCCTTGCCGATCATTTCCGGCAGTTCGTGTTGACGCTCAAGTGCGAGTGCAGTCACACGCGAATCGCGCAGCCCAAGACGCTCACAGGGCTGACGGGGTGGGATGCTCTGCTGGCTGATTTCGTGAAGCGCATACGGTGCTCACAGTGCGGTAGGCGACGATGCAGCGCCATGGTGAGACCTGAGACAAAACGGGACGGCTAAGAGACTAAGGGGCCGCCATTGATCCCAAGCCGACTGATGCGACAGACCGCTTCGGAGAGACAGATTGCGGAAGATCCGCGGGAGACCTGCATCGGTCAGTGCTTTGTTGCGGGAAGCGAATGGAACACAGAAAGAGGATTTTCATTCCTTAGCGGCGTTCCGATTTTCACCTTCATCCACCGTATGGAGTAAGGAAACAGCATGATGCATGAAAAGCCATCGCGGTGGTCCAGTGCCACCGCAATTGCGTCTGACTTTTCTCCGGCAGACAATTGCACTCGGACATCATAAACAATTACCGTTGCTCTCACTTTAGCGGCTGCCGCCTCGTCCATCAGGCTTGTCCGCAGTATATCGATGATGTCTTGTGACTTTGGCTTTTCTGTGCCGTTATAGCCAGCGATCATCGCGACTTCGCCGTTCGGTCGAAGCACATACGCATACGGATAAAACTCCTTGCGCTTTCGAAGCATTTTTTCGGCAAATGAAATCCCCTCATTCATTAGCAGCTCACATTCCTCTTTTCCGTCCGACAAAGGGACTCCTGAGGTCATTTTCGGGAATGTTTAGTCAAAATCACGGCGCACCGAATTTACGCTCGGGAAGCAGGTCAACAATCGCTGTGCCAATTTTGTTGTAATCATCATGGTGCGTCCACAAGTTATAAACCTTGTGCGGGTCTGCGGCGAGCTGGTCCCACGCTTCCCATTCTCTCAGCACCTCTTCTGTTCCCGTCTCCTCCTCAAAATAGTATCGGACTCCCAAAGAATCCAAGAGAGCTGCGACTCGATCCATTTTACTTTTTGAAAACAATCCAAAGTTTGTAACGTTGGGCTCGTTCCGATTCATAGTCATGTCAGCATGTTCCTCTCCACGAAAAGCAGCGGACGGCAGAAAACTTCTATCAAAGGCCAAAGGGAAAGATTGCGTCGTTATCTTGCGGTCTGCCGGGTTAGCCTACCGCAAGCCGGGAATGGCAGCTAACTGGCGAGGATTCCATCACAATGGACTTCGGCTTTTGGCCGGTCACTGCCGGCGAGCGGCCCATCCGCCGTCGTCTGTCTCTGATCGACTCTGAGCCGCCTCCTATGACTGACGGCTTTGGGGGAGATCAACTTCGAGCGGCTACGGCACTACCTCGCTATAGCTCGCTGTTGTAGGCAATGTGAGTGAATTCATGAGTGTCCAGATCATATTCGACACCGAAGAAATTAATGCCACCGCCACAAGCGCCGAAGGTTGGTGCGCGCCAGTCAGATGGAGCACCCGATAAGTGCGTCGTAATGAAACTCGCGTACATCAAACGGTGACCATTTCGATTTAGCCCAGCGTATCTACGGTAATATGAGCCAAGGTTTTCGACCCGGTTGTTCATCCGCGCGGGTGGGTGTGCAGCCACAAAAGCGGGCACGCTAGATTCGAACTCTTTCAAGTCGGACTGGCTTAGTCGTGCCGGGGTCGCGTCGCCCGCAGGACTCATCCGCGAGCATTGATGAAGTTCTTGGTCCAGCAGCACCGGCGTCGTTATCACGCCAGTTGCGTCGCCAACTTGAACCTGAGGTAGCAGTCCATGCTCTTTTGAACACGAACCCAAGGTTACCGTAAGGATACCGGCGACGCATATGCAGGCAACACGCATGGGGTCGTACGACATTGCTTTAGCTTATAGCATGCATTGAACGGCGGCTTCGCGGCGTTCACTTTGGAACTGCGGTGACCGCAGTTGGCCGATCGGGGACCGATTTGCTTCTCTAAAGCCGCCATTCAGCGAGACGTAGCCGAGACCGTCGGCATCCGGCAAATCACGACCCGGAGCCGCCTTAGATGAATGTCCGAAATGAGGCAATGAATCTTAGTTCGCGACTAGGTGGATCTCGCGTGGATTAGAGGAAACTCCAGGTAAGTCCAGCCGACAACAAGCTCGGATTTCCACCGGCTGCATTGAATCGCTCATACTCGGCGCGCACCGCCCAAGAGCCAAATTTGTACTGTGCACCCACACCACCAGCGCCGCTGGTGTTCGTCCTATTCAACTGAAAGGGCGCGGTACCACATGGCCTACCGGCACCACAGATTTTATCGCCGACCGGATAAAATCCGCTTAAGGTGCTTTGCAGGCGCGCAAGCCCCCGCTTTACGTAAAGACCGACGACTGGAACAGGTAGGTATAGAACCCCGAACGCAGCAGTACCTTTGAGCGACGCATTTGCTGGGTAAGCGAAAATGTCACCGCTGGGGTGCCCGAAGTCGATGTAAGCAAGTTCAGCACTGATGAAAGAGATCGGGCGAATGCCGATCATGGCTTTAAACGCCGAATGGTTCTCTTTAAACTCGCCAGGATATAGATTGGCAATTGTTGGATATGACGCGCCAGCGGCTATTTGAGCCTGCCCGATGGCGCCCCCAGCGTACATGCCGAGCAAATCGTCCGCCATGCCGTTCCCGCACGGCAGCGCAAGCAACGCGAACGCGGCGACGATTAAAATGATGGAATTGGTGGAATTTTGTACTGCCATATTTTGGCGCATCGGAACACGTCCTTTGTGTAGAAACTCGCACCGAACAACAGCAATAAAACGCCTCAGCGTCATTCTCGTTGACGGGGCGGCGTTATTAGCCGTCGCTCCAATCCTATACTCCGCCGTCGAATCAAATCGATATTATTCTGTGAAAATTGTTGTCGTCTGTAAATTTGTAGGTGCCGGCGTCAATGTTTGTTATCCGGCAGGTATTCATCGCAGGCTAACGACCTAGTGTTGACGGTAGTCAACGACCGCATCTGGGCAGACAACCCTCCGAAACTAACCTTTCTCCCAAAATGATGTTCACTTACCTTTGATACGTGGGAGCGTTAAGGTCGTCCAAATAGCCACAGCGAGAAGGATTGAAAGGGCAGCACAAGATCCCACGATCCACATTGCCCATCCAATCGTCAAAGTACCGTCCGTGTAGTTGAGAAAAATCATCAACACAGCGATCGGTATCCCAAAGGCGACCTCAAAAAGCGCGACGTGCCCGCTTAGAGATGTGCTCGCCCAGGTAATGAATTTGCTTCGTCGCATTTGATCTCCTGCGAGTTGTCCAAGCCATTTGCGCTAGTGGTATCGAGGTCCACATTCGCCACAACACGACCACCGATGCTAAGCCGGATCACGCAGCATTCAAGTGTTGGCCTCCAACAGCGTGACACCACTCAGTACGTAATATTTTTCCGAATGGCCATCCCCGATTGAGTATGACCAAAGCAAAAGCCATTCCTCGTTCCGCTTAAGCGCGCCGATTGGCATGGCCGCTAAGTCAATCTTCCCTTCCATTGACTCGCCTGACGCTATGGCCACTGGCCTCTGCGGCCCTGAAATGCGAGCCACGGCGGGAATGGGATTTCTGTGCACGACCTTGCCGTCCGTTCCGACAGCATTGACGTCGAACAAGTCCAAATTCAACCATGGCAATTCCGATGCATCCACATTTATGGAGGCTCCCGCTAAGGATACATTCCGGAGGACACAATGCAGTGTCACTCGGTCGCCCTTAATTTCCGAGTGAATCTCAAGCTTCAATTCGCGATTCGCGGGGGGCCATGCTTCTACTAAACCGCGCGCTAACGACTTGAGTCGTGGCTGCCCGACTCGCTCGCCGCAACCGAAAACCAAGATAGAGAGTGCGAATAACGAGAATAGTTTGCGCATGTGGTCTAGTGCCTTCCTGGCGATCTGTTTGGGGTAGCTTACAGCACGTCACGAACGACCGGTTTGCCGCCGGGAATCCGGGTACCCTCACTGACTGATAATGTTAAGGGTTGCCCGATTTCTGCCCATCGTCGCTGAGCATGCCATACCCGGTGAGGTGTGAGGGCAGACGTCGGGCAAGCCCCAAGGGAGGAAATCGCGGAGTCGAACTGGGAGGTCAGCGGGTGCGATGAACTATGGGGATTTGAACGGAGCCGATGGGCCTGGGGAGCCCAATAGAGGTGCCTCGAGGCCGACCCTTGGCACCGCGCTGTGCCGCTACGAGGCGGCTGGATCTTGACCTAGATGGTTGTGGCCTGCGCGGGCGTTGGATATGGGCGGCGATGACAACGGGCGTTCGCGTCGGCCCTGTACGAGGAAGCGCCGACGGAAAAGATTGATCGACAGTGGCACGGAGGCTCATAGCAAACTCGGTGAAGTGGGTGGTCCGCGGATATGCTGTGCTCTGGCGAAGGTCTCGATGACGAGCATCGGGGCGCCGCAGTGTCGGCACATGAATGTGGGCCTCACGGTGCCGGTGGCAATTGGGTCGGCAGCGGCAACCGGAACCGGCTCGTGCAGCAGCTCGCGAACGGTCGGGATGTCATGCTTGCGGTTGGCATTGGCGAGCAGGCCGTAGTGGCGGAGGCGATGGAAGCCGGAGGGCAGTACGTGCAGTAGGAAGCGTCGCATGAACTCGCCGGTCACCACAGTCATGGTTTTATAGCGGGTACGCCCGTGCTCGCGGTAGTCCTTCCAACGAAACGTCACACCGCGCTCGTCATTGGCGATGAGCCGCGAGTTGGAGATCGCGACCCGATGGGTATAGCGCGACAGATACGCGAGCACCGCCTCGGGTCCGGCGAAGGGACGCTTGGCGTAGACCACCCACTCGCATTGGCGCAGCGGCATGAGCCAATCGGCGAAGGCCTCGGCATCGGCCAGATCCACATAGTCGCCGAAGAACTTCAGCCGTCCGTCACGATGCAGGCTCTGCAGTTCTTCAAGGAAGCGGCGCCGGAAGAACCGAGACAGCACTCGCACCGATAGGAAGAACCCTGGCTTGCATGGTACCCATCGGTCGGCATCTGGCGTGAGTCCGCCGCCGGGCACGATGCCGTGCACGTGCGGATGATGAGTGAGCGCCGAGCCCCACGTGTGCAAGACCAGGGTGGTGCCGATCCGGGCACCCAAGTGCTTCGGATCGGCGGCGATCGTGCGCAGCGTCTCGGCGGCAATGTCGAATAACAGGGCATAGAGGCTCTCCTTGTTGGTATAGGCGATGGCGCTGATCGGCGCCGGTAAGGTGAACACCACGTGGTAGTACGGCACGGGCAGCAGGTCTGTCTGCCGTGCCTCGAGCCAACGCTGAGCAGCGCTACTCTGGCACTTCGGGCAGTGCCGGTTACGGCAGGAGTTGTAAGCGATCTGGGGCTCGTCGCACGACGAGCAGCGCAGCGCGTGGCCGCCGAGCGCGATGCTGCGGCACTGCTCAATGGCCGACATGACCTTCAGCTGCCCGAGGCTCAAGTGACCGCGCTCGTGCTGCCGCCACGCCGGCCCGTGGGCGCGGAAGATATCCGCGACCTCCAGGGCGGGGCGCTCCACGCGCGGCTACGATGTCGGGGCTGGGCCAGGCTCCAATGGACCGATCACCTGGCGCAGGATCTCGGTCGCGACGTGGGTGTAGAGCGATGTCGTCTCCAGCTTCTTGTGGCCGAGCAACACCTGGATCACTCGGATATCCACCTTCTGTTCGAGTAGGTGGGTCGCGAAGCTATGCGGCAGCGTATGCATCGAGACTTGCTTGTCGATGCGGGCGGCGAGCCGGGCCTCGTGCACGGCGCGGTTCAGTTGACGGAGCACGCATTTGCGAAAGCACTGGAACGAGCGACTTCCAACAAGCACAGGAGTATCTCGCCAAGCGCATGATGGAGCTGCGCGAGGTGAAGCTATTCGGTGCGCGACGGGAACGCACGTTTCGGACGGCGGCAACAAAATTCCTGGAGGAGAATCGGCACAAGCGAAGTCTGGAACGCGATGCGCGCTCACTCGCGATATTGGATCCCTACGTCGGCGCCCTGCCGTTGCGTCGTGTGCATCACGATACGCTGCAGCCCTATGTGCGATCCAGGCTCGAGTCGGGAATCAGTCCCGGCACGATCAATCGCGATTTGGCGGTGGTGCGGCGCATTTTGAATCTCAGTGCCCGCCTCTGGCGGGACGAGGCGGATCGACCCTGGCTCGATACGGCACCACTTATTCAAATGCAACGTCATCCAAACAAGCGCGAACCCTATCCCTTGTCGGACGAGGAGCAGCGGCTCCTGTTTTCGGAGCTCGATGGCCATTTGGCGGCGATGGCGCTGTTCAAAGTGAACACCGGGCTGCGCGAAAAAGAGGTCGTGAATCTGCGCTGGCATTGGGAGGTTCCGGTGCCTGAGCTCGAAACATCGGTGTTCATCATTCCGCGAAGCTAGGTGAAAAACGGTTTGGACCAATACGTGGTGTTAAACCGAATCGCCAAGTCCGTGATCAGCGAGCGTCGCGGCGAACACGCTGAGTTTGTCTTCACCTGTGAAGCGCAACCCATCACGAAGATCAACAACTCGGGTTGGAAGGCGGCGCGGCGTCGAGCGTCAAAGAGCTACACGGCTGGTTTGGCAGAGAATGCCCGAAGGGATTTCGGTCCATCCGGGTGTGTGATCTCAAGCACACGTATGGTCATCGCTTGCGGGTGGGCGGCGTCGGTTTTGAGGATCGCAAACTCCTGTTGGGCCACAAGTCGGACCATGTGACGACGCACTACTCGGCACCGGAGATCGGTTCGTTGATCGATGCTTCCGAAAAGGTTTGCGCAGCGCGGGCACGCAAAAGTCACGCACTCACCATTGTGCGAGCTCGGGCGGAACAGCAAGTGCTTGATTTTGGTGGTGAGAGAGGGACTCGAACCCTCGACCTCGGCATTATGAGTGCCACGCTCTAACCAGCTGAGCTACCTCACCACAAAGAGCCGCGGATTGTGTGGAGCTACGCGGTCGCTGTCAAGCCGAACTTGTACGAGATGTTCGCAAAATCAAAGGGTTAGCAAGATCTAAGCGCCCGCAAACCGATTTTACGAGGCTTTACTGAAACGGGTCTCACAGCAGCCGGATTCGAGCCTATCGAGGCTGCCGGGTTCTCGCAGGAAGAACCAACGAGCCGCTGGCCTCAATCATCAAGCCCCAAGCCCCTCAATATCCTTGGCGCGTGTCTCGCCACGCGTGCGGTGCGAGTGGCCGATTGCTTCGCTCCCGCAAAATGTAGCAAATAGCCCTTCTGTCTTCCTGGGGTAAGCGCACGAAAAGCTTCGGCCAGTTCAGGGTCATCATCCAACCGTTGTAGAAACTCCGCGGGCATCTCGTAATCTGCTACGGCTTTCTTCTGCACCTTGGCACCAGATTTCTCAACGGCAATGGCCTTCTTGATATAGGCCTTAACCACAGCCTTTTGCTTGCTGATATCGGCCAGAGACGCAAACCTGATTTGCCTCGCGGACTGCACATTCTTGGTTTGCTGAACGAGAATGCCCTCGGGGTCTGTCAGCAAGGCACCTTTCATGAATAGCAGGGCGCAATAGTCCTTGAAGCCGTGGATCAAAACTATCTTGCCGTCGTGGAGATCGTAGCAAGCTTGGCCCCATTTCAGCTCTTCGTTGAGACCCGATGCGAGACAAAGCTTGCGGAGCGCGGCAAACTCAGCGCGCCAGCGTTTTTCCTTGCCGTGAACTTTGCTTACCAGTGGATTCGCTTTGACTCGACCCATTTGCGCGTCTCGTTTTGTGATTCTCTCTTAGCACCGGAACAGGACCGCCTAGCTATATATCGCCCGCCCGTCCAATCCGCGTCAAGGCGTGAATCTGGCGTTTCCCGACAATTACGAGTGCAGGTTTACACGTTGAATCTAAAGTGCATCACATCGCCTTCCTTGACATGGTACTCCTTGCCCTCCAAACGCAATTTGCCGGCCTCCTTGGCGCCCGCCTCACCCTTGAACTTGATGAAGTCATCATAGGCGATCACCTCGGCGCGGATGAAGCCGCGCTCGAAATCCGTGTGGATGACACCGGCCGCTTGCGGCGCGGTCGCTCCCGCATGCACCGTCCAGGCGCGCACCTCTTTGACACCAGCGGTGAAATAGGTCTGCAGGCCCAGCAGCGAATAGCCTCCACGGATCACACGATTGAGTCCCGGCTCGTCCAACTTCAACTCAGCCAGAAATTCGGCGCGATCGGCTTCGTCGAGCTGCGCGATCTCCGCCTCGATGGCCGCGCAAATAGGCACGACAATGGCGCCCTCGCTCGCCGCAATCTCCCGCACTCGATCGAGGCGCGGGTTATTGCTGAAACCCGCTTCATCGACATTGGCGACATACATCACGGGCTTGTCGGTAAGCAGGTGCAGATCGCGCAGCAGCGCATGATCATTGGGATCGAGCTTGAGCAACCGCACTGCCTTGGCTTGATTCAGTTGGGCCCGCACTTTCTCGAGCAGATCCCGCAATCTCACGGCATCCTTGTCCGCTGCCTTCGCCGCCTTCAGCGCCTTCTGATATGCCCGTTCGACACTGTCGAGATCCGCCAGCGCCAATTCGGTGTTGATGACTTCAATATCACTCGCCGGGTCAATCTTGCCCGCGACATGAATGATGTCGTCATTCTCGAAGCAGCGCACCACATGTGCGACGGCATCTACTTCGCGAATGTGCGCCAGAAACTTGTTGCCCAGTCCCTCGCCTTTCGAGGCTCCCGCCACCAATCCCGCGATGTCCACGAATTCCACCGTGGTCGGGAGGATTTTTTCCGGGTGCACGATCGCCGCCAATTTCTCGAGGCGCGGGTCCGGCACCGGCACCACGCCCACGTTGGGATCGATGGTGTAGAAGGGATAATTCTCCGCTGCGATTTGCGCTCGCGTGAGCGCATTGAACAGCGTGGACTTGCCCACATTGGGCAATCCGACGATTCCGCAACGGATTGGCATTAGACTTTTCCTGCCCGGCTGTGCAAGCGGGTCATGGCGCGTTCCGCGCCTTGTTCGAGCAGCAGCGGGATACAGTCCACTGCCGTGGTAACGGCATCCAATATCAGATCTTCTTCAGCGCGCGGCGCGCGTGTCAGAACATAGTCGATGACTTCAGCTTTGTTGCCAGGATGGCCAATACCTAAACGCATGCGCCAGAACGTCTCACCGATATGCGCGATGGTGTCTCGCAGACCATTGTGACCGCCATGGCCGCCGCCTTGCTTCAAGCGCACCGTGCCCACGGGAAGGTCGAGTTCGTCATGCGCCACGAGGATGTCCGGCGGTGAAATCTTGTAGAACTCGCTCAATTGCCGGATCGACAGGCCGCTGCGATTCATATAGGTCGTGGGCTTCAGCAGCACGACCTCATGCCCTTCGATATTGATCTTCGCGGTCTCGCCCGAATATTTTCGGTAATCGCGAAACTCGCCGCCGTGACGGCGCGCAAGCAAATCCACAAACCAGAAACCCGCGTTGTGCCGAGTCACCTGATGTTCGGGCCCTGGATTGCCCAGACCAACGATAATTCGCAACGGTAAACCAGCCATGAGACAAAGCCTTTAAAAGACAAGGGCCGTCAAACCGACGGCCCTCATGACATAACGCTTTTAGAGAATTACTTCTTCGCGTCTTTCTTTGCCGGTTCCTTTTTGGCTTCCTCTTTCTTCGCAGGCGCCGTCTTGGCGGCGTCGGCTCCCGCTGCCGGCGCCCCCGGTGCTCCAGCTGCTGCCGGTGCTGCACCCGCTGCCGCGCCTTCCGCACCCGGTGCCGCCGCTGCCACTGCAGTGGGCTCCGGCTCTTCGGCGCGCGGGCTATGAATCGCGACTACCGCCGCATCTTCTTTCGCCAACTCCACCAGCACGACATCCTTCGGAACCTTCAGCTGTGATAAGTGGATGCTCTCGTTGAGCGAGAGCCCGGAAATATCGACTTCGATGAATTCCGGCAAGTCCTTCGGCAGGCAGGAAATCTCCACCTCGGTGCGCATGTGCGACACGATGCCGCCCTGCGACTTGACGCCCGGCGAAACCGCCGCGCCGGTGAAGTGCAAAGGTATGCTGATGCGAATCTTTTCGTTCTCTTCGACGCGCTGGAAGTCGACGTGCACGATGGCATTCTTGAAGGGGTGCCGTTGCACATCCTTCAAGATAGCTGCCTGCGACTGATCGCCCACCTTTAAATTCAAGATGGTCGAATAAAAGCGTTCGTTCTCGAGCATGATCAGCAGCTTCTGATGACTCAAGGTGAGAGTGCGCGCGGCCAAGTGGCCGCCATAAAGAATTGCCGGCACTTTTCCATCGTGACGCAGGCGGCGGCTCGCACCTTTGCCTTGCGTCTCGCGGAACTCGGCAACGAGTTCGAAAGAGGTTTTCATAATCTTCTCCAGTTACATCACAAACAAGAGCGCCCTTGCATCGCGACCAATTGCTTAGGGCGCCGACCTAAATCAAGCTAATCGATATACAGCGAACTCACCGATTCCTCATCGCTGATGCGGCGGATGGTTTCAGCCAACAATCCGGCCACGCTCAGCTGGCGAACGCGCTTGCACGCCATACCCGCCTCCGACAGCGGTATGGTGTCGGTGACCACCAACTCATCCAGCACCGATTTCGAGATCTTTTCGATCGCCTGGCCGGACAAGACCGGATGCGTAATGTACGCCACGACCTTGAGCGCCCCCTCGTCTTTAAGCGCTTGCGCGGCCTGACACAGCGTGCCCGCCGTATCCACCATGTCATCGACGAGCACGCAGGTCTTGCCCTCGACCTCGCCGATGATGTTCATCACCTTCGACTCGTTCGGCCTCGGCCGGCGTTTGTCGATAATGGCCAGATCCGCATCGTCCAACCGCTTCGCCAGCGCTCGGGCGCGCACCACGCCGCCCACATCGGGCGACACCACAATCATGTTCTGGTACTTCTGCTTCCAGACCTCGCCGAGCAGCACCGGCGATGCGTACACATTGTCCACCGGGATGTCGAAAAAGCCCTGAATCTGATCCGCGTGCAAATCCACCGTCAGCAATCGATCCACACCGGCGCGCGTCATCATATTCGCGACCAGTTTGGCGGTGATGGCCACTCGCGTGGCGCGCGGCCGCCGGTCTTGGCGGGCATAGCCGAAATACGGCACCACCGCGGTCACCCGCTTCGCAGATGCCCGCCTGCAGGCATCCGCCATCATCAACAACTCCATCAAATGTTCG
>Ga0207065_1119_pt2 | contig 11650 bp, 10 predicted proteins | sample Alteio_BWMinCont_27_FD_153492 | JGI IMG/M metagenome (GOLD analysis project Ga0207065, IMG submission 153492) | Enriched cells from forest soil in Barre Woods Harvard Forest LTER site, Petersham, Massachusetts, United States -... | ecosystem: Environmental > Terrestrial > Soil > Temperate forest >...
GCCGGGGCAGGCATGACAAAGTCATGTTTTCTTAAGTTAGTGCCATTCAGGCATGACCCCATTGCCGTTAAAAAAACAAATTACTAAGCTGCACATAATCCGCAACGCTTAATTGCTCTGGACGCAATTGCGGATCAATGGTTGTTTTATTCCAGTCGACATCCGTCATGATGGACTTCAAGCAATTCCGTAATGTTTTACGCCGATGAGAAAATGCAAGCTTCACCAAATTTGCAAAGTGTTGGTAATTTTTCGCAGGGTGTGGAATTTCATGATAGGGAACTAATCTGACAACGCTCGAGTCGACTTGCGGTGGTGGATAAAACGCACTCGGTGGAACGTGAAATAAGGAAGTGACCTTGCAATGATACTGCACCATAATACCCAGCCGGCCATAATCATCATCACCCGCGTGAGCCGCCATGCGATCGACAACTTCTTTTTGTAGCATAAAATGCATGTCAGTAATGTGCTGAGAATATTCCAATAAATGAAAAATCAACGGCGTTGAAATGTTGTAAGGAAGATTGCCAATAATTCGTAATGATTCGCTATCTTGCAATAAACTTTTAAAATCAAATTCTAAGGCATCAGCTTGATGAACGATTAAGGCACCTTTCCCTAAGCAACGTATCTTCAAAGCAGGAATGAGATCCCAGTCAAGTTCAATGACATCTAATTGGCCAACAATTTTTAATATCGGCAGAGTCAATGCGCCTTGTCCGGGACCGATTTCGACAATATGTTGATCGGACTGCGGATCAATCACGTCAACTAAACGTTGAATAATCTGCTTATCATGTAAAAAATGTTGGCCGAAGCGTTTGCGTGCAACATGCATGAGTTTAGACTTGTCCTAAAGCGCGTTTTGCCGGTCCAAATCCTTTCGCCGCGGCTTTTTCAAACCATGCTTTGGCGATAGTCCTATTCAATTCTGTGCCCAATCCATGTTGATACATGAGGCCAAGATTGTATTGCGCACTAACCAAACCATTTTCAGATGCTTTTTGGTAGTACTGTAATGATAAAGGATAGTTTTGCGCGACACCTTTGCCTGCAGCATACATATAGCCTAATTCATTTTGCGCGTAAGGGTTGCCATGGTCGGCTGCTTTCGTAAACCAATTCACAGCTTGGCCATAGTTTTGTGTTGTCCCTTGGCCGAGGAAATAGTTCATTCCCAAACTAAATTCCGCATCGGAATTGCCAGCATTCGCTGAGCGCTCAAACCAACCCGTTGCATAAGTATAATTGCGTGGCACACCGAGTCCTTTGCGATATAAATAGCCTAGCGAGTATTGGGCCTTTGCATTCCCTTGACGTGCAGACGCTTGATAATATTTTGCGGCCATCGAGTAATTATGCTGCTGCGCATAACTGTTGCCCGTTTTATACTGCTCATCTGCATTGCCTTGCAGTGTTTCACCAGCTGATAAATCGGTATCGATTGGAACTTGTGTCGCACAGCTTACGCTAAGAATGCATAAGCTCGTGATGAATAATTTTTTAAAAAAATCCTGCATAGTTGTATTCCTTAGTTTATTAATGCTGCCAAGCAGGAATTGCTTGATCATTAAATATTTCTTTTGCGGCTTTTAAAACCTCTTCGGATTGAATGGAGTCGACGAGTTGTTTAATCCGGGGATCCTCTTTTTCATCCGAGCGTACCACAATGATGTTGGCATAAGGCGAGTTATGATCTTCGTGAAAAATAGCATCTTTCGTCGGAGATAGACCCGCAGGGATAGCATAATTCGTATTAATCACTGCAATCGCAACATCGGGTAAGCTGCGCGCCAATTGTGCTGCATCCAGCTCTTTGAAGTTTAATTGTTTCGGGTTGCTTTCGATATCAGCGGGTGTTGCATAAAGCCCGGCTGCTTTCTTTAACTTTATAATGCCGGCTTTTTGTAATAACAATAATGCACGGCCTTCGTTGCTTGGGTCATTGGGAATAGCAACGATAGCATGGGCTGGGAGAGCTTGAACTTTTTCAATTTTATGCGAATAAACGCCCATGGGATAAACAAATGTTTTGCCGACGGTAATTAAAGAAAAATGCCGGTCTTTCATTTGTTGATCAAGATAAGGTTGATGCTGGAACATATTGGCATCAATACTGCCATCTGAAAGCGCATTATTCGGTTGGACATAATCGGTGAATTCAACAATTTTGATGTTTAATCCGTATTTATCTTTCGCGACTTGTTTGGCAACTTCCATTAATTGGGTTTCTGGGCCTGAGATTGTGCCAATTTTGAGCGTATTTTTATCGTGAGTTTCCCCGCAAGCTGACAACATGAGTGCAGAAAGAATTATCAAAACGTGTTTTATATGACGGAGCATAGGATCTATTACCTTTTTTTGTAAAACGAGGCAGGCATTATAAAACTAATTTTTGTGTCGAGAAAACCTCTTAGCGAGATAATCACCAGAAAATTGGACCAATTGGACTAATGCAATCATGATAACAATCGTTAAAAACATCATGGTGACATCAAAACGATGATATCCATAGCGGATCGCAAGGTCGCCAAGACCTCCGCCCCCAACAGCACCGGCCATCGCTGAAAAACCAATTAAACTGACGATGGCTAGGGTCAAGCCATTGATAATCCCCGGTAGTGCTTCAGGAATGAGGACTTTGCGTATAATCTGCCAGGACGTGGCGCCCATCGCCGTTGCCGCTTCAATTAAGCCGCGATTGACTTCAAGCAATGCATTTTCAACCACGCGGGCTATAAATGGCATGGCAGCAAGACTCAATGGCACAATAGCCGCATTGACCCCGATGGATGAACCTACCAACAGCCGTGTTAATGGGATGACAGCAATCATTAAGATGATAAAAGGAATCGAACGCATGGTATTAACGATCATCGCGAGAATTTGATAGACCGCGGGTTGCTCAAGGATATTACCTTTGCGAGTTACAAAGAGAATAATCCCCAGTGGTAAGCCGACGAGGGTTGCAAATAGGCTGGAGACAACGACCATATAAATCGTTGCAACACTGGCATTAAGCAAAAGGAATAATGTCGTTTGGGACATAGCCGATAACCTCAATTTGGACGCCCAGGTGTTGTAAAAACCCGACGGCAGCTTCTAATTTATTGTTTTCGCCAGCAACAGCGAGAATCATAATACCCATGGCATGATATTTCACATATTCCACATTGGCTTGTAAGATATTGATACGTAATTTAAATTTATTAATCAGTTGCGAAATAATCGGTTGTGTCGCGGTCTTCTCCCAAAACCATAAGCGCCAAACTTGATGAGAGTCAGGTTGTTCCGTGAGGCTAAGACTTGTTGCAATCGTGCGGGGCAGTGAATGAGTCAAAGAAGAGGTTATGAAGTTTTTAGCAATCGCTGTTTTGGGATGGGCAAAAAACTCACCCACTTCATTTTCTTCGATTAATTGACCTTGATGCAGAATCCCCACGCGGTCACAGCAGGCTTTGATGACGGACATTTCATGCGTGATGAGTAATATAGTTAGATTGAGTTTGTCACGGATGCTCTTTAATAATTCGAGAATGTTATTGGTTGTTTCGGGATCCAGGGCCGAGGTTGCTTCATCTGATAATAAGACATGGGGTTTGGAAGCCAATGCTCTAGCGATCGCGACGCGTTGTTTTTGGCCGCCGCTCAGTTGCGAGGGATAATCATTTCTTTTATCAGTTAACCCAGTCAATTCGAGTAAGGGGGTGATGGTGTCGGCTATTTCCGCCGCGGTACTTCCGCTTAACTCCAAGGGCAACGCGATATTGTCGTAGACCGTGCGTGATGAAAGTAAATTGAAATGCTGGAAAATCATGCCTATTTTACGTCGCGCGGCGCGCAGCTGCGCGCTGGAAAGCGCTGTTAGCTCTTCACCAGCCACAATGACCTGGCCTTGTGAAGGTTTTTCTAATAAATTAACGCAGCGGATCAGGGTGCTTTTGCCCGCGCCGCTTTTGCCGATGATCCCGAGTATTTCGCCAGGCTTCACATGCAAATTGATATTTTGCAGAGCGGTGATTTCGCCTTCGGCCGAGGAGTATTTTTTAGTGATTTCGTTTAAAATGATCATTTGTATATAATGCCAGCTTTTTCGGATTTTTGAATAAAAATTTTATAGACCCTAATCAAAGGAAATACAGTGATTTCACCTTTACTGACAGATTTATACCAGCTCACCATGGCTTATGGCTATTGGAAATTAGGCTTACATGAGCGCGAAGCTGTATTTCACATGATTTTTCGTAAATTGCCTTTCCATGGCAATTATGCAGTGGCTTGTGGTTTGGGGACAGTAATCGAGTTCTTAAATCAATGGCAATTTACAGAGGATGATATTGTCTATTTGCGTGGACTGCGGGCTCCCAATGGCTCCCACTTGTTCTCATCTGAGTTTCTGGATTATTTAAAAAATTTAAAATTTAGCTGTGATATCGATGCTGTGCCTGAGGGGACGGTAGTATTTCCGCACGAGCCTTTAATTAGAATTAAAGGGCCGTTGTTGCAAGGTCAATTACTGGAGTCGACCTTATTAAATATCATTAACTTCCAGACGCTCATTGCGACGAAAGCTGCGCGAGTTTGCCAAGTGGCTAAAGGTGATACGGTCTTAGAGTTCGGTCTGCGTCGTGCACAAGGACCTGATGGCGCATTGTCAGCTAGTCGGGCATCTTACATTGGCGGGGTGAATGCGACGTCGAATGTATTGGCCGGCAAACTTTATGATATTCCCGTGAGCGGCACGCACGCCCACAGTTGGGTGACGGCATTTCCCAATGAAAAAAATGCTTTTACTGCGTATGCCAGTGTCATGCCGCATAATTGCATCTTATTAGTGGACACTTATGAAACTCTACAAGGTGTTAAACATGCAATCGAAGTGGGTAAAACGCTACGTGAACAAGGCGGTGAGTTACTCGGTGTGCGTCTTGATTCAGGTGATATGGCATCATTAAGTATTCAGGCACGTAAATTGTTAGATGAGGCTGGATTTGCGAGTACCAAAATCATTGCAAGTAATAGCTTAGATGAATATGCAATTCAAAAACTCAAACAACAAAAAGCACCCATTAATGTTTGGGGAGTGGGAACGAATTTAGTAACAGCTTATGATCACCCGGCATTGGATGGTGTTTACAAGTTATCGGCTTTACAGGATGCAGAAGGTGTCTGGCAATATAAATTAAAATTATCCGAGCAAGCCATTAAAATTTCTAATCCAGGAATTTATCAAGTTCGCCGGTATTTTGCAGGCAAGCAGCAGCTCATGGATGTGATGTACGATATTGAGCTGGGAATTTCCGAGCGACCTGAATCTATGTCGCTTGATGCGCCACATAAGGCTTTAGCATTAGATCATTTTGATTCGTTTGTTGATTTGCTTGTGCCAATTTATGCAAAAGGACATTTGGTCTATGCAAAAAAATCCATTCATACCATTCGTGACGAAGCGATCCGCAATGTAGACGCGTTTTTACAAGCGCAGACGGATAATAGCTATGCGATTGGCCTGGAAAAAAATCTACATGACTTAAAGCAGCGTTTGATTACAGAGGTTTCATTAAATTTACCATGAGTGAAAAAAAATTCCCGCTGCGCCGTGTGCGTAGCTTTGTGCGTCGCGATGGCCGCATGACGGATGCGCAACGTAGTGCTCTTAAAGAATTATGGCCAACCATTGGATTGAATTTTGCCGATGGATTATGTGATTTTTCACATGTTTTTCAGCGCGAAGCGCCGCGTGTTCTGGAGATTGGTTTTGGATCCGGTCAATCCTTGTTGGCTATGGCGAAAGCGCATCCCGAGCAAGATTTTATTGGAATTGAAATGCATCAACCCGGAATCGGCGCGTTGATCTTAGGGATGCAGTTGCAGGAAGTGCATAATATTCGAATTTATTATGCCGATGCAGTGGAAGTTCTCGAGCGTTGTATTCCGAATGAAAGTTTAGATGTGGCACAAATCTTCTTTCCAGATCCATGGCCGAAACGCAGGCATCATAAGCGGCGTCTGATTCAACCGGCTTTTGTTAATCTGGTGACCAGTAAACTAAAGCGCGGCGGTACGTTACATTTGGCAACTGACTGGGAAGATTATGCGGTCGAGATGATGGCAGTTTTGTCAAATGCGGAAGAATTGATTAATTTAGCCGGCGCAAAGCAATATTCAAATCGATCTAGTCAGCGTCCTATCGTGACGAAGTTTGAGCGGCGCGGAACGGAAGATGGACGCCAGATTTGGGAATTGCAATTTGCGAAGGTTTAAGTGCCGCAAAGTTGTCACCCCGCAAAATTCCTGTCCATTACCAGTGAGAAAAAGTATATTCTTCCACAGGAATTTGTGCGGGGCCTGGAAATGTCCTTGCTTACGTAAGTGAGAGACGAACCAGATCCCGCACAATTTTTTTGTGATATTCATTACTTCTTTTCACTTAATCGGACAAAAAATTTGCGGGATGACAGCTCAGTAAAGAAGGTGAATCCGCATTTTTCTCTGGACAGAAATACACTGCTTCAATACCCTTGTAACACTTGAATTTTATGGAAGGGATGACCTAGTGAATATTAGAATAATAAAATTACTTTCTGTATTTATTTTGGCTTTCGGTGTTGTGCCGACCAGTTTTGCCGTTGCAAACGGGGCTTATTTTGGTTTGCAAGCAGGTATGTCGCAAACGAAGGTCAAATCGATTGATGGCTTTCCTTCGAAGAGCACGAGCGGTGTCGGTGGCGGCTTAGTGATCGGCAATCAATTTGCTAAATATTTTGCTGCCGAGTTTTTTGTGACTCATTTTGCTAATGCAAGGTCAAGTGCAGAGTCAGCGCCTGTCAGTTGCGGCAGTTCGCTTATTCATACCAATGCCACCGGTATTGCAGGTAGAGGTATTGTCCCAATTGGATCATCAGGGTTAGATGGCTACTTGAAACTCGGTGCGGGATTTGTAAGATCCAGCGGCGGTGGTGAATGTCCTAGTACGCGAACGACATCGACAGCGCGGCCGATCGTCGGTTTAGGGGTGAGTTATGCTTTCACACAAACTATGGTCGGTGATCTTTCTGCGACCTATCTTCCCATGAATAGCACGGTTAAGAGTTCCACATTGATTGCGCTAGGTATTTCCTATCATTTTGTTGACATATATTGCGGCCAGTTTTTGTGTTAGCGTCATTGCGAGCGCAGCGAAGCAATCCAGGGAGGCTCGGCAGAAGAAAAGCACTAGATTGCTTCGCTCGCAATGACCGACTTATTGTTTAATCAAAAACATCCCCATCAAATCATTCAAAAACCGCCGTCCCAACTCCGTCGGTTTTAATAAAGTTGGATCTTCAACCAAAAGCTTTTTCGCTTTCGCTTGAGTGAGTATCGGTTCAAGAACCACTGTCTCAAGCCCAGTTCGCTGTGTAAACAAATTCAGAGGGACCCCATTCGTCAACCGTAAAGCATTCAGCATAAATTCAAAAATCACATCCTGCTCTGAAAGTATGGTTTCTTTGGCAACAAATGCTTTGCTCTCATCAAGATAGTCTTTTGGGGTTCTCATCTGCCAATGGCGCGTAATCACCTGTTTATCCACATCCGTTATTTTGCTATGCGCGCCAGCGCCTATTCCTAAATAATCACCAAACTCCCAGTAATTCAAATTGTGCACGCATTCTTTGCCCGATTTTGCATAAGCCGAGACTTCATATTGTTCCAAACCCTGCTCTGCAATTATTTTTTTGCCTTCTTCTTGAATGTCCCAGAGCGTTTCATCTTCGGGCAAGCGCGGTGGTTTGCTGTAAAAAACGGTATTCGGTTCAATCGTTAATTGATACCAAGATAAATGCGGCGTATTCCAAGCCAGAGCATCTTTCAAGTCGTGCAGCGCATCAGCGATCGACTGCCCAGGTAATCCATGCATGAGATCCAGGTTCATATTATCGAACCCTGCTTTTTGTGCAGCATCAATGGCTCGCAAAGCATGATCTCGATGATGGATGCGACCAAGTCTTTGTAATTTTTCATCCTGTAAGCTTTGAATTCCCAAAGAAAGTCGATTGACTCCCGCCTGTCTAAAGCCAATAAAGCGTGACTCATCCACTGTTCCAGGATTTGCTTCTAACGTGATTTCAATATCGGGCCCGATATTCATGAGCGTATTGACCCCTGTCAGAATTTTATCGATAGCTTGAGCTGAGAATAAGCTAGGTGTGCCGCCACCGAAGAATATGCTCACCAGACGCCGCCCCCAAATCCGTGGTAGCTGTTCATTGAGATCTTTTAACAACGCGTCAACATACAAATCCTCTGGAATACCATTGCGCGACTCATGTGAGTTGAAATCGCAATAAGGACACTTGCGCACACACCACGGGATATGGATATAAAGACTTAATGGAATAGTGACAGTAAATTTTTGCATGGGCGCAGTTTAACTGGTTTTGTGTAAAAAATGTAGGGGTCGTCATCGAGCAAAGGGATCACGTGCCAACATCCTGTCATTGCGAGCGCCCTAGCCCCCTTCGGGGGCAAACATCGGGAAAGAACTTTTGTTAAAATCGCCGGCGATATGATTGTGGATAAAAAGCCGGCGCTACATTAGTGTCCACGAGCCTGATTGCGAGTTTGGTTACAGGGGTCTAGCGACAACATCATTGGTGAAGTGCAATCGCACTATCCCGTTTGGGAGATAGCTCCTTAATTAACCCCTGCTCCACAAACATATCATTTTAACTTTCTATAGGAAGAATGATATGCGTAAAGATACCCAAAAAAAGCGATCTAAGTCAAAGAAAAAAGGAGGCAAAAGCCTCATTCAACTACCAATCCATTTGGACCATATTAATAAAATGGCAGCTGGAATAGATATTGGTTCAAAGTCCCACTTTGTTGCTGTGCCCAAAGGATGCGCAGAGACCTGTGTCCGTGAATTCAAAAGTTTTACCCGCGATTTAATTGCATTGGCTGATTGGCTTGAAGAATGTGGAATAGAAACAGTTGCAATGGAGTCAACGGGTATTTATTGGATTCCCCTCTACGAGCTCCTAGAATCACGAGGATTTGAAGTTAAGCTGGTCGATGCAAGGCATGTAAAAAACGTGAGTGGCCGAAAAACAGATGTTCTGGATTGTCAATGGCTTCAACAGCTGCACACTTATGGTTTATTAAATGGTGCCTTTCGTCCCAATCAAGAGATATGTGAATTAAGAACCTATTCACGGCAACGGGGTATGCTAATTCAACAGGCATCCGCTCATATCCAACATATGCAGAAAGCGATGAGCCAGATGAATATACAATTGCATAACGTTATAAGTGATATAACGGGTGAAACGGGATTAAAAATAATTTGCGCAATAGTGGGAGGAGAGCGAGACCCGAAAGTATTGGCGACTTATCGTGATCGTCGCTGTAAAAACTCACTGAAAATAATACAGGACTCACTGACAGGAAGTTATCGTGAAGAACATATATTTACTTTAAAACAGGCTTTGGAGCTTTATACTTTTTATCAGGGAAAAATAGCGGCGTGCGATGATGAAATTGAAAAAAAACTATTAACATTAGATGAATGCAGGAAAGTTGAAGAAAGTGAATTGAATAAACGAGCATCAAAACGCAAGGGGAAAGGTAGAAGTAAAAATGCGCCTTTATTTAATTTAAAATCGCATTTAATTCGCATAACGGGAGTAGATTTAACTGCAATTCCGGGAATTGAAGCTACTAGTGCACTAAAAATTATATCTGAAATTGGGCTTGATTTAAGTCGATGGAGAAACAGCAAACAATTCGCTTCTTGGTTAGGATTATGCCCAGGAAATAAAGTTTCAGGAGGGAAACGTTTAGGAGGAAAAAGCAAACGCACCGCCAATCATGCAGCATCAACATTACGGATGGCAGCTAGTACACTCCATAGAAGTGATAGCGCGCTAGGTGCATTTTTTCGCAGATTAAAGTCCCGATTGGGCGCCCCAAAAGCTACTACGGCTGCGGCACATAAATTAGGGGTAATTATATTTGAGATGATAAAGAACGGAATAGAATACGATGAAGTTGGTCAGGATTATTATGAAAAGCTATACCGAGAACGATTAGTAAAAAATTTAAGTTTCCGTGCAAAAATGCTAGGATTTGACCTTGTGGCCACTACTTGTTAATCAACAAGTTACAGGGAAGTTCTTTGGGAGCGCAGCGAAGCAATCCAGGCTAAAGTTAATATGAAACGCTGCCCTGGATTGCTTCGCTGTGCTCGCAATGACTGGTAGTGCAAAGTTTCCGAGCTCTGTTATACTCTAGCGCTTTCAGCTAAAAATTCAGGAACCTTGCGATGCAACCAGCCCCACGAAAAATTTTAGTGACCAGCGCATTGTTTTATGCAAATGGCTCTCTCCATTTAGGCCATGTCGTTGAAACCATTCAGACCGACATTTGGGTCCGTTTTCAAAAAATGCGCGGTAATGATTGTATTTATGTCTGCGGTTGCGATGCGCACGGCACACCCATCATGATTCAAGCTGAAAAATTGCAGATTCCACCCGAAGAATTGGTAAGCTCAGTCCGACTCGAGCATCAAAAAGATTTAGCGGGTTTCTTAATTGAAATGGATAACTACTACACCACCCATTCAAAAGAAAACAAAGAGATTGTGGATACCGTTTATGAACGTCTCAATGCAAACGGCGATATTCACAAACGCGTCATTGATCAAATGTATGATCCCATCAAAAACATGTTCCTCCCTGATCGATTTATTAAAGGTGAATGCCCACGCTGCGGAACCAAAGATCAATACGGCGATAGCTGCGAATCTTGTGGCGCAACGTATTTACCGACGGAATTAAAAAATTCTTATTCCACATTATCCGGTGCAAAACCAATTGAAAAACAATCCGAGCATTACTTTTTTAAATTACAAAATTACGAAAAAATGTTGCATGACTGGACGCATGCCAATCATCTACAAGAACAAGTCACCAATAAATTAGATGAATGGTTCAAAGACGGTTTAAAAGAATGGGATATTTCGCGCGACAAACCTTACTTTGGTTTTAACATCCCGGGCGAAACCGATAAATATTTTTATGTTTGGTTAGACGCACCGATTGGTTATATGGCGAGTTTTAAAAATCTGTGTGAAACGCGCAAGAATTTAGATTTTAACGAATACTGGAACTCCGCTAGCAAAACTGAGCTATATCATTTTATTGGAAAAGATATTATTTATTTTCACGCTTTATTTTGGCCGGCGTTGTTAAGCGGCGCGAAATTTCGCACACCTACTGCAATTTTTTGCCATGGATTTTTAACCATCGACGGCCAAAAGATGTCGAAATCACGCGGCACGTTTATTAAAGCACGCACGTATCTTGAGCATTTAAACCCAGAATATTTACGTTATTATTTTGCCGCGAAATTAAGTGCGCGCATGGAAGATTTGGATTTGAGCTTTGATGATTTTGCGCAACGCGTCAATTCTGATTTAGTCGGAAAATTTGTGAATATCGCTAGTCGCTGCGCCAGCTTTATTAATAAAAATTTTGCTGGGCAATTATCTGGAACATTAGTGGAACCGACTTTATTTGCTGACTTTGCAGCTGCGGGCGATGATATTGCTGAGAAATATGAAAATCTTGAATTTAGTCAAGCTATTCGTCAACTCATGGCGTTA
>Ga0207065_1206_pt1 | contig 11456 bp, 10 predicted proteins | sample Alteio_BWMinCont_27_FD_153492 | JGI IMG/M metagenome (GOLD analysis project Ga0207065, IMG submission 153492) | Enriched cells from forest soil in Barre Woods Harvard Forest LTER site, Petersham, Massachusetts, United States -... | ecosystem: Environmental > Terrestrial > Soil > Temperate forest >...
GCCGGACATTGATGAGAGTAATAATGTGTGGAAAGGGAACTGATTTTAATTATGAGTTATGGGTTATGAATTATGAATTGAGTGGTTTTCCCATTATTCATAACTTATATCCTATAACCAATATCTAATTAAAGCCGCTCTTTCAAAATCTCCATTTGCTGCGACTTCCAGTCGGAGAAATTACCTGCCAGGATATGAGCACGCGCCTGTCTGACAAGATGCATATAGAAGGCAAGATTATGAATACTGGCGATGGTGAGTGCCGTGAGTTCTTTACTCTTCATCAAATGCCGGAGGTACGCTTTGCTGTATTGGTTGCTGAAGGAACACTCAATTCCATCATCGATAGGAGAAAAATCGTTTTCCCATTTTTTATTATCAATATTTATCACGCCATGGGAAGTAAACAACATTCCATTTCTTCCGTTGCGGGTGGGCATCACACAATCAAACATGTCGATACCAAGACTGATACATTCCAATAAATTCCAGGGTGTACCCACTCCCATCAGGTAACGTGGTTTTTCAGCAGGTAAATGTTCACAGCAAAAAGCCGTCAAAGCATATAATTCTTCATCAGGCTCTCCCACACTCAATCCGCCAATCGCATTTCCAGGTGCATTTTTGGAAGCTATATAATCACAGGATTGGCGACGGAGATTTTCAAATATCCCGCCCTGCACAATCGGAAAAAGGCTTTGCGCATATCCATATCTGTCAGGTGTCTCATTGAATCGTTTTAAACATCGGTCAAGCCAGCGGTGAGTCAGATGCATGGACTTCTCTGCGTATTCATATCCGGTACCAAATGCTGGACATTCATCAAAAGCCATGATAATGTCACCTCCAATACTTCTCTGAATATCCATAACCTTCTCCGGACTGAACATATGAGGTGAACCGTCGATATGGGACTTAAACATCACTCCTTCCTCTGAAATTTTCCTTGTCCCGGCAAGAGAAAAAACCTGATATCCTCCGCTATCAGTTAGTATGGGAAGTTTCCAGTTCATAAATCTGTGCAACCCCCCGGCATTTTCCAAAACCCCGGTGCCCGGACGCAGGTAAAGATGATAAGTGTTTCCCAGGATTATTTTAGCCTGAATCTCCTGAACCAGCTGATCTCCCGTAACAGCTTTTACGCTGCCGGCTGTACCTACAGGCATAAAAATAGGGGTTTGGATTTCCCCATGATCAGTATATATCAAACCAGCGCGTGCGGATGAATGTGAATCTTTCCCGTTTAATTCAAATGTTAACAGGGCCATAGTAGGGGCGCAATTTAAGGCTTAAAGCGCTTCGCCCGCTGAAGCGTAGCGTAGGTGGGTAAGGCGTAAGGCTGAAAGCTTAAGGCTTGACGTTTAACGATTTTAGTTGACAGTAGTTAGTTGACAGCAGGTAGTCTATTATCCACAATTTCATATTTGCCATATTAAACCTAAGGCTTTAGGCGTTAAGCTTTAAGCGTTAGGCGTTAAGCTTAAGCCTGAAATCCGTATTTTTACCATCCCTAACTAACTGTGGTTCGATGCTTAAACTGCCCCCTTATCTCTTGTGGAGTGAAATCTGGTTTACCCTATTCTGTATAATCTGCTTTATCCAGCTTTTTTATTATATATGGTTTTTCCAACGGCTTGCATTTTTCCGCAAGCCTTCGAAAAGTAAATCGCAGCAACATCCGGTAAGTGTTATTATCTGCGCAAGGGATGAAGCCATGAACCTGGCATCAAATCTTCCCGGAGCGCTTTCCCAAACCTATCCGAGCACACACGAAGTGATCGTTGTCAACCACAACAGCCAGGACGATACAAGATACCTGCTTGAGGAATTCAAAAAGACTTTCAAAGGATTGCATATCGTAAATCTTGAATATGAAGCAAAAGGAATTCCGGGTAAAAAATACCCGTTGAGTATGGGAATTCGCGAAGCCAGACATGAAGTGATGTTATTAACGGACAGCGATTGTGTTCCCGTAAGCGAATTTTGGGTTGAAAAAATGCAGGACGGATACCAGGAAGGTACGCAGATCGTATTGGGATATAGTCCTTATAAGAAAAAACCTGGTATGCTGAATAAACTCATACGCTTTGAAACCTTTCATTCGGCGCTTCAATATTTGTCTTTCGCGCTGGCGGGTCAGCCTTATATGGGGGTAGGAAGAAATCTTTCATATAAGAAAGATCTTTTCCTGAGAAATAAGGGGTTTTCTTCTATAAATCATGTGCCAGGCGGTGACGATGATTTATTTGTCAATAAAGTAGCCACCGCAGCAAATACACGAATTGTGATTGATCCGGATTCTTTTACGGTGTCAGAATCAAAAAAAACCTTTCGGGAATGGGTGCGCCAGAAAACCCGCCATTATACAACAGGTAAATATTATAAGTCAAGGCACAAATTCCTGCTGACATTCTATTCAATAAGCCATATTTTATTTTATCCTGCCTTCATTCTCAGTCTCTTTTATTTTCAATGGCAATGGACCCTGGCTGTTTTCTTGATCCGGTTTTTTGTACAGGGAATCGTTTATTTCCGTTCTATGAAAAAACTGGGAGAGTCAGATCTTTTTCCTTTATGGTGGCTTCTGGACCTGTGGATGATAGGATATTATATCATCTTTGCACCTTCATTATGGAAGAAGCCACGCGCGGAATGGAGGTGATCACCCGTTTTTTTTCAGATTTTACAATTGAACAAATTCGCCAGCTGAAGGCCCTGGAATCCGTTTACCAGGAATGGAATGTGCAAATAAATGTTATCTCCAGGAAAGATATTGGCAGCCTTTACGAAAAACATGTACTGCATTCCCTGAGCATTGCTGCAGTTTTTAATTTCCCTCCGGGTTCCCGGGTGATAGATATAGGTACAGGAGGTGGCTTCCCCGGAATTCCACTGGCTATTTTTTTCCCTGAATGTGAGTTTCAACTGGTGGATAGTATTGCAAAAAAATTGAAAGTGGTAGATGCAGTGGCCGACGCTCTTTCACTCACTAATATCTGCACCCAGCATATCCGCGCCGAAGAAATTAAAGGAAGAAAATTTGATATCGCCATTTCCCGGGCTGTTGCTCCTTTGAAAGATCTTTGGTCCTGGTCCAGACCACTATTAAAGCCACAAAATATGCATTCAGTCAACGAAAATACGGTTGCGCTGCCAAATGCCAGCGGACTCATTTGTCTAAAAGGTGGTGACCTCGCTGCAGAAATTTCCGAAAGCGGCACCCGTCCCAAAATTTTTGAGATCTATGATCTCTTCCCCGAAGAGTCTTTCAGAGAAAAATATATTCTGCAGGTTCCATATCAGCGTAATGTTTAAGCGATCCGCATTTTTCTTCAAATAAAAGGGTGATTATACTTTTTTATGAAATTCTGTCCCGGGTAATTTTGTGGTTGACCGAAGACCGATGACCGATGTGTCTGATCCAAGCGGCCAACCGTCAACCGTAAACCGCCAACCAATGATAAAAGTTGCCATCGTAGACGATAACCCATTAATGCGCATTGCGCTTGAAAAAATAATATCCGGGGCAGAAGGATTTGAACTGACCGGAAGTTACAGTGATTTGGAGGAAGCGATTGTGCTGATACCTCTGATAATACCCGATGTGGTGCTCATGGATATTAACCTGGGGAATAACGGGTCAGGAATTGATTGTATCCGTAAAATCAAACCTGCCCATCCTGAAATACTATTTATGATCTGTACGGTTTTTGACGATGACGAAAAAATATTCGAAGCATTATGCGCAGGGGCAAATGGATATATGCTGAAAAGAACTTCTTCGATGGAATTAATTCGTGCCATTAAAGACATGTGCGAAGGCGGGGCGCCTATGAGCGGTCTGATTGCAAGGAAAGTAGTAAGTGTTTTCCAGGTGAATGACAGTGGCGGATCGGGATGGAATCCCCTGCATGCAAAAAAAGGAAAGTCACTGCCCGTTTTATCAAATCGTGAAAACGAAATTCTTCAACTGCTCTCCCGTGGCTTACTATATAAAGAAATTGCTGCTAATCTTTATATAAGTTCCGAAACCGTACGCAAACATGTTTATAATATCTACGGGAAACTGCAGGTAGGCAACCGGGTTGAAGCTATCAATAAATATTTTAGAAGATCATGAATACCGATACTAATTACCATTTAAGTTCCAGCTTATTATTATTCCGGTTCACATCAGCCATCCGATGGGAAGCATCAATTTCAATAAGCCTGAGATCCGTGAGTTTATGGTTCACTTCAAATTCATATGAAGGATTTGTCCATTTCCAGGGTTCATAAACGAAACGTGGAATTTTTTTATCCTCATCCGGTTTGATTCCAAACATCGAATAAAGAGGAATATAGGCGAGTTCTTTGCTTCCATCTTTGTATTGAAGCAGAACATCAATAGGCATGGGAATCTGTCCGAGCATTCGAAGTCTGATTCTGGTTTTTCCATTTACTTCCCACAGGCTGTCGATACCATAATCTACTTTTTTGATACTCTTGACCCAGAAATCTTTATACCAGTCCAGTTGCAGATTACTCACTTTCTCGGCCACGCGGAAAAAATCATCTGCGTTCGGATGTTTAAACCGCCATTCGCGGTAATATTCAAGTAAAATCTTATTAAGCACCTGATCACTTACTATATATCCCAGTTGTACCATGAACACGGTTCCTTTATAATAACTCGTTAATCCATATCCAATATTCGTGCTAAAATAATCGGCATAAGTGGTCATAGGTTCCTGGAAACTACTTTTTGCCAGATAGAAATAATTGCTATACTCTCTTTTAAATGTCTGGTCCGCTGAAGTGTCCTTATTCAGAAATCCCCAGTTCCTTGCTGCTGCATATTGTGTAAATCCCTCATCCATCCAGGGGTACTTAAGTTCATTAGTCCCCAGCATACCCTGGTACCAGCTGTGCATCCACTCATGCATCCAGCCCCCGGCATCCTTTAATAAAGTGGCCATTGGATATTCCATTCCTCCGTCACCACCATGTATAAACGAATATTGTTTATAAGGATAGGGACCGTAAGTCTGTTCCATATAGGGAAGTGCTTTTTCAGCCACATCGAGGATATTCAGCCATTTTTTTTCCTGCTCGTTGGTTTTTTTATATAGCAGGTGTAGGGTAAGATCATTGCGGATTTTTTTTGTTACATGAATAAATTCCGGATCTGCTGCCCAAACAAAATCATGTACATTAGGTGCGTAAAAATGCCAGTTCAGTTTTTCTCCGGAAGGTCGGGTTATTTTACTTCCTTTTGTTTCATAACCATATCCGATTTGTTCAGGGTTTTGTAAATAACCTGAACCGCCAAGGATATAGGACCTATCAATATGGATATTTACATCAAAATCTCCCCACACACCATAAAACTCGCGCCCAACATATGGCGTTGCATGCCATCCTTCGTAGTCATATTCACAGATTTTGGGATACCATTGGCTCATGGAATAACGAACTTTTGTATCGGGGTTGTCGCGCCCGCTGCGCCGAATCTGCAGAGGAATCTGGGCTTCGAATTCCATTTCGAAATGAACCGTACTATTGGGAAGAATCGGTTTGGTCAGGTTAACTTCGAGAATGGTTTCTTGCTCCTGAAAAGACTGAGCAACTCCGTTCATTTTTAAAGAAAGAATTTTCTGATATCCGATTTCATCAGGTTTCAAATGCTGGATCCGGTCCTGAACACGCGGGTCCCAATCCGGCTGGTCATTGATCATGACTTTTCCAAGTTCACGGCTGCGGTTGTCCATCATACTGTTGGGCTGAAAAGCATTCCAGTAAAGATGGTAAAAAACTTTTTTTAATGTGTCGGGAGAATGATTGGAATAATCCAGCTGTTGTTTCCCGGTAAAGCGGTTGGTCACCACATTCATATCTATATCCATAACATATTTCACACGTTGTTGCCACCGGTCCGGCTGGGAAAATCCGATGAACGTAAAACATTGCAGGATCAATAAAAATATAACACTACGAAATGATTTTTTCAATTGAGAATTATGCATATTTATTATCATTAAAAAAGTAAAAAGGAAAAAGTAAAAGGAAAAAATAAAAGGAAGTTGCAAAGTTATAATGTTCCATTCACTCTCAAAAATTACCTAGTCTTTAAGTGTAGCCAGCTCTTAAAATTGCATAGTTGTATATTCCAATATCTTCAAAAAAATTAAATATTTCTGAATAAAAAAAAATTCTGATTCAAATATTATCCCGTGCCTTCGATCACAATAACGATTTCTCCCTTGACAGTTCTATCTCTGAAATGTGAAGTGACTTCTTCCAAAGTTCCGCGAATATTCTCTTCAAATATTTTACTGAGTTCCCGGCTTACGGTACATTTTCTGGATGAACCGAAATAACTTGTAAATTCTTCAAGTGTCCTTACCAGTCGCAAAGGAGATTCATAAAACACCATGGTCCTTTCTTCCGTCGCTAATTTTTTTAACAATGTCTGTCTGCCTTTTTTTATTGGAAGAAACCCTTCAAAGCAAAAACGGTTCATAGGGAGTCCGCTATTGACAAGTGCTGGAACAAAAGCGGTTGCGCCTGGCAGACATTCCACGCGGATATTCACCAGAATGCATTCCCGAATAAGAAGGAAAGCGGGATCGGAAACACCGGGTGTTCCTGCGTCTGTTAGCAAAGCCATCACTTTGCCTTGTAATAACTGATCCACTAAATGTCTCAATACCTTATGTTCATTATGCTGATGATAAGGTGTAAGTGGTTTAATGATTTTGTAATGATTCAGAAGCTTCAGCGAGTTCCTGGTATCTTCTGCGAGTATCAGGTCTGCTTTTTTGAGTACCTCAAGTGCACGGAATGTGATGTCCTGTAAGTTTCCGATAGGTGATGGTACGAGGTACAACATTAGTATGGGAGTATGGGAGTATGAGAGTAAGGGAACGTAAATTGCAATACCCGGTTCATAATTCTCATACTTAAACTATAATTTTAAATTTCATTTCCACACTCCCATACTCCCATACTCCCATACTCCCATACTCCCATACTCTCAGTTTATAGTGATCTCATAATATTCCATAACCGGGTTAGCCAGTAACTTTCTGCTCGCTTCTTCGGCTATTTTTTTTGCTTCATCAGAAGAAGAAGCTTCTACCTGGAGCTGGATCGTTTTCCCAATCCGTACATCCTGTACTGTTTTAATTCCAAGATTCTGTAGTCCGCCCATGACTGCTTTCCCCTGTGGATCCAGCAATTCTTTGAGTGGCATTACTTTAACCTGTACCGAAAAATTCATGCTATTCTTTTTTTGAAGAGCAAAGATATGACAATGTAAAAAAGGAAGATTAGCGGAACAGCCAGCCATTGTAAAATAAATATGGCTACCAGTGCTGATAAGATCAATATCAAACGGGGAATTAACTGCGGATCTTTCTTTCCGCCAAACTTCATGGAAAGCATGGGAATGTGACTTATCATAGCGAAAGACAACAAGATCACAATCGCATACAATACCCATTTATTCAGGAGGAGATTTAATATCCAATTACTGTTTCTTGTCCAGTAAATTAATGGAAAAGAAGCAATCATCAAACCAACAGCCGGTACCGGCACTCCTTTAAAACTTCGTGACTGTGTGGTATCCAGGTTGAAAACAGCCAGGCGATAAGCAGCGGCGCAAGGCAGGATGAGAGCGGGGAATACCCAAATCATAGGAACATCGGCTCCATCTTCCTGGCCCATAAAACTCATTCTTAAAAACTGATATATAATCAACCCGGGTGCTAACCCGAAACTTACTACGTCAGCAAGGGAATCCAGCTCACGGCCCAACGGCGAGTTTTGTTTCAACAATCTTGCAAGAAATCCGTCCAGAAAATCCGCAACAGCTGCAAGTCCTATGAATAAAGGCGCCAGCCAGATGCGTTCCGGAAAATCTGCATACTGGGTCCCTTCGGCTGAATATATTATTGTTATCCCATTCTGCAGAATACAGATCACGGCAATACAACCGAAGAATAAGTTAAGCAACGTAAATAAATTTGGGATATGTTTCATCAGGAAAGTATGGGAGTATGGGAGTATGGGAGTGTGGAAATTATATTTAAAATCATTTTATAAATTTGCAAGTCAAAAAATATCTTACGCCTTACGCCTTACGCCTTACGCCTTACGCCTTACGCCTTACGCCTTACGCCTTACGCCTTACGCCTTACGCCTTACGCCTTACGCCTTACGCTTTCTTCATATACGCTTCAATCTCTTCTACTGTAATCGGAATATCCTTCATCAGATCTTTATTCCCGTTCCTGGTAAGCCAAACATTATTTTCAATTCGAATCCCCATTTTTTCTTCCTGAATATAAATTCCCGGCTCCACAGTCAGCATCATACCTGCGCGAAGGGGTTCTGCACGTGGTCCAAGGTCATGCACATCAATACCCAGGTGATGAGAAATACCATGATATAAATATTTCCAGTAAGCAGGCTGCTCAGCAGTTGAATTCTTTACTTCCGCCTTAGTGAGCAAGCCGATCTTTTGAAAAATGATATCAGCTTCCTTGCCTACCTTTATATGATATTCATTGATCGTAATGCCAGGTTTCAGAAGACTTTTGGCATATTGGTGAAGATGCAGGCAGGCATTATAAACCTGCTTCTGGCGTTTGTTAAATTTCCCATTCACAGGAATCGTACGTGTCAGATCCGCATTATATCCTCCGTAATCAGCACCAAAATCCATCAGCATAAGATCTCCGTTCTTACATTCCTGATTATTCGATATATAATGTAATGTGCATGCATTTTCACCGGAGGCAAGAATACTGCTATAAGCCGGACCGGTTGCTCTCTGAGAAAGAAATGAATGAATTATCTCAGCTTCCACTTCGTATTCAAAAACACCTGGCCGGATGAATTTCATCACACGCGAAAAAGTTTTCGCTGTAATATCAATCGCCTGCTGAATCACGACTATTTCTTCTGCAGTTTTGACTGCCCGAAGTTCTTTTAAAATAGTGGCAGCACGCAGGTATTGGTGTAAGGGGTATCGTTTTTTTGTTTCTTTAATAAAGCGGTATTCCCGCGTGTGAATAAGATTGTTTTTCCTGTCATTTTCGTTCGAATCCAGGTAAATATTTTTTGCGAGATGAATCCAAATCTGCAGGAGTGCATCGCTTGTATCCAGCCAGATCACGGTGTTGATGCCTGAAATTTTTTTCCCTTCTTCTGCGCGCAATCTTTTTCCATCCCATTTTTCTTTCAATTCATTGGGTCGTACAAGGATCAGCACTTCCCTGTACTTTGGATCCGGATGATCAGGAAATAAGACCAGGATAGTATCTTCCTGAACAATGCCTGTGAGCCAGTAGAGGTCGCTGTTTTGTTTAAATGGATATATCGCGTCTCCATTGGTAGGAAATTCATCATTACTAACAAATATGGCAATAGAAGCGGGTTGCATTTCCCTGGAAAAACGCTTGCGGTTCTGCTTAAATATCAGGGGGTTTAATGGTAGATATTTCATCCTTATAAGTAGGCTGGATTGGCCAAACCAGCATTTTTAAGCCTCAAAAAGTGGCCGGAATCATTAATTCAAAAAAAACTTAATAAAAACTTGTTATTTTATAAATATTTTCGTCATCTTGGCAGCCTATTGTTTACTACCTAACGACCTCTAACGTTGTTTGCTATAAAAGCTCCTCCAAAAAGGAGCTTTTTTTATTTGTGCGCAGAGTTCCTATCCTGTTTTTTTACTTTTTACTTTTTACTTTTTAATTAAAACAACCCGTACAACTGCGCATCAATCCGTGTGATAATTTCTCCAAGGTGTTCCTCGTTTTCCGGGAATTTATTCTTGTCTACATCAACCACCAGCAGACTGCCTTCTTTATATCCGTCGATCCATTTATTATAAAGATCATTCAGTCTTTTCAGGTAATCGAGCCGGATATTTTCTTCATATTCACGACCACGTTTCTGAATTTGCCCAACCAGTGTAGGTACTGAAGCCTGCAGGTATATTAATAGATCAGGTGGCTGAACCATTCTCTTAAGTGTTTGAAAAAACTGGAAATAATTATTGTAATCCCTTTTGCTCATCAGGCCCATATCATGCAGGTTAGGCGCGAAGATATGTGCATCTTCATAAATTGTGCGATCCTGAATAACCGTTTCCGTGCCACTATATATTTCCAGTAACTGATTCAGTCTCCCATTCAGAAAAAATATCTGCAAATTGAAACTCCAGCGGGGCATATCTTCATAAAAATCGTTGAGATAAGGATTATGATCAACATCTTCGAATTGTGGGATCCATTTATAGTGTTTGCTCAATAATTCAGTGAGGGTTGTTTTACCGGCACCAATATTACCAGCTACGGCGATATGTTTGGGTTTCTTCGTTTTTGCCATTCCTAAATGTAAAATCTTATGAGCGAAATATAAAAAGAATCAAATGGATATCAGAGATATCTAAAACCTAGCGCTTTACGAACTTCCAAAAGGGTTGCTGTTGCGCTTTCCCTTGCTTTCTCTGCTCCTTTCGCGAGGATACTGTCCATCAGAACAGGATCATTCTGCAAGGCAGCAGCTCTTTCCCGGATGGGTGTAATAAATCGGACCATGTCTACTGCCAGTTGCTTTTTCATGTCACCATAACGGATCTGACAATGGTTGAAATCATATTCAAATTTTGCTAAAATTTCAGGGCTGCTTACCAGTCCGAGCAGGGTGAAAAGTCCCTGAATAAATTGAGGTTTTTTACTATTGGCTGAAACAGGTCCCTGGTCAGTTTTTGCCTTCATGATTTTTTTTGTAATGAGGGCATCATCATCGTTCAGGTAAATGGTATTCATCTGTTGTTCGCTCTTACTCATTTTACCACTACCGTCCAGGCTGAGAATTTTAACAAGATCTTCGCTATAGCTAAATGCTTTCGGAATGGGAAAAATTTCGCCATAGCGGTGATTAAATCTTTCTGCAAAGTTCCTTGTCATTTCGATATGTTGTTCCTGGTCTTTACCAACAGGTACATAATGTGCACGGTGAATGAGAATATCCGCTGCCTGCAATACAGGATAAGTTAATAAACCCGCATTAATGTTTTCTGGCTGTTGTCTCACCTTGTCTTTAAACGTAACGGTTTTTTCCAGTTCACCTTTATAAGCAAGCATATTCAGATACAGGTAGAGTTCCGGAATTTCCGGGATATCGCTCTGTGCATAGATCGTACATTTATCCGGATCCAGACCGCCGGCAATAAGTTCAGAAACCAGGCTTCGGGATATTGACTTTAATTCGCTGGTATCGGCATGCGTGGTAAGGCTATGCCAGTCTGCTATAAAAAAATAGCATTGATATTCATTTTGCATCCTAGCCCAGTTCTTAAGCGCCCCGAAATAGTTCCCCAGGTGTAGAAAACCGGTGGGCCGGATACCGCTTAAAACAATTTCTTTATTTTTTTCCATGAGGAAGGCGAAGATAATGAAGAG
>Ga0207065_1209_pt1 | contig 11369 bp, 11 predicted proteins | sample Alteio_BWMinCont_27_FD_153492 | JGI IMG/M metagenome (GOLD analysis project Ga0207065, IMG submission 153492) | Enriched cells from forest soil in Barre Woods Harvard Forest LTER site, Petersham, Massachusetts, United States -... | ecosystem: Environmental > Terrestrial > Soil > Temperate forest >...
TTTTTCATAGGGAATGCCAAAATCTTCAACAGCGCCCCTGAAAGAGAAGGAGTGTTCCGCTTGCCAGAAGGGGGCAAAATGCTCCTTTTCCTGAGCGATCGGAAGATGGGCGAAAACGCCTCCTCCGCTATTGTTGAACACGATCAGAAGAAGGGGATGCGAGATCTTTTTGAGGAGAGGAAGCGAGTTTAAATCGTAGAGAAAAGCCTGGTCTCCGATGCAGCCTATGATCGGTTTTTGCGATCCCATGCTGAGACCCGCAAGGGTTGCGATATTCCCCTCGATGCCGGAAGTCCCGCGGTTGGAAAACACCTGTGCGATGGGGTATGCTGGAAAGAAGAATCCATCGGCATCCCTTATCGGCATGCTGTTGCCGAAAAAAAGGGCCCATTCCGAAGGGACTATCGAAGCTAAAAAATCCATGATTTTAGGTTCAGTCAGCTCCTTTTCTTCTGCAAAACAGCTCTTGCGAAGAGAAGTTGCCAGGGCTCCCTTCTCCTGCCAGAGGCGCAGCCAGGAGTTATCCTGTTCCTGGGTAATCTTTCCGATCAGCTCCTCACAGAACAGCTCAGGAGTGCAAATGAAACGGTGGGTGGTGAGATGGGACGGGTCATGGCGGAAGGGCTGTTCTAAAATAGAGGCGTAAAAATGGGGTTTTTTCTCTCCTAGCCATTCGAAGAGTTTTTTGGAGATGAACCGGTCGCCGAAATGCAGGACAGCATCGGGCGCAGGGGGATTTGCTGTTTTTAGGATGAGATCAAAAGAGGGGATCTCCTCCTCCTGCTTGGGAAGAGCCCTGTTTTGGGAAAGGATATCGGCAAAGATAGGCCAGGAGAGGGTTTTTGCGAGAGCATAGATAGACAGGAGGCTTTTTGCAGATGCAATCCTTCCGAGCAGGATCACCCCTTTGCGGGGGAGGCTAAAGCTCTCTTTTAGTTCGAGCTGCAGACGGGGAAGAAAATACTGTGTTTTTGGCTCTGCTGGGAGAAGAGGGGAGGTCTGCTTTGTATAGAGGGGTTCCCGCAGCATGCAGTTGATGTGGACGGGGCCTGAAGGGTTTTGGATGGTTTTAAAAACGGCGTAGGCGATGGTGGATCTTGCAAAAGCTGCCCTGCAATTCTCATCGGGGCAGGGAAGGTCGAACTGCCAGCGCACAAAATCCTGGAAGAGGTGCAGCTGGTTTGCTGTTTGATTGGCGCCGCATTCGCGCAGCTCAGGCGGCCGGTCTGCTGTCAGGATCAGGAGAGGGACATAGCTGTAGTGAGCTTCCATGACAGCAGGGAGAAGGTTGGCTACGGCAGTGCCCGAGGTGACGATAAGGCAGGCAGGTTTTTGAGCAGCTTTTGCATATCCAAGGGCAAGGTAAGCTAGCCCCCGCTCGTCAAAATGGACAGTTTTTATACCCTTGCTTTTGGCAACAGCAAGTACAAGAGGAGTATTTCGCGATCCTGGGGCGATAAAAAAATGGGTGATGCCTTGAGCCAGGATCTCCTGGATGAGGAGGGTGCTCCAGAGGGTGTTTTGCTCAGCTATCTGCATGAAAGATACCTGTTAAGATGGGTTGCAACTTTGATTCTAACTCCTCCCACTCCAAGGCGGGGTCGGAGCCTTCCACAATGCCTGCAGCGGAAAAGAGGTGCATCGTCTTCTTATGGATGAGGCAGGAGCGTATGCCGACAGCAAATTCAGCCCCCTCTGAACTGACCCAGCCAATCGGCGCTGCATAGAGGCCGCGGCTTTCCTTTTCATACTGGCGCAAAAAAGATCTCGCTCTCTCTTTGGGTACGCCTAAAGTGGCAGGTGTGGGATGCAGGGAGGCGAGGAGTTTACTGTCGCTATTTGCAGTAGATAGCACACCTGCAAAAGAGCTGTATAAATGCTGGACGGAAGCTGTCTTTACAATTGAAAAACCAGGCGTATGGGAGTGGCTTTGACAGTAGGGAGAGAGGGCATTTTCGATATACTTCTTCACATGCAGAAATTCACGGATATCTTTATTGCTGTTCAGAAGCTCTTTTTGCAGTAGGTCATCCTCCTGAGCCGTTTTTCCTCTAATCCTTGTCCCTGCAACTGCTTCGCTGGAAAGGAGGGAGCCCTCTCTCTTGTAGAGTTTTTCTGGAGAGGCGCCAAAGAAGGCCAGGTCTTTTTTCTTTTGGTAGAGAAATAAGTAGGAGTTTTGTTTTGCTTTTTGCAGGAGCCTGGCCGCGTGGAGTGCATGGATCTCTTCATTGCATCTCAGGGAGACTCTCCTTGCCAGGACAATTTTTTCGAGGAGGCCTTCTTGAATAGCGTTTAAAGAGTGGATGACTCTTTTTTCCCACTCGGGAAATTCGGGAAAATTGCCGCGCTCTAAGATAGCTAGCGAGCTATTTTTTTCATTTTGTTTGCAGGAGAGATGAGGCTGTTTTTTCCCTCTTTTGGCAAGGCGGTTGACCGCGAGCAGGGCTCTTCCTTTTTTCTCGATGATCTCATAGGAGGGAAGGAAAAAATGGGAGGGGAAAAAATCCTGCCAAAGAGGATCGTTCTGCTGCTCATCAAAATGCAGCGCTCCATAAAAACGAACCGGTAGCTGGCTCTGTGTAAAATGGGGAATGTCAGGAACTTCCCACTCTTTTCCCATGGCAGCGATTCTTGTCTCACCCGTTTTGTCCTCCCAGTAGAATTTGGGATAACAGTCAAAGGATTCGAGCGCTTCCCATAGGTTTGTGGCGGGGAGGGGGTGTTCTGTTCTTAAAATCTTCCAAACGGCGCCCTCTTTTTCTACTTCTGCTGCAAAAGATGCTGGTTTCTTCCGCAGGATCTCAAGCGCCTCTTCAAGAAAGTTCATAGTTTTTCGCCTTCGTAAAGAGTGACAGCCCCCAGAGTAAAGGGGTGTGCAGCACTCTTTTGGAAGCCTGCATTTGCCATCAATCTGAGAAAGGCATCTCCATAGGGAAAGCATTCGATCGTCTGGTTGAGATAGCGGTAGGAGGCGGGGCTTTTGGATAAGAGGCCGCCAACCCTGGGTAGGACATGTCTGAGGTAGGAGAGATGGCAGAAGCGGACCAGGCTATTTTCAGGCAGTGAAAACTCGAGGATAAGGCATTTACCCTGGGGCCTAAGCACGCGGTGGATCTCTCGCAGCGTAGTTTCTACGTCAGGGACATTGCGTATGCCAAATGAGATGGTGACGAGATCAAAGGTATGGGCGGAAAAGGGGATCTTCCCTGCATCACCCTTCAACAGGCGCACCTTGTCGCGGTAGGGCTTTCTGCCCAGTTTTTTTTGGCCGATCTCCAGCATCTTTTCCGCCAGGTCGATTCCTATGGCTGACTGGACAGAGGGGGCATGTTCGCATAAGGAGAAGAGCTGATCTCCTGTGCCTGTAGCTAGATCCAACAACTCTAGACCCTCTTTCTTGGGAAGGAAGCGGACCATTTTTTTCCTCCAGAACCGGTCGAGGCCGAAGGAGAGGATACGGTTGATCGCATCATAGGTAGGGGAGATCTTATCGAACATCAAGGGGATTGGAGTCGGCTTCTCTCTCATTCTTTTGCATCCGCTAAATATGCCCGCTGGGTATACCAGATAAAATATTTAAATACTATACACATTTTCCGTTGCTTACACTGCTTTAAAAAAATCTTTAATTTGATAGATTTTTATATTGGATTGCATTTTTTTAAATAATTAACTTTTGCTTTATTTTAACTTTTGTTATCATTTATATATAAATAAATTGTGGTAAATATATGTCTATGATTGTTGCAACAAGTCCTACTTCTTCTTCGACCTCCCCCCTTTTAAATACTCCCTCTCTCCCTAATCCCCAGGAAGAAGACTTACAACCCCTTTTAAACGTGGTATATGACCGTGCTGCTGATCTCATTGGAAACAGGGGCAACGCATTTTCCAAAACTAGACGTAACGTCACTCCTATTACGTCTGATGATTGTAAAAAAATTGTTGTTGTTGCTTTGATTTTTTTTACTATTTCTGAACAAAAGGTGCTCGAAATTATACAAAATGATCGATCTGGTTTTTTTAATCTAAATTATAAATTATCAACTTCTCGTTTTATGAAAATAACGAAGTGTTTTGGTTTAGAAAAAATTAAAAAAAGAACAGAAATAATTTATAATTCTAGTTCGTTTTTCAAGGCAGGAATGGTAAAACTATATACTGGTTTGTACATAAAATTTAAGGATCAAGCAATCTTACAAGGATATTTTACTAACAGTCGAATGCACATAGAATTAGAGCAATCAGGTGGGACTTCTGAAAAATGCAACCAAAAGAACTTTAAAAGAAAGATAGATGAGACAGATCATTCTCTTAAAAAACAGAAGAGCAAAAACTAATTTAATTAAGGAGTCTTCTAATGAGCACCCAGCTTATCACTACGCTAACCCAGTTTTTAAATTCGCTTGATTTTGGTGGTTCCCAACCTGACAAACAGAAACAATTGCAAGCTGCAAGACACGCCCTTGATGATATTCAACAAGGTTTAGATAGAGGATGAGCTGCATCTAGCTAAGAGAGAGATAGGCGTCTTGAAAGGCTTTGTTGAAAAGTTCGGAAGGGGATATCGAGGAGTTTTAGCAAATATAAATGCAATCGCTTTACGTGCAGATCTGCACCGATTGGCGTCTCCTTCGGCTCCAAGAATTGCAATAGCAGCTCTTCCAGCGCCAATAATTGACTTAGAAGAAATGCCTACAGAGGGCGTTTACAAATACAGCCCTGAAAGTTTTAATCGTGCTCAAAATAAAAAAACAGAGTTTTTTCCTTACGAAAAGTATCCAAAGAATGAAGAAAAGACAAGTAGCACTTCTCAGAAATCACAAAAGATTTCTCAAGGTGTGAAGAGAGAAAAATTGCCTGAGTTTTTGCAAGAAATCAGTACGCATCATGGGGATTCTAACGATTGGTTAAGCGGAGGGACAGTTCATAGCCTATTTTGTCTTAGTTCCAGAGAAATCTATTCTCCTATTTATCAGATCATTATAGGTCCCGATGGCTTAACTTTGGTATTTGATGAGATACAAAAGCAAACCGATATTGAAAAATTCGCAACAAATACTGGAGTCCCTCTTACTCTGCGTTCGCCAGATGCATTCCAATGGGATCCTAATGGTTATGATCGAAATAAGACTGGAGATTGGTACGAGCATCCGAGAAGAGGGGCAAGCCGTAAAAGCGAAGAGACCGGCCTTGATACCAGTTTATGCCGAATACTTTTAAATAAGAAAAATTTCAGCTCTACAACAGCAGATCCTACTGCAATAAGAAGGATAAAAGAAATGTTATCTAAAAAATGCAAGCTTCCCTACAGTTTTGCTGCTGCTTTAGCTAAAAGATTTCCTAACCTGTAGGCAGGGCTGCTGCTTTTTTTCCTTTGATCTTTGGCTTTTTTTCCTTATAGTTTTGGCTTTTTTTAAGAAAAAGGTCTTATGGTTTCCCCTTTGCAAAGATCGGATGCTCCGCTCTCTTTTTTACCGCCGCTGGAGCACCTCTCTGGATCTGACATTTGGGATCTGGCGGGCAGAAGCGCTAGCTTTGCTTTCTGGGCTTTTTTATATATCGCACCCTTTGCCCACCTCTTTTTTCCCAGGTATTCCCCCTTTTTGCAGGACTGCAAGGAGTACAATGAAGCGATGCGGCAGGATTTGCGCCAGGGAAACCCTCGAGAGTATACGCATTTGAATACTATAAGAACCTGCATTGATGATCTCGTTCTGCGGGTTGGCTTCCAAAATCCAATAGCCCTTCTCGTGAAAGAGGGTGGCAGCTCCCTCGTTATCCAAGGCATCAGCGGGCTTCCCAAGATCTCTTCTCCTGTGATTGTGATTAACAAAAAAGCGCTAGCGCTCTCGCCTGAGGAGTTGGAATTTGCATTGGCAGCTGAAGTAAGCAGCATAACCAGTTTTCACTCTTTGCAATCAGGAGCCATGATCGCTCTCAGTATCTGCATCCGTTATCTCACTCTACCCCTTTTTGCTGCCATGACCGCTTTTTATAGCTTTGCCATAGGTCTGGGCGTTCTTTTTCTTTCGATTAAGCTCCTATCAATGCATTCGATCTACCTCATAAAAAAATCTGATTTGCAGGCGGTTAGGATTTTAGGGAGAAACGATGGAGCGCTCCGTCTTCTTGAACGGGAGAAAACAGAACGCCTTGCTGAACGGGCGCAGCAGGGTTTTTTCTCTCCCCTCATCAATGAAGAAGGCGAACTCATAATAGATCCCCTTCACCCCTCTTTGCGAGAACGAAGATCCTATATCCTTCAAAGTTATACTGCCCCCGATTAGTTTGTGTGAATTTGGACTGGCTGCGACTTTGCCAAATGACTTCTTTTCGCCCTTCGGGCCAGTTCGCTATCGCTCACCTGCTCTGCACTGCGAAAGTCCGACTGGACTTTCTCGTGTTTCCGCAGCCCTTCTCTATCGAGAATGGTGCTCCTCATGCGAAGCCCTTTGGCTTTGTCTCGCAGAGCCCAAATTTCACAAAACCTAACCGGTCTCAGTATAGATTTAAGAAATCTCCTGAAAAATAATCTTTGCCTGAGATACGACTTCATCGCGGAAATAGGGACTCAAATCATTGGGGGTTTTTAGATCAACTTTTCTTCCTATAATTGTGCTGAGTTCGGATTCCATGTCGATAAGGTCAAAAAAATTTGGAGTATGATGTTTTTTAAACTTAACAAGAACATCTACGTCGCTTGAAGCAGAGAAATTTGAAGTGAGAATAGAACCAAAGAGAGCTAAAAATGCGATGTGATGTTTTTTGCAAAACAACTCAATCTTTTTTTTGCTTATTGGAAAAGCAAATTTTCCCATGCAAACGGCCTCAACTAAAAAGCGCAAATTACTTAAACTCAATTAATAGGATATTTTCCTCAAATCATCTTCTTTTGTACAGAGTTTTTTCAATTTCTGGCATCAGAATAGTTACTGCGCAGATATTTTTCAAGTGAGCCGCTTTTTCCTGAAAAAATTGCAAATTAAAGAGAGGGGAAATTATGATCGATGCAGGAAATGGGTGAAATGCATGCAGTTCATCAGCGGAAAACTTTTTAGGCTGGCTAGAAAAGAAGCTGCCATCGTATTTGTCCTCCTTATCTCTCTTGCAGCGCTCAGCTACCTCTATTTTTACGGCTTTCTCACAAAACCGCAGATCGTTTTTTTAAACCTGGTCTTTTCGCTTCTTTTTCTAGCGCGCTTGGTGAAACTATTCAGCCCCACCCTCTCTCCTAACTACCAGAGCGCTGCGATGGCTTTACACGCTTTCATCATCGATATTTTTTTTCAGACCTACATTTTTTTATTCCTTACCCCCTTATGCCTCATCGCTTCAAGAAGAATGTACTGCAAAGGGTCAGGCACCCCCCTCCTCCTTGTCCACGGATACTTGCATTCAGCCCTTGTCTGGATCTACTACATGAGCACATGGAAGAGAGCAGGGTTCGGCCCCATTTATACCCTTTGCCTCGGGTTTCCCTTCTCCTCTATAAAAACCTATGCGAAAAAACTCTCCCTAAAAGCAGAGGAGATCCGCAAGGAGACAGGGGAGAAAGAGCTCATCCTCATCGGCCACTCCATGGGCGGGCTCATCAGCGCCTACTATGCCATAGAAATGGCTGAAGCGGGAAGCATCAAGCAGGTCATAACAATAGGAGCCCCCCTACACGGAACAAGAGTCGCTTCCATTGCCCTCGGCAAATGCGCCCAAGAGATGAGAGTCCACTCCCCATTTACCGAAACCCTGCGCAAATCGATCGCAAGGGCAAAAGGGATCTCTTTCTACAACATAGGTACAAAATCCGATCAGCTCGTCATCCCCTATACCTCCTGCTTTGTGGTTGACGACCCCAAAAGAATGCTGCTTTTAGAGGGAATTGGGCATGCCAGGCTTCTCTTCTCAAAGGAGATCTCCCAACAAATAGTCGAATGGCTTAGACCCTTTTCAAATAGAAAAAGTAGTAGCCAAAAGCAGAAATCAAGATCAAAAAGCTCCCTATCATAAGAGGCAGCATCTCATTTCCTGCCGAAAGAAAGCCTGAAACAAGCGGACTCATAAAGAGACTGATCGAGCAAAGCGACTGCTGTACGCCGAAGATTTTACCCTGGTTTTTACTGCCCGCAAGATCGGAGAGGAGCGTCATGAACCCCACCCAGGCAATAGATGCTCCCGCTGCGATAAAGGGAAGTGTAACTAAATAATAGGCGACCTTGTGGAAGAAGAGGGTGATAAAAATAAAAGTGCCCGCTGTTAAAACAGGATAGAAGACCATGTGGTGAGGACCTACTTTGCGAGAAAGCCAGTGGGTCACAAAGAGCGATCCTCCTAGAAACCAGAGGGAGAGATACCCGGAAAGATTGCCGATCTCTGACTGGTTTAACCCAAATTTTTGCACCATCAGCGTAGGGTAGAAGAGCAGGAAAAAGAACCAGCCGATGAGATAAAAAAGGTAGACGGTCAAAGCGATCCTGAGGCTAGGCAGCCTAAAACACTCCCTGATGGCAAAGATCTCTCCCTTAAAACCAAGTCCTCCCTTCTCCTCTTTTGCATAGGTTTCCTTAAACTTTATATGGACCGCGAGGGCGTTAATGACAAAAAAAGCAGCAGTGATCCAGAGCGGCGTTGCAAAACTAAACCAACTGATCAGGGAGGGGTCTGCAAGCTTGCCTCCAATGGGAGGGCCGATAATCCAGGAGATACCTGCGGTAAGAGCTACGAAGGAGAGGTTTTTTGCTTTTGTTTTTTCCGTACTGAGGTCTGCAATAGAGGCTTGCGCAATCGGCAAATTGCCTGAAGCCACCCCCGCTAAAAAGCGGGAAAGGAAGAGGAGGAATAGCGAATGCAGATCGATGCTCATAGCAGTCAAGGCGCAGCTGCATGCTGAACCCCAAAGGCTGATCAGCAGCACTTTCTTGCGGCCAATATGGTCAGACAAGGCGCCAAGCAGGGGGGCAGACAAGAACTGGCCTAAGCCAAAAACAGCCAAAACAAGGCCGATGAGTATCGTTCGAAGTTGCACTGAGGTCTCAGCGGGAAGAAAAGGATAGCTGCTATCCAGCAGCATAGGCGCAAAGATAATGAGGACGATGCCCCAAGCCAGGCTGTCATTGAAAATAGTAAAAAATAGGGGAAAGAGGGAGTTTTTGCTTTTCATGTTTTTATTGCCAAATCTGGATGATTATAAGGAAAAAGTTCTAATTTACAAAATACTTTTGAAAAAATAGCCCCGTTTGTTGGAAAAGAGAGGAGCATGGCTTGATCATGCTGGAGGATCTTTTATGCAGAAAACCATTTTGGCCCTATCTTTTTTTCTCTTTCTAACAAGAGCCCTTCTCGCTGAAGAACCATCAGAAAACAGGACGGGTATCCAGATCATCCCTGTCCAGAGTACGCCTCAGCCTATCAACGCATCTATCCGTATCGCTCTTCCCGAAGATGGGCAGCTCCTCTCTAAAAAACCCGTTGTGGTGACGCTGCGGGTACGCGGATTTGCGCTTGGCCAGGATTCCAATTTCCCAAGGGAAAATGAACTTCCTGTCTCCAAAATGGGCCAAACGGTCCATGTCTTTGTGGATGACCGCCCCTATTTTGCCTATAATGGCCCTGCCATGGATCCCTTTGAAGTCGAGGGAGACTTCTATCAGGCCAACTACCAGTTCGATGTCAACTCAACGCTTAAAGAGGGCATGCATACGGTTCGCATACTGCCTTGCAGATCCTATGGCGAGAGTTTGAAATCCGTTAACTGTTTTGACGCGATACAGTTTTTTCTCAAGGATAAAAAAATGGATTGGGCCATGAGCCTGAGACGTCCGTTTTTGACCTTCAATGAACCAAGCGGCAATTTTCCCTACCGCGCAGGAGAGCCGATCCTGCTCGACTTCTATGTCTCTAATTGCGAACTATCTTCGGATGGGTATAAAATAAAGCTCACCGTTGATGGCAGGGCGGAGAGATACCTGTCTGAGTGGATCCCCTATTATATCCTTGGCCTAAAACCAGGAAAACACCAGCTCCGCCTGGAACTTGTAGATGGAGAAAAACAGCTCGTGCCTGGTGCTTTTAACGATGTCGAGAGAACTTTTTCTGTGAAATGATAGACCTCTTGCGTCACTTGCTTTGGTTGAAAAAATAATGATGCAGAATCGCAAATGGTGGGGATTGGGCGCCCTTATGCCTGCAATGGCGATGATTTTTGCAGATCAGAGCATACTCCCCGTAGCACTCCCTACGATTCAAAAAGAATTATCCGTCTCTGATGTGCAGCTCCAATGGATGGTGAATGCCTACCTTCTCACAATGGCTGTTTTAGTATTGGCGGGAGGCAAAGCAGTGGACCGCATGGGCTACCGCAGAGGGTTTTGCCTGGGTATGATCCTTTTTGCCCTAACTTCCGTTTCCTGCGCGCTGAGTTACAGTGCCGCCTGGATGATCGTTTCGAGGGTAGGACAGGGGGTGGGAGCTGCCCTTATGATCCCCTCTTCCATGGCTATCCAGATGAAGATTTTTCCCGCAAGTGAGAGGGGTAAAGCTACGGGGATCAATGTGAGCATTAGCTCCTTCTTCCTCATTGTGGGGCCTCTCCTGGGTGGATTTTTTACCCAGTATCTCTCCTGGCGCTGGTCTTTCTGGATTAACATCCCTTTGACAATGGTCAGCTTATCTTTAGTTTGGGCCTTCATTCCCTCTTTTCCCAAAGGAGAGGGGAAGATTGATTTTTGGGGATTTCTCATCTTCGCCTTTACCTGCAGTCTTCTCATAGTATCCACGATGCAAGGGGCAGAGTGGGGGTGGCTCTCTTGGGCTATTTTAGGGAGCAACTTCTCTTTTTTGGTGGGAGTTTTTCTTCTTTTATGGCGCGAGAAAAGGGCAAAACACCCTTTTTTGGATCTATCTCTTTTCAGGCATTCCGCTTTCAAGGCCGCAAATATCAGCATTTTTTCCAGCCAGTTCATCTTGATGATCACAGTGTTTTGGGCCATCTACTTCCAAAAAGCGCTCCACTATTCTCCTCTGGATGCAGGCGTGATCACCTTTGTCTCTTCTATACCCGTGATGTTCATGGCGCCTGTTGCAGGCAGGATTTCCGATCGGTTTGGCCCTAAAATTCCCATCGCTATAGGCTTTCTTCTGCTCACCTACTCCTTTTTCTGGATCGGTTTTTTCAGCAGTGCCAAGCTCTCCCTCTTGCTTCCTGGGCTCATTGCGTTTGGCATTGGAACCCCTTTCATCCTGACGCCATCCTATGCGACAGCAATACATTCGATACCGCCTACTAAAATGGGAATTGCCTATGGGATCATCGCTACCCTTCGAAATATGGCAGCAAGCCTTGGAGTTGCTACTATCGGCACAGCTATCCATAG
>Ga0207065_1215_pt1 | contig 11105 bp, 7 predicted proteins | sample Alteio_BWMinCont_27_FD_153492 | JGI IMG/M metagenome (GOLD analysis project Ga0207065, IMG submission 153492) | Enriched cells from forest soil in Barre Woods Harvard Forest LTER site, Petersham, Massachusetts, United States -... | ecosystem: Environmental > Terrestrial > Soil > Temperate forest >...
ACCTTGTCCTTGCCTTCAGGGTAACGATTGCCTGTTTCTATGGTAGCAGGAGTAGGCATAAAGACATAATCAGATACATGTGCAGCATCTGGCTCTGGAGCAGCTACTGCAGCTTCAAACTCCTTTTGCGCATATTCCCTCTGTTCTGCTTCTATTTTATCAAGGTCGGCCTCTGATATACCCTTTTGCTGTAATAATACTTTCCTGAGCTTAGGGCCGGGGTCGTCGAGGTAGTGTTTTGCCAGGTCCTCCGGAGTACGGTACCATTCCTTGCGCACACCGGAAGTATGGTGGCCCAATAAAGGCACTTTGGCATGCACCAGGATGGGCTTGCGCCATTTGCGCACCCAGTCTATGGTATATTCCATAGTTTTATAAGAATCAACAAAATCACTGCCTTTTACGCGCACGCGCTCCATGCCTTTGAAGCCGGAGACAAAATCGTAAGCATCCATTGTGCGGGCTTCATCGCCACTTACAGATATGCCCCAATCATTGTCCTGTACTAAATATATTATAGGTAATTCATGCAAAACTGCAAACTGGAATGCCTCACTCACTTCACCCTCTGTAACACTACCATCACCCAAAGAACAAATGACCACAGGGGGAATGGGGTAGTCGGACAGTTTTTGTTTTTCCCTGTATTGTATGCCCTGCGCCACACCTGTAGTAGGGATGACCTGCATGCCCGTAGCGCTGCTCTGGTGAATGATCTTGGGCAGGTTTTCTTTTTTGGAATTGGGGTGATTGTAGTATGCCCTGCCACCTGTAAAGGGGTCATCGCCCTTAGCCAATAATTGCAGCATCAGTTCATAAGGCCTGTAGCCCATGCCCAGCATCAGGCTTTCATCGCGGTAATAGGGGCTTATATAGTCACATGGCTTTAATAAAAAACCTGTAGCCAGCTGAATAGCCTCATGCCCGCGTGATGTGCTGTGAACGTATTTGCAAGTTTGCCTGTTGGCATCATATATATCAGCCATAGCCCTAGCTGTCATCATCAGCTTATAGGCTTTCAGCATTGTTTCTTTAGAGAGCATTTTATATTATAAAGCCCAATGGGCGGGTAAGGCGCAAAAGTATTTGTAAATATCGAAAGACAAAAAATATATTCATTCAAAACAATGTGAATAAGTGAGTAAAATATCTGTGAGGGGTAGAAAGAAGAAGATGTTTTTTTACATTAAGTTTTCTTAAGTGAATAGAACTGTTATTTTTGTTTGCTTAATAATCAACACTAACATCAATGGACTTCAAGAAATACAGGCTGGACCTGTTCATTATACTCGGTTTTGCCCTTTTGTCATTATTATACTGTTATCCGCAACTGCAAGGGAAGAAACTCAAATCGAGTGATTCTGTAATGTGGCAGGCGATGGTGCACGAAGCCCAAAGCTATCATGACTCAACGGGCAAAGATGTATTATGGTCTAATAGTATGTTTAGCGGTATGCCCACTTATACTACATATATTGGTGCAAACACTTATAACTATCCGGCCTATATCCAGGATTTTTTGAAGATAGTAGGGAAGCCTGCCTATTTCTTTTTTATTGCAATGTTATGCTTTTACTTACTGATGCAGGTATTGGGGGTAAACAGATGGCTGAGTATAGTGGGAGCGATAGCTTACGCATTTGCTTCGTATAATTCCATAATTATTGGGGTAGGGCATGATACGAAAATGTTGTCTATAGGCTATATGCCAGCTGCACTGGCAGGGCTTTATTTAATTTATAAGGAGAAGTGGCTGACGGGTGCGGCATTGTTCAGTATGGCAATGGCCCTGACAGCATGTAACAGTCATTACCAGATGATATACTATTTCCTAATAGTATTTATATGTTTTGGTGTAGGGATGCTGTTTGTGGCTATAAAAGAAGGAAAACTGAAACAATTTTTTATAGCAACTGCCATATCTATAGTATGCGGGGTGGTGAGTATGATGCCCACAGTAACGCTGATATCGACCACCAATGAATATGCAAAAGAAACAATGCGTGGTGGCGCCAGTGAACTAAGTGGCCATGATAAGAAATCGACAGGGGGCTTGGACAAAGAATATGCATTCCGCTGGAGCATGGGTATAGGTGAGACGTTTTGTGTAATGATACCATACCTATATGGCGGCGCAACAGTAGAACCTGCTGAAAAAGCCCCCAAAACAGCAGAAATGGTGGGAGCGAATGCTGATATGCTGCCAATATATTGGGGAGCACAGCCAACACAGATGGGGCCCGTATATCTTGGGGCGGTTGTTTGCTTTTTATTTGTTCTTGGTTTGCTTGTAGTACGTTCGGCACACAAATGGTGGATAGTGGCTGCATGTATTATCGGTATTATATTATCGTGGGGTAAAAATCTACCCGGCATCAATTATTTGTTGTTTGATACGATACCATACCTGAATAAATTCCGTACAGTGGAGATGGCCATGGTAATACCGCAGTTCCTTTTTCCGTTATTGGGTATATGGGGGCTGAATGAAGTGATAGAGGGGAATTATGATAAAGCAAAGCTATGGAAGAATGTAAGGATAGCTGCAGGCATAACAGCGGGATTATGTATACTACTGGGTGTAGGCGGAAGTATGTTCTTTGATTTTACAAATCCAGCTGCAGATTCACGCTACCAGCCAGAACTATTAAAGGCATTAAAAGAAGACAGGGCATCACTTGCTATGACAAGCGCTTTAAAAAGTGCTGTTTACATAATAATAGCTGGAGGCTTGCTATGGGCATTTATTAAAAATATGATAAAGCCTGTAGTACTGATAGCAGGTATGGGGCTTATAGTGGCAATAGACCTGATACCGGTGGCACAGAGTTACCTGAATGAGAAATATTATGCAGATGCTACAGAAATGGAAAATGAATATGAACCCCGTGATGTAGATAAAGCTATCATGCAGGACCGCGACCCATATTACAGGGTGCTTGATCTGTCCCGCGATCCATATAACGATGCTATACAGGCATACTTCCATAAATGCGTAGGGGGGTACCATCCGGCTAAAATGGAGATGTACCAGGACCTGATAGACAGGCAGATGGGTAACAAAGGATTTAACAGGGAGGTGCTGAATATGCTGAACACCAAGTATATAATAGTAGGAGGGCAGAAATCCGCACCGCAGGTTTTACCGAATTCGACAGCGCTGGGCAATGCGTGGTTTATAGACGAGGTAAAGTGGGCTGCTACAGCTGATGAAGAAATGAATGCATTAAATGCCCCCTCCCTGGGCGATACTGTGAATATGCCAAATGCATTTAACCCGAGAAAGACGGCTGTGATAAGAAGCACATTTAAAGATAATTTTGGTACTTATGCTTTTGGTAAGGACAGCAGTGCTTTTGTGAAACTGACCCAGTATGGCTTAGATGAATTGTCTTTTGCATCACGTAATAGTAAGGACGGACTGGCTGTGTTTTCCGATATTTACTATGCAGCTGGCTGGAAGGCTTATGTGGATGGTAAGGAAACACCGATCTATAAGGCTAACTATGTGCTCAGGGCAATAAAAATACCTGCAGGGCAGCACAAAATAGAGTTTGAATTCAAACCTCGGACGTTCTACGAAGCCAGAAAAATAGCAATGGCTGGTTGTGTGCTGTTGTTTGGCTTGTGTGCATTTGCATTAGTGCCCTTGTTTAAAAAGAAAGAAGGAGCAGCCAAATAATTATTATTTACCAAACACGTTATAATAAAACAAGCCTTTAGTGGCCTGGTGAGTTGCTATTCTCATATGTCTGAACATAGAGAAATGAGGGAGAGTCTGTATTTTTACAAATAAGCCGGATGAAAGGACACTTAGCTAAATATTTAAAAAGGAGCAGTCTTTTAGGCGGGGCAAGGATATTTTATATCAGCATTGTTCTCTTTCTCTTTTATTATTACCCCAGGAATTTAAGCAAAAGCATTTTTGCACAGTACCAACAAATATTCATACTGGTAAGTTTTGGTTCTTCTTTATTGGCAGTTGGCTTGTATTATATTATCGGCTTACTGCAAAGACAGCCGTTTGCAAAACAGGTTGTTAACATAGTAAAGAGAGCAAAATGGTTCTACATCATTACCTCAATAGTAATATTGGGCAGGCTTTTGAGTACAAAAGGCATAGACGTGGCATTGATATGCAGTATCATTTTCTTAATTGCCTCAGCAGCCCTATATGCTATTGCAGAAGCCGTATTGATAAAGCATAAGGAAGACAGGTTTGTGTTTACCATGAATATATTATATGCACTTGCTTTCCTGGGTGTCCATATATTGCTGATACCCTATTCAGGTATTAATACTTTAATAGCTGCCTGGGCCGGTATTACCGCTGCGAGGACTCTAGCCTTTATTTATAAAATTTACAAAATAGAAGCAGCAGACGGAAATGCAGGATACCCTATCCCTGATGTATTATACAAACAATGGCAATGGCTGGCTGCCAATGACAGCGTGGAGCTTGTGAATACCTACCTGGACAAATTGCTTTTATCATTTTTCATATCGAATGAATTATTTGCTGTTTACATAATGGGCACCTATGAAATACCTATATTCACCATCATTATTGCCGTGATAGGTTTTCAGTTCAATGTGCAGCACGAAGAAAGCCATACAGATGAACATATATTATCCTTATTCAAGAGCAGTACTTTATTTATAGCCTGCGGCCTATTCCCTTTGTTTATATACTTTTTTCTTCATTGCCAGGATATTTTTCATTTTTTATTTGGCGACAAATATGAGGGATCAATAGAACTATTCCGTTTCACTACTTTTCTCATACCATTGCGTATAGCCAATTATGTATCCATCATACAAGTGAAAAAACAAAGCAAGTATGTATTGTACGGTTCGTTGCTATCCATAATACTATATATTGGTTTTATCGCTTTGCTTTATCCAAAATCAGGGTTGATGGGCATAGTATATGCCACGCTGATATCTACCTACCTGCAGATATTGTATTACCTGGTAATGACCGGCAAAATACTGGGATTGCCCTTTTATAAAGTTTTTCCTTTTGGCGGTTTGCTGCTGGTATTGGGCATCAATGTTATGGTAATGGGAATAGCGGAGTATATTATTCAAAATAAAGAAGCGCTGCCTGCATTGCTAAACGGGATAATACCATTAGTGCTATGTATTGCAATAAATTATTGGATAGTATATAAAATTTATATCCGAAAAGCGCAGATTGCCTAAAGAATGCCGAATTTTATATCATGGCAAGGCACTTACACAAGAACCGGTTTAAGAATATAGATAATACCGGCTTTGGCCCCAATAGCAGTATAGAAGGGAACAGGCTTACTAATAAAGACGGCAGCACTAACCTGAGGAAAACAGGTCTGCCATTTTGGGAGCGCATAAGCGTGTACCACTCTTTGCTGAGGATGAAACGAAGCAGTTTCCTGTTTTTCGTGTTGCTGATTTATACCTCTGTCAATATTTTTTTCGCACTTATTTATTATGCTATCGGAGTGGACCACCTGATAGGGATGGATGGTGAACAAACGCAAGTGGAAAAATTTATGGATGCCTTCTTTTTCAGTTCACAGACATTAACGACGGTAGGCTATGGGCATATAGCGCCATCCGGCATGGCAATGAATATTACTGCATCTATAGAGTCGCTGATAGGGATATTGATATTTGCATTGGTAACTGGTCTTATATACGGGCGTTTTGCAAGGCCAAGAGCTTATCTGATATTCAGCGATAACCTGCTGGTGGCGCCATATAAGAATGACAGGGCATTAATGCTGCGCATAGCCAGTTACAAAAACAACCACCTGACAGATGTAGAAGCAGTGATGACCCTGGCATTGCATATACAGGAAAATGGCAAGACCCTTACCCGGTTTTATCCATTGAACCTTGAATTCAAAAGAGTGAATTCACTGGCATTGAGCTGGACACTGGTGCACCCAATGGATGAGGAGAGCCCTCTATTCAGTTATTCGAAAGAAGATATAGAGGATAGCAAAATGGAGTTGATAGTAGCTATAAAGGGATTTGACGACCATTTTTCTAACATTGTGCAGCAGCGTACCTCTTATACTTATAAAGAAGTAGTATATGGCGCTAAGTTCTTACCCATGTTCAACAGGGCTACATCGGGCACACATACTGTATTGGAACTGGACAAAATAAATGCATACGAGCTGGCTAAGCTGCCCGATCTGTTACCAGATATTCCTGAATCTTTGCAGACAAATGCGTAAATTTGTGCATGCAAGATACTACAACGTTGCAGTCAAAAGCCTATTCTTTCCTTGAAAAAGAAGATAATTATGGTGCACACAATTACCACCCTCTGCCGGTAGTGCTGACAAAGGGTAAGGGAGTGTATTTGTGGGATGTAGATAATAAAAGGTATTTTGATTTTCTTTCTGCTTACTCAGCTGTCAACCAGGGACATTGCCATCCGCGTATCATTGCGTCATTTATTGAACAGGCACAAAAGCTTACCCTTACCTCAAGGGCATTTCATAGTGATGTACTAGGTGAATTTGCCGAATATATAAGCGCATATTTCGGTTATGATAAGGTACTGCCTATGAATACGGGTGCAGAGGCTGTAGAGACTGCTATAAAACTTGCACGGCGCTGGGGCTATGATGTAAAAGGGGTGGAAAAAGATAAAGCAAGGATCATAGTATGTGAAAATAATTTTCATGGACGTACTGTAAATATTATTTCCTTCAGTTCAGACCCGGATGCAAAGAATGGTTTTGGGCCATTTACGCCCGGTTATGAAATTATTCCATATAATGATATTGCTGCATTGCAAACTGCCTTATCAGATAAAAATGCAGTGGGTTTTCTTGTGGAACCCATTCAAGGTGAAGCTGGTGTGATAGTGCCGGAAGATGGTTACCTGGCTGCAGCGGCAAAGGCTTGCAGAGATGCGAATGTTCTGTTCATAGCTGATGAAATTCAGACCGGGCTATGCCGTACCGGTAAAATGCTTGCCTGCGACCATGAAAACGTAAGGCCAGATGTGTTGATATTAGGCAAAGCATTATCTGGGGGTACGATTCCGGTATCAGTGGTACTTGCAGACGATGAAATAATGATGACCATAAAGGCTGGAGAGCATGGCTCAACCTATGGTGGTAACCCTCTTGCCTGCAAAGTTGCAATAACAGCACTTGAGGTACTCAAAGATGAGGACATGGCCCATAATGCAGCAGAGCAAGGCCAATACCTGAGGGAACAACTTGCCTTGCTGAATTGTGATATGATATCACTGATCAGGGGCCGGGGGCTATTGAATGCAATTGTCATTGATCATCCCAATAAAGATACTGCCTGGAACTTGTGCCTTGCACTTATGGAAAATGGCCTGCTTGCCAAACCCACTCACGGAGATAAAATACGTTTTGCTCCCCCCCTTGTTATAAGCCGTGAAAATATAGACGAATGTCTGCAGATCATTAAACACAGCATAGAAACATTATAATGGCCCATATTGAGAAGCACTTTAAAAGCTCTGACATTGTTACGGATATAGTTATAGGAATGTCGGACGGCCTGACAGTGCCATTTGCCTTGGCTGCAGGATTGAGTGGTGCAGTATCGTCTACAGCAATTATTATAACAGCAGGCCTTGCAGAGGTTGCAGCAGGATCTATAGCGATGGGCCTTGGGGGCTACCTGGCCGGTAAAACAGAAGTGGACCATTATAGTGCGGAAATGGAGCGGGAAAAAATGGAGGTGGAGGTAGTGCCGGAAGTGGAGAAACAGGAGGTGCGTGATGTGTTTGCCCAAATGGGACTGAGCAAGAACACCCAGAACCTGATAGCCGAAGAAATGGCCAAGGATAAAGCAACCTGGGTAGACTTTATGATGAAGTACGAATTGGGACTTGAAAAACCAGACCCCAAGCGTGCCCGTAACAGCGCCCTGAATATTGGCTTATCCTACGTAGTTGGAGGCATGGTGCCGCTTTCTCCATATTTTTTTCTGCAAAAACCATACGATGGCCTGGTATGGTCTTGTTTTATTACAGTGATATGCCTGTTTGTTTTTGGTTTTTTTAAAGCTAAAATAACGGGGCAAAACCCCTGGAGTGGGGCTATACGTGTGATGCTGATAGGCTCCGTGGCTGCTGCGGCTGCATTTTTCATTGCCAGGTTGTTCAATCATTAGTAGAGAACCTGCACCAGATCAGTTCATCAATATCCACGCATTCAAATAAGGCCAGAAATTATCACAATCCCTTTGTGTCCATTTTTTTCCTGTTGTCAGTTTTAATGCTATGTCCTTTAGTAATGGGCCATTCCATATAGATGACTGCATAAATGAAGCAGACTGAACAGCATCTATGATAAATGCGCTCATAGGCCCATTGAACCATTCTATCATTGGGGCATTGATGCCCAATTTATATTTGCGGGTTCGTATGTTTTCAGGCAGCATACCTTGCATAGCATCTCTGAGTATGCGCTTGGTATAGCCGTGTTTTACTTTACTATCTGCAGGCAGGCTGAAAATGTAAGTGACAATACGCCAATCCATAAAGGGCATACGTATCTCCACACCATGCCTCATTGATGCCCTATCACAATTGCGCAGGATAGTGGGCAATGATATTTCATGAAAATTACGATAGGCTATTTCATCTGCTGCTTTATTAAATACAGGTTCAGAATGATGTTCTGCAACAAAATCGAATTTTTCTTTCAGCCAGTTTTCTGTGTTGTTTTCGCCGGATGTTTTTTTGGCTAAGTGCCCTTTCAGCACCTTATAACTCTCTTTAAAAGTTTTCATTGCCAGGTTGTCACCTTCATTTCTCATATCAGCAAATAAGAGGAATAGTCTCATAGCATCCTGTTTATTGCTTTTTAATATCCAGTCACGTATCATGCGGGGATAGCCAAAAAGCATTTCATCAACCCCATGCCCGTCCATAGATACTTTTATTCCCTTTTGCCTGATAGCTTTATAGATATTATACATAACAGGCGGGGTGAGGTATATAAAATCCTCATGTTTCACTTCAGCAATTATAGCATCTGATATATTCTCTTCATGCGGATAGATATATGCAGCCTTGCCATTGTAGTACTGTAAAACCTGGTCTGCATATCTTTTCTCATCTATTGTAGTGCCAGGGAATGAGGCAATAAACGCTGATGGGAATTCCTGGGGAGCATTTTCTTTGTCCTGCAAGCGGTGATTGTATATTTCACGTATCGCGGCATATACAGATGATGAGTCGAGGCCCCCGCTTAAGGTAATTCCCACCGGCACATCGCTACGCAAACGCAGGCGGCATGAATCTGTAAACAATTGTTTAAAACTAACAACCTGTTCTGTATATGTGCCCGGGAAAGATACTTTGTGTTTTAATGTGTCCCACCATTGCTTGATAAGAGGCGCTGGAGAGTCTTTGTGTATTACAAGGTTATGACCTGCCCTTAGCTTATTAATATTTTTGTAGATAGTCTTTCCGGCAGATTCCAGGTAATAAATATTCCGGAGCCCAAGTGCAAGATTTTTTTCATCTATCTCCTTTTTAAATCCGGGGAGTTTGGCAAATGAAACAGATTCAGATGCAAAGGCAAAGAACTGTCCGGGGATATAGACATAGTAGAGAGGCTTAATACCAAACCTGTCCCTGCATAGAAAGAGAGTTTGAGTTTTAGTATTCCATATAGCCAGCGCCCACATACCATTGAAACGTAGAAAACAATCTTCGCTCCATTCTTTATAGGCAGCAAGAATGACTTCAGTGTCTGTATGTGTATTGAAACGGTGTCCCTTTGCTGCTAACTCTTCTCTTAATTCTTTGTAATTGAATATCTCGCCATTGTAGGTTATCACTAAGTCTGAGTCATGGCTTTTCATTGGTTGCTTGCCGGCTGCAGAAAGGTCTATGATTGACAAACGCCTGTGGCCTAAAGCAAGGTTATGATCTGTATAAGTACCGCTTCCGTCAGGGCCCCTATGTGCAAGTGTGTCATTAAATTGAGCTATTTCTTCTTCATTTATTCTTTGCTCATTAAAACGCCATATTCCGCTTATGCCACACATGTCTGAATATTATTTGGTTATCGTAAGCATCAGCCGATAGGCTTTCTTACCTGTTATAGTGTTTGCTATTGTATCTATTGGTTTCCAAAGCGCTAAAGGAAGCAACTGAAGTAAATACTGCAACCTTAGTTTCACTAAAAGCTTACTATTTATTATAGAAGTCTTATAATTGGCAATTCCAGCAGGCATAAATTTTAATATTGAAGCCTCAGTAAAGGAATGGATATGCGCATTATGAGGTGTTGGCCTGTTGCAATGGATACAAAGCGAGTAGTGTATTTTTTCATTGTAGGGGGTAGTGATAATGATCTTTCCACCAGGCTTCAATGCCTCATACAAAGAAGCAATAAAACGTTTTGGGTCACTGAGGTGCTCTATTATTTCTGCTGCCACTATACAATCTACAGAGTCTTTTTTTATTGGCAGGTCGAAAACATCTGCAACCAGGCCAAAATGATCCGGAGAGGGTGTATTCTTCAACGCGGTTTTAGGGTTGCTTTCCGAAATATCCATAGAGACCACTTTTTTGTGTTTCGGAATGAGTGCCTTAGCCAACCAGCCACCCCCGGCACCCACATCCAATACCCATTTTGCATTTGCAGGAATAGCAGCCAATATATTTTGGTGTAAACGCTTAATTTCCTGTTTTTCTATAGGGTCTTCAATCTCCTGGAAATAATCATAATGTTCTGCATCGGCCTGGTAATGCTCTTTATAATTAAATACGGTGCCTTCATGCCCGTGTATTGTAGTTTCGGTTAATTCTTTTTCCAGGCTTTGAGATAGTAATACAGGTATGTTATCTTTTATTTTAAATTCATCTTTGCCGCTATCATCAACCAAGACATTTGTTGTTGTATCGTACCTGAGAGGAGTTTTGTTTTTTGGGTGTACTAAAAAAGATAAAAATTCCTTGTCCATGTTTGCAAGTGGCATATGAAAATATGTAGTAACTGCAGCAACTGCCTATGCAGTTCTTTTCTTTAATTTTTTGGCAATGACCGAAGCAAGCATGAGTGTTATACCCAAGCCTATAAGAAATCTGCTGAGGAAATCAGGAA
>Ga0207065_1208_pt2 | contig 11028 bp, 7 predicted proteins | sample Alteio_BWMinCont_27_FD_153492 | JGI IMG/M metagenome (GOLD analysis project Ga0207065, IMG submission 153492) | Enriched cells from forest soil in Barre Woods Harvard Forest LTER site, Petersham, Massachusetts, United States -... | ecosystem: Environmental > Terrestrial > Soil > Temperate forest >...
TAGCTGATCCCCTGCATGTAAAGGACATCCTGGAAGCCCATGAGGCCAAGCCCGATAGGACGGTGGCGCTGGTTTGCGTTTTTGGCATCGGGGATGGGGTAGAAGTTGAGGTCGATCACATTGTCTAGCATCCGGATCGCAGTCCTGACTGTTTCTGCAATTAGCCCCTCATCTAGTTTGCCACTCCTCATGTGTTCTGCCAAGTTGACGGAGCCCAGGTTGCAGACGGCTGTTTCATCGAGGGAGGTGTTGAGAAGGATCTCTGTGCAGAGGTTGGAGGAGTGGACAACGCCGACATGGTCCTGCGGCGAGCGGATATTGGAAGGGTCTTTAAAAGTGATCCAGGGGTGGCCAGTTTCAAAGAGCATGCTGAGCATTTTGCGCCAAAGCTGCATCGCTTCCACACTCTTGTAGAGTTTGATCTCTCCTTTCTGCACCTTCTCCTCATACTCCTGGTAGCGCTTCTCAAAAGCGGAGCCGTAGAGGTTGTGCAGATCGGGCACATCGGAGGGGCTAAAGAGCGTCCAGGAACCATTTTCCCTTACCCTTTTTATGAAGAGGTCGGGAATCCAGTTGGCTGTGTTCATATCGTGGGTTCTGCGCCTCTCATCGCCTGTATTTTTGCGCAATTCTAAAAAGTCTTCGATGTCGAGATGCCAAGTCTCTAAGTAGGCGCACATTGCACCCTTGCGCTTCCCGCCATTGTGAGCGAGTCCTGCTACAGTCATATAGGATTCGTCCCCTTCTACTTTGAGATCGAAGACGAAAGGGGCTGGATCCATAGAGGTTGTTTTTTTGATGCGTGTAAAGATGCAATTATTGACGGTTAGCCAGTTGTATTTGGTTACAGGCGTGCAGCCAAGAGGAAGGGCTAGCTCTTCAATGGCAGGGATGCGCAGGTCATAGGCTCTTGTTTCTCCCTTGAAATGGGCGAGAGAACCATCCGAGCGTTTTCCCACATGGGCATTTTTACGCACACGCAGTTTGCCTGCTGTTGGGACTCCCAGGCGGAGCATCTGATAGCGCAATCCCTCTACAAGAGGTTGCGATGTGTTGGTGAAAGAGATCTCTTTGCCGCGCGAGACGCAGCCATCTGTTTCTAAAAGCCCTTGCACTAAAGCCAACGTCTGAGGGCGGGGCAGGTGGGAGAGGCGAGGGGAGATATGCTTGCGGTTTTGGGCGTCATAAAGATCATCGCGTTCAAAAGGCAGTGTAGGCATGCCGCTTCCAATAATGCGTCCTGTAGTGGCGTCCTGCACGGCGCCTCTTCCCGTAGACCAGCGGATCTGCTTATAAGATGTACCTCGCTCTGTCTCCCAAAAATGGATGCCGCGAGATTGTAGATAGCTGCGGACGAATTCCAAGTGGATATCTGCCTGGGGGTTGCCAGAGACTCCCCATTCCGAGCTCTCTTTGGTCAAGTGGCCATCTCCCAGAAGAATGCCGTATAGGCGCGCATCTTCCTGATCGAATTCTGGAACAGCTACCACTTCTTTGGGGATAACTTGCGCGATGTAATCGCCTTGCGTTAACTCTCCCGCATCGATCCATTCACATCGGATTTTCCCTTTGGCAAGCCATTGTTGCGTGCGCTCTATCGACTGTTCTAAAGGCACTCCGCGGATTGCATACAAGGGATGGCCTGTGGTGACAGCAATTGGCTCAAGCGAGTGTTTACTATCCAGGGAGACCATAGGGCCATGCTGGTTGTAGGCAAATGTTTCCGTGACTTCGCGATAGGTGCCGCTGATTCCAAGGACAAGATCTCCTACCTGTATTTTAGAAATGGGTTTAATGCCTTTTGCAGTATGCACTTGAGTTTCTGGAGCAAAACATTGGTTCACTGCTACCGCGGTATCGTTAGCTACTTTGAGGAAGGGGATGACGCCTTGGGATGCGCCATTTGTTCCTTTGATCAGAGAGCCTGTGGCACGGACATTGGTCCAGTCGTTGCCGATGCCACCCGACCATTTGGAGAGTTGGGCATCATCTGCGATGATTTTGAAAATATTTTGCAGGTCATCCATCACGGTGGAGAGGAAGCAGGAGCTGAGCTGCGGGTGCAGGGTGCCTGCATTGAAGAGGGTAGGGGTACTGGAGACGAATAGGAATTGCGAGAGGATGTTGTAGAAGGAGATGGCCCTCTTAGTTTTTTCCTCTCCTTCAGAAGTGGCCAAGCCCATAGCAACCCTCATCCAGAAAATCTGCGGTGTCTCCAGCCTTCTTTGCAGATGATGGATAAAATAGCGGTCGTAGAGGGTTTGCAGGCCGAGATAGGTAAACTTATCATCCCTCTCGAGATCCATGGCAGCAGCGAGGGCATCCAGGTCGAAATCCAGAAGCGAGGGATGGATTCTGTGTACTGATATCGCTTCTTTAATGGTTTTTTTGAAGTAGCTTTGGTGGGCTTTTTTCAGCGATGGATCAGAGGCGGAGACTCCGATCGTTTCGCGGTAGATCACATCGAGAAGAAGGCGGGCTGCCACTTGAGCATAGGCAGGATCTTTTTCAATTTTAGATCTGGCAGCTAAAATGTTGGCGAGATCGACCTCTTCTTCCTTGATGCCCTGGTAAAAATTGGTGACGGATGATTCTAAAAGTTCTGCTGCGCTGACCTTTTTTTCCAGATTCCTACAGGCGAAAGAGAGCCGGTTATGCAGCTGGCGGTCGCTGATCCTATGTTCAGACCCATCTTTAGCAATGACAGTGAATATGCGCTCTTGCGTGGCGGGAGGTGCGATCTCTGCGGCATTTTGCTCTCGCCCTTTTTGCGCGCGGTAGAGGATAAAATCTCTGGCAGCCTCATAGAGCTTTTCATCCATGAGCGCGCGTTCGATCCAGTCTTGCAGAGTCTCTACATAGAGCCTCTCCTCTTTTTTGGCCGATTCCATCGCATGCTGGATGACCTTCTGGGTGAGCTGATTTACGGTGTCTATGATATCTTGCGGCGTCTCCTCCTCAATTTTGCGGGAGCGTCTCAAGCAGCGTTCAATGGAGGAGGCGATCTTCATCGGGTTGAAACGCACGGCAGTCGATCTGTCCTGGCGGTAGATCTTGAGATTTTGCGATGCGTTTTCCCTTTTGGCTTTTCTGCTGTCCCTGTAGATGATGTAATCCCTGGCCACATCATGGTAGCCATTTTTCATCAGGAAGACCTCGACGAAATCCTGGATTCCCTCCACTGTGAGGCAGGCCCCTTTGGAGGCCAGCTTCAACACCTGGCTTACGATCTGGGTAGAGAGCTTTTCTATCGTCTCTTTCAATTCGCTCTCCATCGGCTGGTCTTGCGCTAGTTTTTTTGTGTCGCGGAAGGCGGCGATAAGAGCATTTACGATCCGCTCTTTTCGGAAAGGAACCATCGTGCCATTTCTTTTGACAACGGTGACATGCGCTGCCTGCTGCTTTTTGCCAGGCATGGTGGAAGAGTCTTCGGCACAAGGCGTGGTTTCTTTACAGGAAAGTGTGGAAAATAGATCGATATCCGCTGCATTTTTTTTCATCGCCTGGCCCTCTTTAATAAAAGTTAAAAATGAAGTTTTGCAAGTATGTATACATGAATCACTTAGTGGTAAAGGATACTATATCTGGTAGCCTTTCCTTCTCTTGCACACTATATATTGTAGTTCCCAGTTTGGCGTCTACCAAAAAAAAAGTACAGCGCAAAAAAAGTTTTTTTGCCCTTTAGTAGGAAAAATTTAGGGAAGGAAATTTTTTTTTATGAGGATTTAGGAAGATGCTTTTTTTCTTTTGCGCGATCTCTCTTCCTGTTATGATGCATACAACCTTACCCTTGAAGAGTTAGGATGAAAAGAGTCTATCTCGTCCCTAATATGATCACAGCTTTTTCCCTGGCCTGCGGATTATTTGTCATTTTTAAGGTCAACATGATCGAGCCTGGGAGCGGCGATTATGAGGTTATATTGACCTCGACTCTGCTCCTTCTGGTGGCTGCGATTGCTGACTTTATGGATGGGGCGATTGCGAGGGCCTTCCATGCGGAGAGCGAGTTTGGGTTTATGTTTGATTCGCTTGCGGATGCGGTCTCTTTTGGGGTGGCGCCCTCGGTTCTCTTTTTAAAAAGCCTTTCGCTGGAGCAGGGGACGCTCCTCTCTTTTGGGGCAGCTACGGGAGCGATGGTCTATTCGCTGTGCGGAGTGCTGAGGCTGGTCCGTTTTAATGTGATCACGAAGGAGAGCAAGGGAAAGCCTGAGGAGGTGGCTGCGCAGAAAAAGAACTTTACGGGGCTTCCCATTCCAGCAGCGGCAGCAGCGGCTGTCTCTGCCAACCTCTTTTTCCTGTCGCCGATCCTTCCCGACCTCTTTCGGATCAATAGTGTGACGAGGGCGATTGTCCTGACTTGCGTCATGCTGCTGATCGGCTATTTTATGGTGAGCCGCTGGAAGTTTCCCAGCTTGAAACTGCTCCATTTCCGCGTCCCCTCCTTCCATTTGGCTTTTCTGACGGTGATCGTTGCGATCTTTGTGCTCTATGGCATACTCCACTACTTCTCGATAGTGCTGGCTGTCCTCTCTTGGACATACATTGTAGTGGCGATGCTCCTCTCTCTCATTCGTCTCATTGCGGGCAAGAAGTCAAAAACCCTTGAGGATTTCGAGCCTGAGCCAGATGAGTTTGAAGACATGTAAGGAGCACCAGCTCTCCCTAATCTAGTGTGAAGGAGTCTTTGTAATTTTTTCTCTAGCGTCATCTAACATCTCCATCCAACCGCTTAAATCAGATATCCTTTTTTCCATATCATCTAGAGAGCCATAGCATTCAGATGTTCTAGCAAATAGAATATCGATTTTCTCTACAAGGTCTTGTTTCTCTGCTTTGTTAAACACATGCTTTTTGGTCTGATGATCCTTATAAGAGCCGAGTAGATCAAACACTTCATACATCTTCTTGCAAAGAAGATCATCAGCATTTGTGGCTACGATTTGATCAAATAGAGTAGATAAGCGAGAAAAAATATCGTTTATCCGATTCTGTAAAGCCGTTGCAGCAACGAGCGAAAGCAGCCTACCCCGTATTGAGGAATGAACTGCACTCTTTATTTCATCAAATAAAGCATGTATTTGATTATACGTTTCAGAGGGAAGATCAGTATCATAGGGAAAGTTATGTAAAAGAGCATTAACAGAATTTATAGATTGGATGAGCTGTAGCTGTAGCTGATAGTGAGAACCAAGGTCTATTTCAGGGACGGGCGCGTCTGTGTCAAGTTCAGACTCTGGTCTGTGCGCCTTTATAAATTGTCTGCGGTCTAGCGTTGGCTGTTGCAATAGAGTAATGCATTTTTCTATTTTCGTAAGCGTTACTGATACATCTGTTAGAACTTCTTTTATGGAGTTCATTTCACTATGCGGAATGCCAAGGGATTCCTGACGAGATATAGGAAGTATCGAAAAACCCGTTAGTGTTGCCATAAGTTCTCCTTTAAGAAATTGTAAAGATCAGGAGGATAAGAGTTAGCAAAGATTTTTACTAGATATTTTTGCCTTCTTCAGGATCTACTATCATCATATGTAGCTGCTCAGGAGGTAGTGAGTCGTTAGCCTTTGCAACGAGCTTTTGCATACTCTCTAACATCTCTATCTCTGTATTTAGAGGAGATATAGATTGTGCAGGTGGAGTTTTTCGGTCTAGTAATCTCTTAATTTTTGTCAATAAAGTGTCAATTTTATGTAAAATGTTTTGTTTCTGTTCGCTAGTAAGTGTAAACCCCCCATCTTTCCAATTGCCAAAAGGAGTACATGCTAGCCGAAGCTCACAAGCTTTCTCACTGAGCTGTGTGTCGGGCTTAGATCTGGCTATATGCTGGAGGCTCTCAAATAGAGCATTCAATATAGGCATAAGCTTTACTAACTCATCAACCGCAGCTGCAGTTGTCAATCCTGAAAGTGCGATTTTGCGAATCACCGCATCGATCCGCTCCCATTTACCTACTATTAAGTCAAGGTCTTGATCGGTGACTTCAGTATTATAAGGAAACTCCTTTAGAAGTTTTTGTATTTGATTCGCAAGTTGTACTATCCCGTTAAAGAGCATACCTGATTCTCTTTTTACATGTAACGAACTGGCGAAGAGAGTTTTACAACATCTACTCCCTACTAAATCAAGCGAGAGGACAATCCTTGATTCCCATAAGCTTGGTGGCTCTCTCCTATAAGAGGCCGCTACAAGCTGGTTGCGATGCAACACTGGCCATGCTATTATTCCGAGGCAGCGAGATAGTCTGAATAACTCATCTTTTACTCTTACGAGATCGGAAGTCCTTTTAGGAATCCAATCCGTATAAAAATCATCCCTGGTGCAGCCCCTTACCAATTGCGTCATACCCCCTCCTTAAGTTAGGGATGAAGATCATAGATATTCGCTGCCTATTTTTCCATCGCTTATTCCTAGAATCGCGTGGAGGTTGTTTGAATGATCCCTTGAGCGCTACGTAATCTTTCTTGAACTGATGACAAAGGAGAGAAGCGAACCTCCAGCATATCTTGCAAACCTTGAATCTCTTTACATCTCTCAAATAAAATGCGAATTTTTTCCAGAAGGTTTCTTTTCTGTAGAATAGAACAATTATGGGTGCCTGTTTTCTCGAAAGGTTGTAAAAACTCCTCTATTTTTTTCACAAGTTGTTGCTCAGGTGCAGCATCCAGTATCTCTTTAAAGCAAGAGGTCAGTTTAGGAATAAGGGCATGTAAAAGATTGAGATCTGTAGCTCTTATTTCTGAGCTTGTCCGCATCCTGTTCACAATTGCATGCACTTCGCTAAGCAAACTTCTTATGGATGTAAGCTGCTGGGAAGTAGCTGCATTATTATAGGGGAACTTTTTCAGAAGACGCTCCATTTCAGCTAGAGTCCCTTCTGTTTTTTGAAGCATTTGATCGATTTCATCTCTTGAGGGAAGTTCCTCATCGCCATATAAATTAAGGGATTTGATTGTCTCTAAGACATCGCTATCATCACCTATTTTATCAATAACATTTCTCAATTGGAAACGGTTCAGTTGCCTGTCTGAGATAAAGTGTAGACAAGAATATAGATAGGTCAATTGTTCTTGGACTCTTGTTATTTCGTTTTTGATTATTCTTGGAGTGCAATCGGGAGAATAGCTACTATAAAGCTCTGTTGTGATACGAGATGCCATTATATCCTCCTAAGGGTATAAAAAAGTTAGTAGGATACAAAGCAAGTAAAATATTTACTACACATTTTTTTATAGAGAAAAATATGCTCCTTATTCTTATCACAGCCTTTCTTCTTCTGGCCATCCTGCTTTGGGCCTGGTCCCGAAGAGCCATCGAAGGGGTCAAGAGCCAGTTACAAGACTCTTTTAAAGCCATCTCCTTTGATGTGATGGAAAAAAACAGCCGCTCCTTTGTTGAGCTTGCCAAGGGGGTTTTGGACAAGTATCAGGAGAATGCAAAGGGAGATCTGGAGAGCCGCCAAAAGGTGATGGAGACCCTATTACAGCCTGTCAAAGAGCAGATGGCGAAGATCGAAGAGGAGAGCCGTGCCATGGAAAGGCGGCGGGAGGGGGCCTACGCTTCTCTTCATAAGCAGATCGGATCGCTCATAGAAGCAGAGAAGGGCTTGCGCACAGAAACCTCCAACCTGGTGCGCGCCTTGCGCTCGCCCAATGTCAGAGGCAGTTGGGGACAACTCCACCTAAGGCGTGTAGTCGAACTCGCGGGTATGCTTGGAAACTGCGATTTTTATGAGCAAAAAACATTGGAGTCAGAGGGCAGGATGCTGCGTCCTGACCTGATCGTCCACCTGCCTGGCAACAGGCTGATTGCTGTCGATGCAAAAACCCCTCTGGATGCCTATCTGGAGGCAATTGAACTTCAGGATGAGGGGCAGCGCGTGCAAAAGCTGAAGGAGCATGCCTTAGCTCTTCGCTCCCATATCAAAAGCCTCGCTGCCAAGGAGTACTGGCGCCAGTTCCCTGGAGCGCCCGAATATGTGATCCTTTTTCTTCCCGCTGAAGCCTTTTTTAGCGCAGCTCTCGAGATGGACAGCAGTTTGATCGAGCTTGGAGCTAGCAACAATGTGATTGTCGCAACGCCTACTACCCTGATCGCTATCCTGCGCGCTGTAGCCCTGGGCTGGAAGCAGGAGAGCCTCTCCCGCAATGCGGAAGAGATAGCCAATTTGGGCAAGGAGCTCTATGAGCGCCTGGGAGTGATGGTAGACCATTGGATAAAACTTGGAAAAGCGCTCAATATGTCGGTAGAATCCTATAACCAGGCGATCTCCTCTCTCGAAGCAAGAGTACTTGTCTCTGCAAGAAAACTCAAAGATTCAGGCGTGATCCCCTTCAATACGGAACTCAAGTCTTTGGAAGAGGTAGAAAAACGCGCGAAGACAACCAGCCAGATCAGCACTCTCTAGGCGATACGGATCTTTTCAATCCAGGTTTCTGGAATGCCTGCTTTTTTCCTGTTTTCTTCTGCAAAGAGAAATCCCTTCGCCCTTTTAGGGGAGAGGAAGGGAGAGAGGTTGTGGAGATAGGCATCCCAATCGCTCTCCTCACTCCCTTTAAGTTTGCGCAGCATGCTGTAGCCAAAAGCCACATGGGAGATCTCATCGGAGAGGATCTTTTTCATGAGCGCTGCGCTTTTTTCATCGCCATATTTAGCAAAAGAGCTGCCATACTGGGGAGCAAAATCGAGGTTGGCCATTTCAAAGGTCAGGCTCATTGCGCTTACGTAGTGCAAAGGCGAAAGAAGATAGGGGACGTGAAGCCAGAAATGGCGATAGAGCGGCAGGTCTCCAAATTGCAGTCCCATCTCCTGCATGCGCTGGGTGTAGAGGCGGACATGCTGCTGCTCCTCTTTCAGCGTGTGGGCCAGCCCTTTGCGAAAGTGTTTAGGGGCGTCTGGAAAGGCGAGAAGCGCCTGAGCCATGATCTCGACAGCGAGAAGTTCATGGCCAGCAAAACGGTGGAGGCAGATCGCTCTTTTGTCAGCGCTTCCATGCTCGTGGAAAGGGGGAAGTTTTTCCTGCTTTGTGCGCTTAGAAAAGCCCATAGAAGGAGGACGGATGGGCTCTTTAAAAAGAAGAGGGAGCCCTGGCGTCTGGTCGGTGAGCGTTTCAGGTTCGAAGAGTTTATCTTCAAGCTGGTCAGCTGAAAGGATGAGGATCGCCCAATCTCTTAGTTCCAAGCGTCCCTCAATTTGGCTTTACCTCAAGCACAAAATAGGCGGGGAAGGCAAAGTGGTTATTGGGCCTTGGAGTGACCTGCATATTTACCTCTTTGCCGACCATCTTTTCCAAGTCGACATGGGTGCTGTAGAGGTAGGCAACGGGAACTCCATTTTCCTTCAAGACATAGTCGCCTGGACGGTGTTTAAGGGTAGGATCAAAATTTTCCAATATGCCTGAAAGACTTTGGGCGTTTACTTTTTGTTCACGGTAAAAATCATCGATCTTCTTATCGGCATGGAAGCTTGTCCAACTGGAAAAGAGAGACTCTTCCACCTGGTGCCAGAAACGCATCTTGGAAGTCATATCCTTGCTCTTTTGCGAAAAGCTGCGTCGGTCCCAGATATTCGTGTCATAGAGAGCTGCTGCTTTGGCTTCTACTCCTGCAAGAGCGGGAAAAGTGATCTCCTGCAGATGGGAGCCATCCGAAGTGTTTGCTTCGAGATAGGATATCTTCTTTTTGAGGTAGATCTCCTGCAAGGCGGCCAGCCCCTCTTTTGCCTGTTTGACCTCATCTTCAAACTCTGCATAGCTCTTGATGACCTTTTCAAATTGGGCGATGGTCTCTTGAGGGTGCATCTGTTCAAAGGGTTTGCTGCACTCCTCTTTGGCCAGAAGATAGGAGGTATTCAAGAGGCTTTCTACTTCAGTTCTTCTCTTTTCCATCTTTGGCAGGTAGTCGGCAGGCCCAGCCAGGGTTACAAATTCTTTGCTCACGTAAAAACGGACGCTGTCGGGAGGCGTTATTTCCAGCCATTTGTTGTTGAGAAGGCTCGTCTGTCCTGTCACTTTGGTGCCGGCAGGAAGCTGTCCGATAACAGGCGCTTCCATATTTGGCTCAAGGCGGATATTGACCTTGTTGGCTTCGATTGTATTGTCGATGACAAAGCTGCGGAAGACATAGGATTTGATATTGTGCGGCGCTTTTACAGCCCAGAAATCTCCCTCTTCTCCCAGGATCAGGAGGAGGTCGTTTTTATTGAGCTGCCGCACGACATGGCCATCCAGGTCGGGCGCGGTTCGCAGGCGGACTTTGGCGCCGACGATCTTTCCTGTAAAAGGTTTAAAGGCGGCTGCTTCTTTATGTGCACTAGCTGTTTTAGAACTGTTTTTTGCTTCGTCTGCGACTGCATGTGAGAAAAGCAGAACGATAAGGGAAGCAAATTGCGAAAGCCTGTACATGGTCCTTTCTCCTTTTAGTAAAATACTAGAGTGAAGGAGGTTTAAAAACCAAGTTTTTTAAACATAATGATCTTTAACTGTTGAGGACTGCGCGGATATGTTCGCAATTTTTTTGTCCGCATGTGCAGCCAAGAGGTGTCCCGAGATAGACATGATAGCACTCCTTGCTATCCAAAGGATTGGAGACAGAGTAGAGGTTTTCATTGGTCTCTTTGATGTCCCAGGCGCGGAACTTCAACTCCTCTTCACGGACCTCTTCATCGAGATTCTCCGTGTGGCCGATCTGCACTTGCAAAGCCCTTGCAATCTGGCAGTGGATGCAGTTGCAATGGGGTTCTGCCTTCGGAAGGGAGTGTGGGTCGTCAAGGCCGAGAACTTTGGCGACGCCGGTTATTTTGGAGAGGATTTCTGGAGGAAGGTCGGGAGCGTCTTTCTGCTCAGGATTGTGCTGCATGGCAGATCCAAGGGTCTCGAGGCCGCCTCCCAAACCAATGCGGAAGGGGAACCCTATGGAGGATTCCTCTTTGCGGATCAGCTCATTAGGCTTCTCCTCTTCTACGAATCTGCTATGGGCGTCAAAAATCGTATCGATCTGCTCTTTGGAAAGGTCTGGAATTTCCGCTTTGTAGCCA
>Ga0207065_1217_pt1 | contig 10959 bp, 9 predicted proteins | sample Alteio_BWMinCont_27_FD_153492 | JGI IMG/M metagenome (GOLD analysis project Ga0207065, IMG submission 153492) | Enriched cells from forest soil in Barre Woods Harvard Forest LTER site, Petersham, Massachusetts, United States -... | ecosystem: Environmental > Terrestrial > Soil > Temperate forest >...
AAAGTAGCCGTAAACGTACAGGTTCTGAGAGGGAAGCAGATTGCTTGATGTTAAATCGCAATTGTACTGCCGTAGCAACTTTGTTAACATTCTGGCCTCCTGGGCCCGGGGCGCGAATGAACGACAGCTCTATTTCAGCTTCATTAATGGCAATATGCGAAGTTATCTCAAACATTGAAAGGATTCCATTTAGGATAAAGATATTATTAAGAGGTTTTACCCCATTGATCAAGTCATTAATTCTCGGATCGCGTACTTTTCCCGTGAATATCATTCAAGGTCCGCTTGCGGGCATTAGCTGCGCGCCGTTTCGAAGGCTGACTTGGGAATATAGCCAACCTGCATTTTCTTGCACGGAAATGATCTCATGTAAAACCTTGCTTTACCAATCCAACTCGAACCAGCGCTTTATAAAAATAGATCCCAATGAAGGTCCAGTTTGCTTTCAATTATCAGGCAATGATCCTATCGAACTCGGTGAAGCCACAAAACTGGTGACAGCAACGGGCGCTGATTTGATTGATTTAAACTGCGGCTGTCCGGTTAATAAAATTCGTTCGCGAGGGACAGGCTCAAGTCTGTTAATGAATCCACAACGACTTTACAAATTAATCATGGCGATGAAACAAAATACGCATGTGCCCGTTTCTATAAAGATACGCGTGGAAGGACATAGTAACGATAGATTTAATATGGAAATTGCCAAAGTTGTCAGTGAAGCTGGTGCTGATTTCTTAAGCGTGCATGGACGTCATTGGACAGAACACTATGAAACACCTTGTAATCATGAACAGATACAATTTTTTGTTGAACAATTAAAAATTCCAGTGATTGGTAATGGCGACATTGCTTGCGTTGAATCGTTACGTAAAATGTTTGCGACGGGTTGCGCTGGAGTCATGATTGGTCGCGCCGGTGTCGGACAACCCTGGTTAATAAGAAAATTGATTGCACAGATGCAACAAGATGAATTTCATCCGCCCGAACTTTCTGAAATAGGCAGAATGTTCGTAGAACATATTAAAGAGTTGTCTAGCTTGTTGGGCAATGACAAATTTGCGGTTATTCAAGCACGAAAATTTGCGAAATATTATGCGCGTGGACTTGCAGATAGAATGGCTTTTTGTGATGCGATAAATCATTGTGATAGTCTTGAGGAGCTGATTAAGATTAGTTTTAGATATTTTACCTAATAATAAAAGCCCCCATTTATCCCTCACCCAACCCTCTCCCGCTGTAAGTTAAGAGTCTTTTTTACGTCATGAGGGCGGGAGAGGGCTTTTATTAGTGACATAAAGATCAAATCGAGCAGTCATGGTCATTATTTACCGGGGCTACTACCAATCGTTTTGTAGCACAGATTTGCTATAATTATAGTATCTTCTTGAGAGAAGATACTATGCGCATTCTGATCGGGATTATTCTAAGTTTTTTCCTCATTACGGCCGCCACCGCGGCTAATTTTGTTCTTACATCGCCTGATTTTCATGACAAGGGCACAATACCCGATGTGTATAGCTGTGACGGCAAGAATATTTCTCCCGCTCTTAAATGGGAGAATCCACCGAAAAATACAGACGCCTTTGCATTAATTCTCTCAGTGCCTGATGCACCGGGAGGGACATTTTATAGTTGGATCCTTTACAACATTCCTGGCGAGCAAAAATCCTTGGATGAAGGCGCTGATGAAAATCTTCCAGACGGGGTATTAGTGGGTAACACAAGCATTGGCGATGATATCTATCGCGGGCCTTGTCCACCTGACAACTTAAAACATCATTATATTTTCACACTTTATGCATTGGATGCTAAATTAAATTTATCATCAGCGGCTGAAATTGATGATGTGCTAATGCATATCCGTAGACATACTCTCGGACAGGCTACGCTGACTGGGATTTTTAGGCATTAATAAAACCTTTGTCACCCCGCAAAATTTTTGCCCCTTGTTCTACGTAGAAATACTAAACTCTCGCAAAAATTTGTGCGGGGTCTGGTACGACCCCAGCTTACGTAAGCAAGGACAGCTCCAGGCCCCGCACAAATTCCTGTGAAAGAAAACATTCTTCTCACTGACTGAGGACAGGAATTTTGCGGGGTGACAGTATGGAAAATATGCATGTAGAGTTAATATATTAATATTTATTTTAAAGTCTGTTCTACTTTAACATCTGATACGACGCTCGTCACTCCAGGTACTTTAGAAGTAATCACGATAGCTTGATCCACCATATCCTGACTACCGACTGTGCCTGATAATGTGACAACACCGTGTTTAGTTGAGATTTGAATGGGAAAGGCTCCTGCTCCTGTCTCACCAAAAAGTTTATGACCTATGAATACACCTTTTACTTTGGCTGTGATCACATCATCACTGATTCCGGCTGCAGAGATTTTCACACCCGTCACGTCTACATCAGTCACACCCGGCTGGGAAGCTGCCATTTGCACCATTTGTAATATTTGTTCCTTACTCTCAGCATCACCTTCTAGCTTGATGACACCGCCAGCAAAAGTAATTTTGATATTGGGATAGGCACCAGCCAATTTATTTTGCAATTGCAGACTTTGGTCGTATTGTGCTTGATTCATCCCATCTGGAGGATTGACTGTAACTTCATAGGAATCGCCGTAAACAGGTTGAGGTTCAGCAATTGATAGAGAACTAGTGAATATCAATACGAGAGCAACAGTTATCTTTACAAAATTCATATTTTCTCCTTCTAATATGATCTTTCCATGGGTGGAAAAGGATCCATGGTCAAGGGCTGCATATTCACCGGGCGGAAACCAATCTTGCCATCAGCATAACATAATAAATGTTTTAACCAATTCTTATCATCGCGTTTTGGATAATCTTCGCGACTATGTGCGCCGCGACTTTCTTTGCGAGTCAATGCACTAACCGCGGTGACAAAAGCGACTTCCATCAAATTATCAAGCTCTAATGCTTGAATACGCGCTGTATTGAAAATCTGTGTTTTATCCGTCAACACGGCATGATCTAAACGTTGACGTAATACTTTTAATTTCTCAAGCCCCGCTAGCATATTATCTTCCTGTCTAAACACACCAAAATCACTCTGCATAACTTTTTGCATACCGCGTCGAATAACATTCACATCTTCACCCGTTTTTGTCGTATTCCAACGTTCAACGCGTGCTAATGCTGACTCAAGATCACTATCAGATGCATCATGTAATGGTAAGCCATGCTTGATTTCCTCTTCCGCTTTCTCGCCTGAAGCATGCCCAAAAACCACTAAATCTAATAATGAATTACTCCCTAAGCGATTGGCGCCATGCACCGAAACGCTCGCACATTCACCGATTGCATAGAGACCCGATACAATTTCATCTTTTCCATTTGCATCAGGTTGTATGACTTGTCCGTGCATATTAGTCGGAATACCACCCATCATATAATGGCAAGTCGGTACAACAGGTATCGGGTCTTTGATCGGATCAACATGAGCAAAAGTCATCGCAAGCTCACGTATTCCCGGCAGATGTGAATTAATCACATCAGCACCTAAATGATCTAACTTTAATTTAACATAATCGATACCCTGAGGATTAAAACCATTGCCCGCACGCAACTCAAGAGCAATCGCACGTGACACAACATCACGCGATGCTAAGTCTTTAGCATGTGGCGCATAACGTTCCATAAAACGTTCGCCGTTTTTGTTGATTAGGTAGCCGCCTTCACCACGCACGCCTTCCGTGATGAGAATACCAAGCTCAGGCAACCCCGTCGGATGAAATTGCCACATTTCAATATCTTGGACCGGAATACCTGCGCGGAGTGCCATACCCAAACCATCACCTGTATTGATCAATGCATTCGTAGTTGATTCAAAAATTCGACCGGCACCACCCGTTGCTAAGATCACAACCTTGGCATTGAAAAACGCCATCTCCCCTGTCTCAATACAAAGCGCGACCACACCGGCTATTTCTTTTTTTGCATTTTTTACAAGATCAATAACAAACCATTCATTAAAAAAACGTGTCTTCGCTCTAACATTATTTTGAAATAACGTATGTAACAAAGCATGACCGGTTCGATCTGCAACAGCACACGTGCGCTGTGCGATGCCTTTCCCATAATTTAGGGTTTGACCGCCGAAAGCCCGTTGATAAATTTTGCCGTCGTCAAGGCGTGAAAACGGCATACCCATATGCTCTAATTCATACATCATCTTCGGCGCGCGTTTACACATAAATTCAATACTATCTTGATCGCCTAAATAATCGGAGCCTTTGACCGTATCATACATATGCCAACGCCAATCATCTTCATGAACATTACCTAATGCTGCGGCAATTCCACCTTGTGCTGAAACCGTATGAGAACGCGTCGGATAGACTTTTGATAGAACGGCGACCTTCAAACCCGAATTAGCTAACTGTAAAGAAGCCGTCATTCCAGCTCCACCTGCGCCAACAATCAAAGCATCAAAAACATATGTGGCAAGCTTCATTTAAACTAATCTCCATAAAATTTCGACGCCCCAAAAAAAATAGACAAATAGAGCAAGAATCACCAGCGCTTGAATTAAAAAGCGCAAGACAACAGGTTTTATATAATCAGTAATTACAGTCCATACGCCAACCCAGGCATGACAAAATACACTTAATAATGCCAGTAAAGTAAATATTTGCACCCAACTCGTTGCAAAGAAATCGCGTAGCTGAACAAAATCAAAATTAGGATACTTACAAAAAAATCCGACTAAGACGATAAAATAAGCTGCAATGATCAAAGAAGAAAAGCGCTGTATTAACCAATCACGCAAACCATTCCCAGTTAAGCTCATGTCACTCGTTAATTTGTTTACCATAACCAAATCCCTATAAGAATCGCCCAAATTATGCTAAACATCAGCGTCAGAGCTGCCGTCAAACGCGCCATTGCAAGACTTTCTCCAATTCCGATATCCATGATCAAATGACGAAAACCTGCGACAAAGTGATAACCAAATGCAGCTAACGACAACCACACAATAAATTTGATTCCAGGTTTCATCAACATTGCATGAACATGATCATAGCCCGTTTGTGAATGTGTCACGGTCTGCAACATCCATAAAAAAAATGGAATCAGTAAAAAAACAAAAAGCCCAGAAAGTCGATGCAAAATCGATATAACAGCTGTTAACGGATAGCGAATAGTCAAAAGATCAAAATTGGAAAAAGGTTTTTTCTTCATTGCGATTCCTTTATAAAGTCTAAGATCCTTCTTTGGTCATCAAGCGACGAATATTGGCGACCGCTTCTGCCGGACTTAAATTCTTTGGACAAACAACAGTGCAATTCATGATAGTACGACAACGAAAAACGCTAAATGGATCTTCAAGATTAGCTAAGCGTTTCTTAGTCGCCGTATCGCGACTATCTGCTAAAAAACGATAAGCCCAGAGCAATCCCGCCGGCCCGACAAATTTTTCTGGGTTCCACCAAGATGAAGGACAAAAACTGGTGCAACAAGCGCATAAAATGCATTCGTAAAATCCATCCAGTTTTGCACGTTCTTTTGGTGTTTGAATGCGTTCTTTCTGTGGCGCTTCTGTATTGTTTTGTAAGTACGGTTGAATTCTTTCGTATTGATTAAAGAATAAAGTAAAATCGACGGCTAAATCACGAATCACTGTCATATTAACCAAGGGTCGGATAACGATGGGAGGTTTCAAAGATGAAACCGCTGTTTTGCAAGCCAGACGATTCAAGCCATTAATATTCATTCCATCAGAGCCACAGACTCCTTCGCGACAGGAACTACGAAAAACTAGTGTTTCATCTTTCCCTTTTATTTTGAGAAGTGCCTCAAGCACCATCATATCGGAATTAGGCGGGATCTCTAAATCATAGTCTTTCATGTAAGGTTCAGAATCAACCTCGGGATTATAACGGTAAATAGAGAAGCGCATGGAGAAGTCTCCTGTCGTTCACAGTGCGTTTAAGATTAAATGCTCCAGCTATACGTTTATTTTAATCATTGTATAACCTTTAAGCCACTAAATCTATTGATAGAACCATTGATTTTGTAAGCTTGAAACAACTATTACAGAATTGCTCATTAATTTGATCTTTGTTTGAATTTCTGTAAAATATCGATCGATTACTCATATTGGCTTAGGATGACAAAATGGCATTTACTCAATCAAAATACTCAAGCGAAGCAAAAGAAGCAACACATCCTCAAGGTGAATTACTAACAGAATTTGCGACGAGACATGATTTAATGCTCGCACCTAAATTTGCTTTTGGTCAATCCAAGCCTTATCTTCCTCAAGTATTTCGCAAAACACCCTTTCGAATCAATGAACCTTTTAACAGCGAGGGTGATCCTCTTGCCATTGTCATTTTAAAAAATATATTTGATGAAGCTGCCTTTGATAAATCACAACATATTAATCTCCTTGAAAAATTAATGAAGAAAGATTCGGGCTATAATCACCATCTTAGTGATAGAAATGGCGCAACTTTACTTATGCAGTTTCTTTACTTATTGCCAAATAGCAAGTTTCAGAAAGAACGTGAAGAAATGTATGCTGATATAAAAAAAGGTGCCACAAAAAACCTATATTACCCTTTAACATCTGTCATGAATATTTTAATCCCTTTCATCGCCGAGGAAGATTTAACTCTGAAAAGCAATTTTCAATTTTACTGTGGGAATTATCAAGTTACTCTGTTCGAGATATTATTCTACAGCTTTGGGTCAGGTTCTCCAACGATTCGTGATAATGAAATTCTGGATCCTTTACAAGTACTTAACTATGGTTTTAGATCAAATGTATTCACCGACATTTTACTCCGAATTCTTGAAAGAATGTTGACACAACTCGAAGAAAATCCAAGTTTAAAAGTCCGTGATTTCTATGGCCAATTATTTAAAAACGCGACAATACTTGAAGATGCTTTGACTGAATTGAAAATGCGAAAGCAAGGTGTAAAAGAAGAACGGATAAAAGAAATCCGCGAGGAAAGATATCATAAAAAACACCAACCGCTAAAAGAAATAAAAGAACCGGATAGCAGTGCTATAATACAAAAAAGTCTTGAAAGAGCACCATTGACTTCTACTCTATTTAAAACAAAATTTACTGACGAAGAAATTTATTTATCACAATGCGCTCCCTACACAAAAGCCTATATCGAAACTTTTAAAGATAAAATATCACCTTCAGATATCGTTAAAGAAATGAATTTGACAAAGGATGAGCTAGCACAACTTGACAACTGCTATGACAAAATTGTCACTAATAAAATGATCGACAGACCCGTGATGCTTTTCGAAAAAATTTATGATTTCAGCACAGTAATGGCATTTAATGGTGTCGTTCCATTTCGCAATATCCCATTCATACCTCGCGATATACAAGCTTGGAATCCAGCTATAACTACCTTCAAAAATATTATTAAGAAAATTAACGATGATAGAATGGCGAATGCGACTAAAATGGCTCAAGCCATTGATGATCCTAGTCGCGATCGACCAAGCTTGCGATGATTTTGATATTGTATGAAGAGGTTACTGTCCAAACAAAAATAGATATTTCCCATAACCTCTTTTTTTCAAATCTTTCACTGGGATAAATTCGAGTGCAGCAGAGTTCATGCAGTAACGTTTGTAAGTAGGCGCAGGTCCATCATCGAATACATGACCCAAATGAGATTGGGCGTGTTTGGAAACCACTTCGGTACGTGTCATAAACAGACTATTATCTGTTTTTAAAACGATATTATCTGACTCAAGTGGCTTGGTAAAGCTCGGCCAACCTGTTTTAGAATCATACTTGTCGAGCGAACTAAATAAGGGTTCACCCGAAACGATATCTACGTAAATTCCTGGTTCTTCGTTGTTATAGTAAGCATTGTTAAATGCAGGTTCAGTGCCTTGCTGCTGCGTGACTTGATATTGCATAGGTGTCAATTTTTGTTGAAGAACTGCATCCGATGGTTTTGTATAATTCTGGAAATCAACGTCTGCTATAACCAACACGGGACTCAATGTGAGACCTATTATGAACAAGGCTTGAATAAAAATCTTCATAAAAACCTCCTATATATAGTATATCAGTTACTAGCAAATTAATGACCGCATTACCCTTAAGCATCGAGAAAATAAGTAAATTTATGTGTGATTTGCTTTATTTAACTATTCATGGTAATTAAGCAGACTCATTTTTCTCAAAAATATATAAGGAATTACTTATGTTAAGAATAAAAGAAATGTTAAACCCAGGTTATGCAAAACCAACCGCTTCAGAAAAAAAAGCTAAATCAGAGGAAAAAGAAGTGGCTGTTAAAAAAGAAGAACCTGCTAAAAAACAAGAAGCAAAAGATTCCTCTACCTTAGCTCCAGCTAAAAAAGCCGGCAAAGGATTAGCTGGCAAACTCGCACTTCTGGGCTCTAGGGAACTGACAGATTTCCAAAATGATGTCGTCGATGCATTCAATGCCGTTAGAGATGATAAAAATGCTACAGATAAAGATAAAGCTAGAGCAGCTATATATATCCAGAATATCAAAATGTGCCAAAATACAGATGCAGATGTCGTCACTAAGTTAAACAACCTAATGAATCACCTTAAAACAAAGAAAAAAAATATTTTCTGGGAAGATTTATCTCATTACAACTTATTTACGAAGCATATTAATCCAGTATTGGAAAAACATAAGAGTTCGCTTGACTCTTCGGCAGCGCCAGTAAAGAAAAAAGCTTAGCCGCCTCTTCCTACCCTCACTGCCATTAAGTTAAGCTCGACAGTCTGTCATGCCAGCGTGCTTTTAGCTGACATCCAGTTACCGCGCTGGCTGGATGCCAGCTAAAAGCACGCTGGCATGACAGGTTTGGAATGCTTTCGGGTTTACTTAATGGCAGCGCCCCTCTCCTCCAGCACGCTGGAGGAGAGGGAATATTAAGAATCTATTTTGATATTTAGATCACGCGCATCAGCTCTGCCATGATCGTCTATGACTCTTACTACAAATTTTCCAGGTTTTGCTGACCATAAGAAAACTTGATCGCGTCTAGTCTTCGCAACAAAAGTTTCGTTAATAAACCAATGTAACGTCGCAACATCTGCATCAGCAATTGCGGTCAATGGAATTTTCTGATTCTTATCATTCGCGCGCAGAATGTAACTCAACTGTAGACGCGGCGATGTAATCTGTGGATGAAATCCTGAATTATTCGCATAGGAACAATTCGGATTATATGCTGGCGGTGTACGACGTTGCATACCCGCTTCTTTAAAAATTTTGAGTAAATCAGAAGGCCAGAACTCATAAATTTCAAACCGGGTATCTTTATCAAAATGACAAGCACGCAAACCGGTTTTTATATCGATGGGAACTTCACGATAAATCGTGTCAGTCTTTATCGGTGATTTACCGGGAATAAACCACGTCAATTCGGTATCTTGACAATAACGTGTCGGCAATAATCCCGATGCTTTACAGACAGGGATTTGCGTCAACTTCAAACGTTGTGGCATTTTTGCTGAGCGCAGTAAACTGCCTCTTTCATTGGCTATCGCGTCAATCAATTCAAAAAAGAGTGGCGCAGTCATATTTTTGCCGACAAATTCCGGATTACCCACATTATCGAAATTACCTATCCACACAGTGAGAACATAAGGACCTACCACACCAACAGACCATGCATCACGATACCCTGAGGAAGTCCCTGTCTTCCACGCGACGGGGATTTTCTGATTTGTCACCACAGAATAATTCAAGCCTGTGCGCGGGGTATTTTTTAACATGTCCAATACTAAAAAACTGGCTTCCGGACTTAATAAACGTTTTCCTGCTAAGATCGGTTGATCTTGATGCATACGTAACGGACGCCACAAACCATCATTCGCAAGCATTGCATAAAGACTCGTTAATTCTTGCATCGTCAATTCAGCGCCACCTAACACCAATGCTAAACCATAATAAGACTCTGGCTTCAGATGACTGACTTGTGCTTCTTCTAATAATTGATATAAATTGGGATTTGACAACTGCGATGCCAAATAAATGGCGGGAATATTTCGACTTAGCACTAAAGCATCTTTCGCTTTAACAGGACCCATAAAATCATAATCAAAATTTTCAGGGTTATAACTGCCAAAGCTATGCGGAACATCTTTCAATACTGTATTGGGATGAATCAATCCTTGATCCAAGGCTAATCCGTATATAAATGGTTTCAGAGTAGAACCTGGTGAACGTTTGATTTGCACACCGTTGATTTGTCCGTGAATGGCTGAATTAAAAAAATCAGCAGAACCTATGTAAGCTTTGATGCCCATATCACGTGTGTCAACCAACAAAATTGCTGAATTGTATGCGCCTAGATTTTTCTTGCGCTCTAAATAACGTTGCGCAACATGCTCGAGCATTTTCTGCAGTCTGCCATCTAATGTCGTTACAATTTCACGTTGTTCAGAATAAGCTTCATTCAAAACTGAATTAACGAAATGAGGTGCACTATAGGGTAACGCGCGTACCGATTGCATTTGTAAAGGAAGATCAGTCATGAGCTTTTTATCTTGATCTTCAGGATGCTGCGCAATCCAACGTTGAAAAAGTTTATTACGTACTTCTCTTAAGTTCTTTTTGCGCGGTGTTCGTTGGAGCGGATTCTGTGGAATGACAGCCAATGTCAACGCTTCCGGCAGCGTCAATTGCTTCACTGGCTTGCCAAAATAAATTAAACTGGCAGCGCCAACCCCTTCAATGTTATTTCCATAAGGTGCTAAATTTAAATAAGCTTCTAAGATTTGCTTTTTGCTGTAATGCATTTCAATTTGCGCAGCTCTTAGAATCTGCCAGATTTTACCGGTCAAGGTTTTTGAATTGATATGAAAACGAATCCTCGCCACTTGCGGTAATGGTAGTGGTTCTGAATGCAAATAGGCAGTCCGTTTGTGCTCATCATAAGTCACCGTGTATTTG
>Ga0207065_1219_pt1 | contig 10835 bp, 14 predicted proteins | sample Alteio_BWMinCont_27_FD_153492 | JGI IMG/M metagenome (GOLD analysis project Ga0207065, IMG submission 153492) | Enriched cells from forest soil in Barre Woods Harvard Forest LTER site, Petersham, Massachusetts, United States -... | ecosystem: Environmental > Terrestrial > Soil > Temperate forest >...
ATACCACGACATAGAGGAGTTCATGCAAGGGACTTTCCGGGCCATCTTAGTCTTCCTATTTGTCGTAACAACTCTGGATGCTCGCCAGATCAAAGTTGATTCTTCGCCCGCTGAAGCAGACGCGAGCAAGCACATCCAGGTTGTCATTGTCGGAGTTCCAGAATTTTCGGTAAACGCTTATCAGAATAAGATTCTGAGTGCCCAAATAACTAAGCGTTGTAAGGACGTCAGAGCGTTTTTTCGGGACAGATTTAAAAATCAGGTAGATTTTCACATTCGATGCTCAAAGAACAACACCACTCGTGAGTCTCTTCGTACCCTATTCCAGGGAGAACTGCCGACGTTCGCAGCAAATAATTTGACTCTCATCTTCATCATGACGCATGGTGAAATCGATGACTCAAGGCACAATAACTTTGTTTCCCCAGATCTAACACTTGTAACCTCGGATAGTGTTCACCCAGATGAGAAATCGTGGCGACTTTCGACGATATCGGTCGGAGCCGACTTGATGGCATGGCTTGAAGATGTCCCGGAAGGCTCAACGATCCTTACGTTCTTGGATACCTGCCACGGGGGGGCCGCTGCCAACCTGAGCACGAAGATCCAAGGAAGTCTTGCGCAGATGTTCGGCCTTAGAATGCTTGTCCTGGCTTCATCCATAGCGCAAGAAAAAGCATATGGTGCGTCCTTTACCCAGGCCTTATTAAATCAATGGGCGACTAGTAAAATTTGTCTTACGGATGCTCATTTCAGTGAAGACATAACTAACAGAATCGTGGATATCGTCGGAGGGATTTTTTCGCCTTACGAAGGCATTCCACAGCCTATTGTGCGATTCAATGGGGATCTTTGCCTGCCATTGAATAAGCTCCAAGCCGGGAAAACTCGTTTGCTCCTTACCTATTCTGGCGTTTCGTCTGCTCCCACGTCTTTCTCCGTTCGAAATGCAGACACCGATATTGAAGTGACGAAAGGCACGCTGATAGAAAATCCTCTTCAGCTTCTGAGGCTGTTACCTGGTTCGTATAAGGTCGTTGTGACAGAAGAAGGGAGTTCTCCAGTCAATACGGTCGTCGATCTTACGTCTGAGGAACCTGGCATGGTTTTTGTGCGCGACTTAAGACATCCCAAAGCAGTGGCTGTCGCATACAAAGCTGCGGCAGATGGAGCGGAGACTATCGGCTTGCCAGCAGCCGAAGTGGCGGGTTTGCGAAAGCGTTCAATAGCGATCAGTCTAGCCAATAATGACTCTGCTGGAGCAGCTATAGTCCAGGCTGACCTTAGAAAGAGCGGAGATGAAGATGCTCACTTAGAAACACTGCATGGTCTAGCGTTTAAGAATCTAGAGACCATCCAAAGCTACATCTTCCAATTAAAATCCTCTAGAGAAGTGGTCGGCAGGCGCTTGATACTCACGGGGGATTTTGCCAATGCAGCCACGCTCTTAGAACAATCCCTCTCCGGTATTTCGGATGGTGAAAGGCGCAACATGCTCGCGCAACTCACTTATTACACTTACGGTGCGGCGGGCGAACCAGCCGAAGCCGAACGAGTCAGATCAGCCTAGACGTTGAGCTTAGACGATGCATATGTCGTCGGCGAACGAATGCCTGACTTAGAACAACGTGCCAAGAGCTCGAAAGAGGCTGCGGATACCTTTCGGTCGATGGCCACGATCAACATGATGATTGCGCTCAAGAAAGGCAATACTTCAGAGACGGACGTTCGAACTCATGAGGGAAGTGCAACGGAATGGCAGCAAGATATACTTTGGAGCGTTCGCAATTCCGACGCTGGCGGGTCTATAGACTGTCCGAATGAATATGTTCCGGTTGCACGCGAGTGTATCGTCGTCGGCGGCCGTAGTTGCTTAATGAGGAAAGCGATTGACGCTGCTAATGTCAATCACCAGGCCGAGGCGGTGCGGCTTTCTCTGATTACTCAATGCCACAATCCGGCAGCGGCGGATCAGATTAGGAATCTAGGCCCCCAGGCCCTCACAGCCTATCTGACATCCACAGCCGCTGAATCTATGGGAGAACGCTTGTGGGTAGGGTTCGGCAGCGTGAAGGTAGATTTCACTGAGGCGAGGAAATATTTTCTAATTGCGGCAAATCACGGAAATGCTCGGGGAATGGCTAACGTCGGCTGGATTTACGAGAATGGATTTGACGTGCCTCAGGATTATTCGGAAGCTAAGTTTTGGTACGACAAAGCCATTTCTCACGGCGACGTAATCGCCAACTGGAATATAGGTCGCCTATACGAGTTCGGGTGGGGCGTCCAAATGAACCTTGATGCCGCTCGATCGTGGTATCAAAAGGGTGCGGACAAGGGACATGCGGCCTCAAGGCAAGCCTTAGACAATGTTGGTCACAATAATCCCATGAAAATGTAGAGGGTTCGTCACCCCGTATCTCGTTTTACGATTGCGTTGTAAAGTTCAAGTGTCGTTGAGGAGTTGCTGCGCGCATGATTTACTGCGTAGTGGTCAGTTCGGTTGCCCCGGTTTTGTTAGCAGGGAAACGCGTCCCTGCAGTCAGAATCGTGTGCGGGTCGATGTGGAGAAGGGCAGCGGGATGTACTCCAGTAATGGATCCGTGGTGAGCTGCGGCAAGAACGTGGGGCTTCAGTGCGCTGCCGAAAAGCCGAGCGATGGTCCGCCAGCGTTCCACGTCAGTGTCGCCAGTAATAAGATAGGAAAATCCACCGGCGCCGAGGCCCGTCACCTTCAAAACGATGCCGCAGTTATTCAAAGAGTTTACGTGACCCAGTCCGGACGATATTTCTGAAGGACCAGCGCGATACCGACGACATCCGAGTGGAAGTCGTCAAATCCCGTAAGGACGAGCCCTTTTACCCCGTGGTCTTTCAGAGCAGTCGCAAACATTTGCTTCATGTTTTGCGAATCCGCAATCATTTCGAAAGCCGTCGAGAGAAACAGCTCTGCGTTCGCAATCGAGTCAATCGAGGACAAATATCCGGTTACTTTCGGTCACCTCTTGGTGATCCGATAAGGCACACGGAAGATTTTTTCTCCCGCGCTGAGTCGGACTGGAATGATGCCAATCAGCTATTGCGGGTGCTACAGGGCCGGATCAAAGCCGAAGACACCGAGGTTGAAGGTTTCAACATCGGCGCAAATTGTGGCGAAACGTCAGGGCAGACTGTTGGCCAAGCCCACATTCACCTGATTCCTCGCCGGAAGGGGACGTGGCCGATCCGAGAGGAGGGATTCGAGGAGTGATCCCCGGAAGGCGCGTCTATCAATCTCCACGCGTATGGCAACATGGAACTGCCAAATCGGTTTTGGGGCAAAGTCCACTCCCCTGGTACCCGCAAGCATGATGTCGCTGCTTGTGAACTGGGCTGGTAGATGCACCCTGTTTGAGAAGCAGCGGGTATGGGACTGGGGCTAAGGATACACAACGGGCTGTCTGGCTTGCCTCAAATCGTATGCTTTATGAGCGGCTGCATTATCGGCCAGAATCGACTAATTCCGGGTCAGTTATCTGATTCCCGCATGGTTTATGGGCAGGCATTCAGGCTGCGCTCGCTTGCTGAGGAAAAACTACAACAAGGGTGAAAAGATCTCCCACACTGAGATGGGGAAGCTCATGCTGACCGATCACAAGACTTTGCCAAGCTGGAACTACACGTTGGCCCCATCAAAAATGTAAACTTATTTTTTGCGCGGCCCCTTAGGTCGACTGGAAAGACATTCCGCCAGCAGCGGTTGGCAAGTAATGACGAGGTGGTATGGGATCAGGGGAGGCAGTAACTGCGGCACAAGCAGGCACCTCAAGGCCGCCAAAGCGCAACTTCGCTTCACGTGTCTTGGGGTACGACCTCTTCATCTCATTCGCACTCGGCCCGCCTCCGCGCGGCACTCACAGTTACGCCTCCGACCTGGCGCGCCGCCTGTGGGAGCGCGACTTCACCGGATCATCCCAATAGCATCCGTCGTGCAATCGAGAATCCACCCGAGCTTCGCGCACAAGACTGGGGCATTCGGACTAGTGGAGCAGGGCGGTTCGTCGACGGGGCTCTGGCTGGGCCACGAAAGCATAGAGACAACCAATGCCTACGTGCATGCCAATCTCGCGATGAAGGAAAAGGCCCTTGCAAAGGTCCTGCCGATGGATACACCATTCCGGCGATTCCATGCCGACGACCGCTTGTTGGCGTTCTTGGAATCGATCTAACGACGTGACTGAGGGGCGCGAAATCGTGCGTCTCTACTTTCATCTCTAGCAGCTATCTACAGGCTAATAAACACTTCGCGACTTCACGTTATTTAAAGCGGAGTTTGGCGAGAGCTTCAGCTATATCGACGAGGTCATCCTCGTTCGCCGCCTGAACCACATCGAACCAGGCCTCGTTCACAGTGTCGGGACGAAGTGCGCCTGCGATTGCGGCACCAATGGAAGCTACTGAGTCGGAATCGCCGCCCACGTTTGCTGCAAGCAGAATCGTTTGCTCAGCGGACTCTGTGAGTAGGGCCAGGTTTATTGCTAAGGGGACCTTGGTTTCGGGCTTGTTTGGGAAGTACTTCTCCGCAAGGTCGCTCACCAGCAGAGTGTCATGCGTCGAGAGATCCTCGTGCATTTTCCAGATCGAAACGGCGATCGTGGGTATTGCCTTGCCCCTCGATGCCGGAGTGAATGCTTCTGCTTTTCGGGCTGCCTGCATGGCCAAGTCGAACACTTCTGCCGCAGGCTTCCCCTCCAAGGCCGCGGAGATCGCACCGGCAACGGCTGCTGCAGCACAGATTGCCAGTTGGCCGGCGTGGGTTGGGATGGAGGACACGTAAGCGCCGCGAACCAACTCGTCCAACCGGTTCGGGGAATAAAGCACTCCAACAGGTGCTACCCGCATGGCGGCTCCACAACCATCACCGTCCAGGGCAGTGCGACTTGGATCGCCCAACTGGTGAAAGGTCCACATCGACTTCACGCCGGGATGGACGGACTTCCTGCATTTAAGCAACTCTTGGCCAATTGCCGTGTGAGACGCTCCATGCGTGCGAAGTACCGCCCTCGCTACCGCTATGGTTTGCTCGGTGTCATCCGTAGTCTCACCAATCCGCCATTCATGCTTCAGATTGCCGCTGTAGCGTGGGATAACGTCCCCTGGACGGCCATGGAATCCGCTGATCCCTTCCGGGTACCAGTGCAGGACATCAGAATGGGACAGCATCTCGGTCTGTTTGCCTATGGCATCGCCTGATGCGAGCGCCTTAAAGCAAGCCACGACTCGTTGTCTGTATCCCAAGGTTTTGGTTCGTCCCGGACAGCTATTCTACCTAACCTATGCACAGAATCCGCCCTATCTGAGGCAGCCTGCTGAATTCTGGTCCTCATCGTTTTTGCTGGATCGTGTCTGGAAGGCCCGCTAAGTTTCTTCTTTTGTCGTCTCCTGTGCTCCCTTCGCTGTAAGTGTCTGTATTTCCTGGGCTAGTCGTGCATAGAAATTAATGCACTATTCAGCATGTCAGCGGCTTGGCGAGCACCGGCAAGAAACTTGCTGGTCCGGTCGCGATATCTCGAAGGCGTTTCATCAACCGCTGAAACAATCCACGCTCCGCATATTGGTCGCTATAGCTGATTCCTACTCGCCCAGCGTGCTTCCAGATCTTGGCGGCCACAAACAGAAACCGCAGACGCGCCGTAGCCAACGTCGTATGTTGAAGTTCCTCCGGCGGCACTCCCTCTTCCCGCTGAAACAGCATCAACCAGCAATTCAGGCTGTAAGCCAGCATCACCAGTTGAAAATGCACGCAGTTGGCGGCCCACCGCCCGGAAGGATGCGCCGCCAATCCGGCATCGTTGTTGGCTTCCTTGATCAGGTTCTCCGCTCCCGCTCGCTGACGGTAGAACCACTCCAGTAGATCGATGGGCCGGTCTATGTTCGTCACGAACACCCGATAGGTATACTCCGGAGTGTCGAAGAGTTGGTACTGCTCGCGCTGTTGCGGGCCCTTCTCCTTCTTCTCATAGCGCAAAGCGATAAAGCGGTACGTCTGGCCCCAACCTTCCGGCTGATACCAGAATTCGCACTGTTCATCGGCGTCCGTATTGCGCGAAGGCCTCCAGTCAGCGGTTTGCAGTCGTTCTAGTAGACGCGTGGTCTTGCGCGCCACGATGATGAAATGGGCCTTCGCTTTTTTGTAGGCTTCGACGGCCTCCCAACAATAGAAGCCCGCATCGGCCCGCGCGAAGATGGTCTCAATGCAGGTGGGTAAGGCGGCGAAGACACTCTGCAGATGGCGCGCAATCTGCTTCCCATCGGGCCGATCGCCATTGCGCAATTCCCCCCAAATGTACTCGCGCGTCTCGGCCAGAAACGTAAGTATGGGCTGAAAGCTTTTCTTTCCTTTGTTTTTCGGGTTATAGCTCTTGCGGGCACCCATCTGCCGGCCATAGACGGTGTGCACGGTGGTGTCGGTGTCCAGAGTGATGGACTTCAGTTTTACGTTGGCCGCTTCCCACACCCGTTCCCGTAGGATGCGCTGCAGCTGCAGCAGTTGGCTCGCCACGTTCAGATGCAGCGACGCTAGAAACCGCCAGAAGGTACTCTGCCCCGGCAGCTCGGACACTTTCAGGATCCCCGTCAGCATGGGATCCTGGGCCACAAAACGAATGTGATTGAGGCGGGCGAACCCCACGTACAGGGCCAACACCATCCCTAGCACGAACTGATAGATGGTCATGACTCGTGGAATTCGCGTTACCGTCAGTGTTTCCGCGACTAAGTTCTGGAAGCCCAGTTTCTCAAGCATGGTAGCCACCGGAAACAGGCCGCCGTAGGGAGTAAGATGCTTGCCTCTGAAGTCGTAGTGCGTGGAAGCCGCAATTTTATTGGGTTCCTGGATATCTGCTGGAAAGCCTTGCTGGACGCGGGATCTGTCGTTATGCTTTTTCTTGTTCTTCACCTTTTGGGTGGCCTCCTGGAAATCGGCTCGCGAAGCGAACACTTCGCGGCCTCTCTGTTTTACAACAGGATTTCCAGGGGCCCCAAATGGTCCAACACCTCAGCATCCTTCCATCTGCTCTAATTCTGTGCATAGGCTAGGTTCTACAGCGACCGGATAGATAGATCCGCGAAAACGCGGCAGTGTTGATTGACCGTTACGCTGCTACTTCCTGGAAAGTCGATGTGCTGGAAAAGATCGCCGGCAAATATGCCTCTACAAGCCTCGGGTTCATCTCACAGATTGCCAGCGTTCTTGAGACCGTTCGCAGATATTCGCGAAAACTGGGATTAGATTACTGTACGAACGGACAAAAGGAAGGCAGTTTCGGCCGCTCCTTCCCCTGTCCCGTTCTCCAGTTGACCCTCGTGCGCGGATTCAATAGCCTCGCGCCATGGAGGTGTAGCAAAATCCCCTCCGTGCGTAATACCCCGTCAACAGGCTGGCGCATCGAGTAGTGGATCAGTTTCAGGTGGACACAGCGCTATCGGGATCGCGCTTCATGTAGAACTTGCGGTCATCCTCATGTGTGGTTTGGAAGCCGAGTCGTTTGTAGAGCCGCAAAGCAGGGTTGATTTTCACGACGGCCAGGCGCACAGCTTGATTGAGACGTGCGGCCTCGCCGATTAGGCGATGCATCACCTCAGTGCCGATGCCTTTCCGCTGAAAAGGACCGTCTACAAAGAGCTGAGCAACAAAAGACCATCATCTTGCATTGTGCTCTGCAACCAGCCAACGTCGAAACTGTCGACGGTGATGATGCGGACCTGCGTCAACGCCCATTGCTCGCGAAAACTGCCCGCGTGAGCAGCCATATTCAGATGCAATTCCTCAATGATTTTCTTCATTCCGGCGAAGTACAGACGTTTGCAATATTCGAAATCTTGAGTGCTCGCGGGACGAAGTGCGATCTGCATTGGCTTATCCGTAGCACGGACGATGCTGGTTTACAAGCCACTGGGTGGTCGCTGGATTTTAACCGCAACCACTACCGCGCGTCATTCGGTAGCGGATGAAGTTGCAGGAAGGCGGCTGCGGCGTCGCGGGCGCGTCGCGCGATTTCGCGGGGGTTCGGCCGCCCGACGACGCCGGGCAGCAGGCTGACCATCAAATCGCGCCAGGGCAGCCCGGCGAACTGCTCGGCAAGTTCGACAGGACGGGCTGTGAGCAGCCCGGACGCCTGAGCGCCCGCCATGATTGTGCGCAAGGCGGCGCGGCTTGCCTCGCGTCCCGTAGAGTCGAGAGCACGCGCGACTTCCGGGGCCTGGACCGCCTCGGCAATCGCCAGTCGGAATACCGCAATGACCGTGGGATCGGTTACCTCGCGGACGAGCTTCGTCCCGAAGGAAGTCAGCACTTGCTCCAGGGTCTTGCGATCGCGCAGCACGGGCAGGTCAGCGGGCACGTCAAATCGCCTGGCGCGCTCGCCGATGCAGGCGATCAGCATTTCCTGTTTGTTGCCAACTAGCGCGTAAAGCTCTCGCTTCGAAACGCGCGCGCGTCGCGATCTCAAGCGTGCTGGTCGTTGCGTAGCCGCTCTTCATGAACGCCGCAAAGGCCGCCTCCAGGATGCGCTCGCGCACCGCGGCTTCCTCGCCGCCTTTCTGGCGGCGTTTTGACATCGATGCCTTAGCCATCGCCCGCTCCTTGGCGACCATGGTACCGTATAGTACCACCATGATTGCCAGCAGGCTCGCATACACTTAAATTGCCCATTTGCGTTCACAGGAGCACTCATGGCGAGAAATCACGGAGGAAACTGGAATCAGCAAAAGACTGCACAGCGGACTGTTTCCAGCCTGCCCCAAAACATATGAATTTCGTCTGCCGACGTTTCTAACCGGAATTACCTCATTTCAGGACCCTTACTTGATCAGCGGATGGTTTATGGGCAGCCAACGGACTCGGAAAGTGAACGCCAGACTTTCTCCATCCTTAATAGATGCAGGTATACCGCTCCTCGCAGCGATCCCGTCGGGGGAAAATCAGCCTGTTCTGATCACTGCCAGCTTTGTTTGGTTTGATCGAAGCGACCTCGTACCCAGGCACAGTAGCTGTGTTCGAAGCTTGGACTCAGCCCGAGTTTGCGTTCCGCGTAGCAGGGCAAACAAGACCGGCATGGCAACGGCTACCAAACCAGCGGTGATGAGCAATGGCTTTCTCCTGAAATCCAGCTTGCTCGCCCCGCGCTCGGTCATGACCTGAACAATCCTTTCATTACTTTGAATACCCCGACCGCTGTTAATTTTCCGAAGGCTTCTCAACGTGATCAATCACGAGAATCTCCGCAGGGCCTTCTTGCGATTCCAGTTTCAGCCCAAGCTCCTCCTGAATTGCCGTGATGATCGAAGGCCCAGAAAAATCCGTCGGGGGTGAACGTTCTCAGTCCCTTGCTGACCGCCCATCGGGGGTTGGCTGTCATCTGGCGTCCACTTCAGTGTGAAGTCATAGTTGCCCGTGAGCCCGGTCTTATCCAGAACGTTGCGGCCCAGTTGCTGCGACAACAGATGCGCCAGGCTCTGTATGGAAACCGCTTGGCCTGTTAGCGACCCTCCCCCTCCTTGAATCAACAGCATCCCCGCTCCTCCCCGACCGTCAAGGACTTTGAGTCCGTTTGTGTAAGCGTCGCCAGGTTTTGATTCCTTAAGTTTGGGACCGTTCTTCCCAATGACCAACGCATATACTGGACCTTCCATAGTTTCGCCGTGTAGCGTGAGCTTAAAGCGGTCCGCCAAAAGCGCCTGAAGCATGCGTTGGTTCACAAGAATACGCTGGTCTGGATTAAGGTCGTGCAAACATCGCTTGCGCGCATAAGCCCTTCTGGCTTCGCTGTGCGTCCTTCCCCAGTCTTGACTCTGCTGGGCGGACGCGTACAGTGTCGTCATCGTGCGCCGCCCGCGCTGCTACAGGTTCGTTCCGTTGCTACTTGCATTCCTGACTGTTGGGAGTTGGCACGCTACCGCGGCTTCGAAAGACGCTTGGATCGAAGTGCACTCCCCGAATTTCACCGTCATCAGCAATGCCGGCGAGAAGGAAGCCCGGAAAATCGCCGACCAGTTCGAGCAGTTCCGGGAGGTGTTTCATAGTTCATTCCCGAAATTGCGCGTGGACCTTGGCAAGCCGCTGACTATTTTCGCCGTGAAGAATGAAGATTCGCTTAAAACACTGCTGCCGGGTTATTGGGAAGTGAAGGGCCGCATCCATCCCGCGGGAATCTACGCGCCGGGAGAAGAGGAGCATTTCGTTGCTGTCCGGACAAACATCGAGAGCAACAATCCGTATGAGATCGTTTATCACGAATACACGCATGCCATCATGAACCTGAATTTTCGGGGCTTGCCGGTGTGGCTGGGCGAAGGCTTGGCCGAATTTTTCGGTAACTCCACGATTCATGAGAAAGACGTGGAAATCGGCCACGTCTCTCTGTACCACCTCCAGGTTCTTCAGCAAGAGCGCCTGATCCCCATTGAATCGCTGCTTATGGCCGACGCGCAGTCCCAGTACTACAACGAACAAAACCGCGCTTCGATGTTCTACGCGGAGTCCTGGGCCATCGTGCATTATCTGCTTCTTGACCCCGAAGCGCGCAAACGTCAATTGCTGTTCAACTTTCTATCCACGTGGGATGCCAGCGGAGATCAGCTTGCGGCGGCCCAGAAAACTTTTGGCGAGTTGAAGAACTTTTCGAAGGCGATGGAGGCGTACGCACGCCAGCAAACTTTTTACGTTGGCAGGGTGAACACAACGATACACGGGGACCCGAAAAGCTACTCGAGCCAGGTCCTCTCTCCCGCGGAAGTGGATGCCGAACGGGCGCTTTTTTACGTACACACACAGCGGCCGAACGAAGCCCAGGCCG
>Ga0207065_1220_pt1 | contig 10834 bp, 10 predicted proteins | sample Alteio_BWMinCont_27_FD_153492 | JGI IMG/M metagenome (GOLD analysis project Ga0207065, IMG submission 153492) | Enriched cells from forest soil in Barre Woods Harvard Forest LTER site, Petersham, Massachusetts, United States -... | ecosystem: Environmental > Terrestrial > Soil > Temperate forest >...
TTTGCTCTTCTCCCCTATTTTTAAACCTACCTTTTGCAATATGCCGGAACCACTGCCAAGCAATATATCTGCGAATGGGATCTCTGCAATAAGAGAAGAAAGAATAGTGTTAGCAGCAGTACCTTCTGCTTCGTCTTCTTTTTTCTCTTTCTTTTTTAAGATATCTGATACATTAAAGAGCTGCTGTGGCTCAGCACTTTTAATTTCATCTTTCAGCCGCTGTATCTCCAGCTTCAGTTCTTCTTTGCTTCGTATCTCTTTATCGTAAAACTTCATCAGGAGTATATTTTAGCAGAAAAGATTTTTCAGGATGCAGTCTTATCTTTTTCATCGCTTTGCTCTGTCATAAGCTGAATGAACCTGCCTGCAAATGACCTGACCATACGCTTGCGATTGGCGATGAGAATAAACAAAGCAACGACATACAGCAGGGATGTTATTAAATAACCTAAGATCTTAGAGTCTGTCCAGGATGCAAAAACCTCTGCAAGAAAAAAGCCTAAAAAAAGTAAAGTTGGCAACAACACAAACATGACAACGATAAGGTAAATAAAGTAGCCGAAGATGGCAGAGGTCCACTCTATAATGCTAAGCTTTAAGAGCTTAATATTGAGATCTATATAGTTTTTTATTTTATCGCGCAGGTTGTTGAATAGCTCCATCTTTTGCCCGGATTATGATTGATAAATATCATGTTCCAGGTCCTCGGTTTGCTTTTTCATCTTGGTTTTCATGTCATTAATACGGGCCTTCAATTTCTCCATATCTTCCGCCCTTTTATCTTTGTCTGTAGCCATTAAGTATCCTAAAAGCGTGCCTAGGGCTATGCCTGCCAGTAGTGTAGTGAGTGTCTTTCCTGTCCTTGCCATATGCTTTGTAATTGGAGACGCAAAGATACAAATACAGTACTGAAGATGCGAAATCATTTATTGTTAATTCAACGCAAACAATGGGTGCCAGCCTTATTTCTGATAATACCTGTTTGCAAGAATATACTCCTCAACACTTTGCGGAACAATGTAGCGGATGGATTTCTTTTCCCTGACCTGCTGACGGATATATGTAGATGAGAGCTGCAGCAAAGGGGCATCTACAATACTGATACTGGCATCGTAGGTTTCCTCAACTTTGAAGCCCGGCCTGTTGTATAATATAAACTTATAATTAGATGTAAGCTGCTCATAATTCTTCCAGCGGGGGATATTCTGAAAACTATCTGTACCCATGATGATAGAAAAATGCTCCAAAGGAAATTTTTCGCAGAGATAAGCCATGGTATGCACTGTATAAGATGGCTTGGGCAGCTGAAACTCTACATTGCTGGCCCTGAATTTATTATTGCCCTCAATGGCCAAGTTCACCAAGTGCAAACGATCATATTCATTGAGCAGGGCATGGGAATCTTTCAGTGGATTATGCGGAGACACAACGAACCAAACCTTATCTACATCTGTATATTCAAGTATATGGTTTGCAACTATCAAATGGCCAGTGTGAATGGGGTTGAAACTGCCGAAATACAATCCGATATGCATGGGGCTAATTTAGTTGATTAGTCAATTAGTTGATTAGTTAAGAGGTTAAATAATTGGGATTTTGAGAATCGGGGTATTAGTAATTTGGAAATGGGAATCAGGAATTTAAATCAAACTATGATCTCTACCCATATCTTGTCTGCATCCTTTTTGCGGATACTGAGGTAATAGCCCGCTATCTGGATGGCTATGGGATCGCCCAGGGGGGCTATCATTTCCACCCACACCGGTTCGCCCGGCACACAGCCCATTTCCATGAGTGTGAGCTTAAAATCGCTTTCTTCCTGGTCTTTTATCACTGCGCGCCTGCCTGCGGGAAGCGCTGAAAGGCGCAGTACTTGAATTTCTGATACTGGCATGAAGTGCAAAGGTAGGATTTGTTGCTTAGTTCGTTTGTTCATTAGTTCGTTTGAGGCGGATTGCCCGATTACCCCGACCCTCTCCATAAATGGAGAGGGTGGTATAAAAGTCTAAATTATCGGGGAAGACGGTGTGGTTAATTTGTTCGTTGGAGTTACAGTAGCTCCGCGGTGCCCAGACTAGCTCTACGCTGTTATGTGGGGGTAAATCCATTAAGCGGGCTGCCAGCGCATTCGCGCTGTTCAGTGCAGAATGAAGCAAAGGCTTATTAATTAAAGGTCTCATAGTTTGGTATTTGGGTGGAATGCCCGATTGTCCTGTATATTGAAAAGCGGGCATTTTTTTGAGTTGTTTTCTTGTGAAGTATTGATAATGCTGTATTATTAGGTTTATTGAAATGTCCGATGGGTGCCTATTTGGACCTCACCCTGACCCTCTCCATAAATGGAGAGGGAGTGAAAAAGTCTAAATTATCGGGGAAGACGGGTGTAGTTAATCAGTTAATTGGTTCATTAGGGTCCAGTAAAAAATCTCTTTCATTTCGACAGTTAGAGTTTGCAGCCTAGTAGCTGCAAATGCTGTGCCGGAGTAGTGAAAATGTGGATATGTTTTTTGTAAGGCATGAATTGTAAGTTCTAAGCCTTGAATATTTTTTGTTGACAAGAGCAGTAAAATTAATAAAAGAGTAGCTTATGTAACCTCATAGCCAAACTGCCACAGAGTGGTACAAGCATTATTGAACTGCATACCCTGCCACCCGGCATTTACGTCTATAAGATAAGGGAAGAGGGCAAAACAATGCTGCAGGGCAAGATTGCTAAAGATTAAGTAAATTGCAGTACCGGATGCTATACTGGCATCCTGCCCTACCAGCGGGGCTGGATAGTGAAAGTAGATAGCAATTGGTGCTGTGCTACTACAGATACTAATGAAATCTTAGGCATACGAACTGCCTCAAACAATGAAACATTGAAGCTATGGCCTAACCCTGCAAATAATTTTCTGAATATAGAAGCCTCTTTCAAGATAGAGCAAATAGAAATTGTGAATACACTTGGACAAACTGTCCTGCGTCATGCATGCAATACAGCAAAAGAGAGTATTGATATTGGCAAGCTATTGCCTGGCTTGTATTTTGTGCAGGTGAATAATATATATACGCAGAAAGTGGTAAGGGGGTAAAACAATTAACTTTCTTTCCCCACAGCCACCATATTCTTTTTGTATTTAGAGGGGCATTTCATTTGTATACCGGAACAGATAAAGTCATCGCCTTTCATGTAGCCTTTCATCACTATCTGCTCTGAGCGCTCTATATCCTGTGGCTTTTCGCCATTGAATATCACTTTATTGACATTGCCGGATTTGTCCTTAGCATAAAAAATAAAATGATTAGGGTCTATTTTAGGATCGTAAAGCATTTGCTTGTCTTTTTGCAAAAAGGCTATCACATGTGTGGCTTTTTCGGGCTGCTTACCGGCAGATGCGAAGGTCTCGTAAGTGCTGAAATCGCCAAACATGCTGACAATAACACAGACAGCCGCCGCTACCAAAACAAGGATAAAAATATGCGTCCTTTTCATGAGGCAAAGGTAAATGAAATTGGGATAAGTGCCGCTAGAAGATGATGAAGATCAGCAGGCAAGCATCTTTTAGCATTTACTTATACTTATATATCTCTTCCAGCTTTTGAGCCAAGCGGATACTGGAGAGCACCAGGCGCCTCTCCCCTACTGTCATGGCATTTTGTGCGTAAGCATTATCCAGCTGCGTAGGAGACATTTCCGTACCGTTTACTTTGCCATTCTTATAGGCAGCAGATATTGCTAAAGGGTAGCTTTCCACATAGGTCCACTGGTGCACAGCAGTATGTTCTTTCAGCTCATGCAAAGCTGTGAGCTTGTATTTTGGTTCTTTGTACAGTTTTTCGGCAGCGGCGGGGATATCGTTAAACGCAAGGTCTTTACTTACCAGGCCGTCCCAATAATGGTGCAGTGCCTCAGGCTTTGCTGCCCCGAAGGTCACTTTTACCGAATTGCCGCCTTTATCGCCCTCGGGAAAAACATCTGAGAACATGGAAGCTGCATGTAAGGGCTGGTGCACATCTTCTATCAAATGGAAAATCCAGCAAAGACCCACCGCCTGTTCTGCAGGGTCTTTTACCATCATCAATGAATCTGAAAGGCCAATTATCTTCACCTCGGCATTGGGCACATGAGGCTCTTCGCCTTTTACCTTCTGCCCTTCGGGCACATAGGGGTAGTCCACATAATGCCATACGGCATGCACAGGCCCGCCATATTTATCATCTTTACGTGCCTCGTCGGGGAAGGTAGATGCGAGCATAAACAAAGCCAGGTCTTTATTCCCCGGACTGATACCTGCTATACGCTGCGCCCATTCTGTGCTATACCATGGATGGGCTTTGAGTGTTGCAACTACTTTTCCCAGTACTACAGGATCATTGGCTTTGAGATAATAATAGGCTATAGCGCCACAGGTATTGTGCCCCTGGGCGTTCCAGCAATAGGCTATAAACGGCATGAAAACTATACAGGATAATAATTTCAGTGACTTCATTCTGACATTTAATTTGGGTGGGCAAAGTTGGGTAAAATAAGACAGGCTGGCAAAAGGGGTAACAAAAAAATAATATAGGTGCCACCCATTGATAAACCCAGGATGACACCTACTAAATTTTGTGAAGATATTATTAAGCCTGAACCAGGGTATCTAATACTTTGTTCATGCTGCGCACAGCTTCTGCAGACTTGTTGAAAGCTTCCTGCTCTTCGCTGTTCAGCTTGTAGTCTATTATTTTTTCCCAGCCGTTGCTGCCAATAACTACAGGCACACCCATGCAGATGTCTTTCTGGCCATACTCACCATCGAGGTACACACAGCAAGGGAACACTTTCTTTTGGTTGCGAACGATAGATTCCACCAAAGCAGCACCGGCAGCGCCCGGGGCATACCATGCAGAAGTGCCAAGCAATTTAGTGAGCGTGGCACCACCTACCATTGTATCTGCAGCTATTTGTTTCAGTTGGTCAGCATTCAGCATATTAGATACAGGGGTGCCATTCACCGCAGCAAGGCGTGTAAGCGGGATCATAGTAGTATCGCCATGACCGCCAACAACCACAGCATGCAGGTCATTCTGAGAACAATTCAGAGCCTGCTGCAAATAGCATTTGAAACGTGCGCTATCCAGTATGCCACCCATGCCTATTATCCTGTTCTTTGGCAGCCCGGTGGACTTCAAAGTAAGGTAGGTCATAGTATCCATAGGGTTAGATATAACCACTATTATAACATCAGGAGAATATTTTAACAGGTTCTTGCTCACTTCTTCAACAATACGAGCGTTGGTGCCTATGAGTTCTTCGCGAGTCATACCCGGCTTGCGTGGAATGCCAGATGTAATTACCGCAACATCGGAGCCTGCTGTTTTGCTATAGTCGTTTGTAACACCAGTGACACGGGTATCGAAGCCCAGCAATGATGCGGTTTGTGTAATATCCAGCGCTTTACCTTCTGCAAAACCTTCTTTAATATCCACAAGCACCAGTTCTTCCACAAGCTGCCTGCGAACAATATTGTCTGCACAGGTTGCGCCTACTGCACCGGCGCCAACAACAGTAACTTTCATTTATTTAATTTTTTTAGGATGACGAATAAAAAACAGAGAGGCAAACCTACATGAAAAACATGAATTAAGCGCTATAGATAAAAGCAGAAAAACATTGCAGTTGCGTATCATATTTTTTTTATCTCAAAATGATATTGAATTGCATTATTAAATCAAAAATATAAGGTACTCCTAATTTATGCTATATTTTTGCCACCCGATTTTAATAGAAGGCATAGACAATGAGAGTACTGTTTCTTTTCCTTTTGTCCTTTTCTGCAAGCAGCCTTTTGGCACAAAATACCAGTATATTATCACCAAGTGTGCTGGTAATAGATACTACGCTGAACGCAATGCCAGCTTTTAACAGTGAAGTGATGAAAAACACGCAAGGATTTCGCCTTGTGGGCTCTGAACGGGAAGCAGGAAATAATATAGTATATACCTACAGTAATGGAAGGGATGGTACAATTCATATAAGCTACCGCTACGTGCGTGAAAACGGGAAAGACATCATAGTGTACCAATCCGTATCTGCAGACCTTGATGTGATCACCGCTATTTATAACGGGCTCTTTCATACTTCCATAGCCCCAAACATAGACCAGGCAAGCGCTATAGGCGGCCCGATAGAATATAGGCATAATAGCTACCAGTGCATGATGCAGGCATACGACTACCGGCCCGGATACTGGGAGCTTTCCTTTATAAAATAAGCTTGTTTTTCAAGGAAAAAGGTTCACACATCTTCATTTTTGTAATGGTAATTTATTTGTTTATTTATGGCATTTTTCATATCATTGTATATCTTTAACGGAAATACTGTAACCACATTTAATAGCTGATAAATATTTACTAAAATGAAGAATGTTTTTTACCTGTTTGCTTTAGCAATGCTATTCATTTTGCCCTATTCTGTGAAAGCACAATATGTTCCCTGTGCAATAAATAGCCCGGCGAGTGCTACTTTCCCGTACAATTACCTAAACGGGTGCAGCGCTTATAGTGATTTTCCTGATTCATTTACCACAAGAGGTGGCAAAACCAATATTCATTATGCTACCGGTACTTGCCCGTCTGCGGCATCAACCGGCGGATATGATTATGAAACGGGAGCAATCGGGGATACTGTTACAGGCTTATTGGGCGATACCATCCACTTCAGAGTTTATAACGACTCCTGCACCAATACTTCTTCCTCCACTACATCTGAGACTTATGCTTTGTATGTAGATTTTAATCACAATGGTTCTTATAATGACCCTGGCGAATTTGTATGGAGCAGCCTGATAGCGCCCAGACACAGCGATTCGGGTTATTTTGTTATTCCGACTAATGCAGTATCCGGCCACTCACTGATACGGCTGTTTTGTGTGAATGATGTATCAGCCAGCAGTATAGACCCATGTAATCTCAATCAACTTAACGGCTTCGCCAATGGCTTAGCGATAGACTATGATATGGTGATAAAAGCCTGCAGCGGCACTCCGCTGCCCGATACTATATTGACAGCTGCGCTAACATCTACAATATGCTTTGGAACCAGTTTGACACTAAATGCGCAAGACAGGGATACACTGCCGGGAATTACATTCCAATGGCAGCAAGCCTCTTCTCCCACAGGTCCCTGGACAGCTGCAACATCTGGTACTGGTATGGATACTTTAACTTACTCAACCGGGCCAATATATACCAGTACTTATTACAGGTTGCAAAACACATGTATAGAAGGCAATGGTACAGATACCAGCGCTGTATATGCTGTGACAATAAATAATTCTTCAATCACCATTATTTCCCAGCCAATCAACTCTATAACCTGCCCGGGCGGCAATGGTAGTTTCAACGTTTCTGCAACTGCAGGCAGCACTCAAATTACATATAACTGGCAGGTGAATACGGGTAATGGATTTCAAAACATTTCCAATACCGGTGTTTATTCCGGTGACAGTACCAGCATACTACATATTACAGGGGCTACAATAGGCATGAATGGATATGCGTACCGATGTGTAATGAGCGGATATTGCCTAATACCTGCAGTAACAATAACAGATACATTGAAGGTTGTGCCCACTGTTATCAGCGCCCAGCCTCCTGCCACAGCCAATACATGTACAGGTGGTATAACATCTTTTGGCCTCACAGCCACAGGCTATAATCTCTTTTATCAATGGCAGGTGGATACTGGTGTGACAGGCTACCATAACATGAGCAATAATACGGTATATAGTGGTGTCAACAGCAACCAACTGAATATAGGCAATGCACCTGCTAACTTGAATGGTTATCATTACAAATGTATAGTAACGGGTTTTTGCGGAACATTGATCTCCAGCGCTGTAGCTATGTCTATATCTCCGCCAACCCTTACAGCTTTTGCAACAGGGCCAACAACCCTCTGCCCCGGCTATTCTGTAACGCTGAAGGCGAACATCAGCGGCACACCAATAAGCTACCAGTGGTCACTGAATGGAGTGGCTATAAATAATGCAACTGATTCGTTTTATACAGCAACTGTGGCTGGTGCTTATACTGCAACATTGACCAATTCCCAGAACTGTGTTATAACATCAAGCCAGATACCTGTTTTCTATTATTCTGCATTACCTTCTGCTATAAGTGTAAGCGGCCCGCTTACTTTCTGCCAGGGCGGTTCAGTAACCTTGTCTGCTACAACCTTAACATCAGGCGTTACTTATTTATGGAAGCTGAATGGCAATTATATAAGCTCTGCCAACAGCACAACATACACTGCGTCTGTAACCGGGAATTACACATTGATAGAATATGATGGTAATTGCTACACACCTTCTACTTCTGTTGCAGTAAATTCTGTTGCACCACCCAGTGCAACGATCACTTATACGGGGCTCCCATATATATGCAGTGGCGATACATTAGTTCTTAATGCCCCTACCGGCACAGGTTTATCCTATCAATGGCAATATAATAATATAAATATTAACGGTGGAAACACATCCTCATTACCCGTTAGTTCGAGCGGCAGCTATACAGTACAGGTAACTAACAGTACCGGTTGCAGCACAACATCTTCTCCTCTTTCCATAACAGTAAATCCGCTGCCCCAGGCTAATATTACGTCAAGCGGCTCTGCATCTGTATGCCAGGGCGCCCACGTAGTTTTGAATGCGAGTGCAGGTAACAATCTTACTTACCAATGGCAAAGAAATAATGTAAATATTAGCGGCGCAACAAACAGTTCTTACATTGCTGATTCAAGCGGTTTTTATACCGTAATAGTAACAGGTAATAGTACAAATGGATGTTCTGCTACGTCTACAGCATTTACAGTTACTATCCACCCCAGCCCATCGTCTTATATATCGCATACAACGCCTACCACATTTTGTATGGGTGGCAATGTGCTGCTGAGTACTAATCCTGACCCTGGTGTATCGCACCAGTGGTTTAATAACTTAGTTGGTATACAAGGTGCAACAGGACTTTCATATACAGCTACTACATCAGGTTCATACACTGTAATGAATACCCAGGACGGATGCTCTGCATTGTCCCCTGCAACAAATGTTGTAGTAAATCCTTTACCGGCTGACAGCATTGTGCTATACGGTGCACCAGTTGTATGTTCTAATAATCCATTATTACTAGAGGCTTCTCTTGTAGGTGTCAATCTAAGTTATCAATGGTATGTGAACGGTATTGCAATACAAGGTGCGAATGGTTATCAATATCCAACCACCCTTGCCGGACAATACAGTGTGGCTATTACTGACGCTAATAATTGCACGGGGTATTCTCTGCCTCCACTGAATGTAACTGTAGGTACCACTCCTAACCCTGTGATTAATTTTGGTATAACATCTGCCGGCGCAACATTAAGCGTGAATGGAAACTATGTTACATTCCAATGGTATGAAGGCACCAATATTATTCCCGGGGCTGACAGCTCAACATTTACCCCATCGCACACAGGCGGCTATGCAGTACTTGTTACTGATGTAAGCGGGTGTACAGGAATGTCACAAATATTCCCGGTATACAGTCTTACAAAAGTGCCAAATGTCAGCAACGATGATAATATCAGGATTTATCCTAACCCAGCCAGCTCTATTATTAATATAGAAGCATCTGTAAATGTAAATATCAGAATATCCGGTGTTGACGGTAAAATAGTTTTACAACAGGAAAATGCCAAGACTGTAGACATCAGCCAATTGGCTACCGGTATTTATATGATACAAGTATCTAATGATAAGGGCCTGGTACTAAAGAATGAAAAGTTAGTGAAGAAAAACTGGTAAACCAGTATTAAATAATTATAAAAAGGTAGCCTATGGCTACCTTTTTATTTTGTATGCCATTCCTTTTATAGCTATTTTTTTACCTTCGCTATATTATACCTCAAGTTTATTTTTATGGATCGCGTTTACGATAATATACTTCAAACAATTGGCAATACCCCATTAGTGAAACTACATAAGGTTGTAAGCGACCTGCCCTGTACCGTATATGCAAAAGTTGAGACTTTTAACCCCGGCAATTCGATAAAGGACCGTATGGCTGTGAAAATGCTTGAGGTAGCTGAAAAAGAAGGGAAGATAAAACCCGGAGGGACAATAATAGAAGGAACATCCGGCAATACGGGGATGGGATTGGCACTTGCCGCCATTGTAAAAGGCTATAAATGCATATTTGCAACTACAGATAAACAGTCGAAAGAAAAAGTTGATATCCTGAAGGCCCATGGCGCCGAAGTGATAGTATGCCCGACAAATGTAGAGCCTGAGGATCCCCGTTCTTATTACCAGGTATCCCGTCGCCTAAGCAAAGAAATACCCAACTCATGGTATGTGAACCAATATGATAACCTGGCAAACCGCCAGGCACACTATGAGCAAACCGGGCCAGAAATCTGGGAACAGACAAAGGGTAAAATAACACACCTGGTAGTAGCAGCGGGCACAGGTGGCACTATAGTAGGAACGGGAAAATATCTGAAAGAAAAGAACTCTGATATACAGGTATGGGCTATTGATACCTATGGTTCCCTGCTGAAAAAATGGTTTGATACCGGCGAACTGGACATGGGTGAAGTGCATCCATATATATCTGAAGGGTTTGGTGAAGATTTTCTGCCTATGAATTATGACCATGATGCCATAGACCTATTTGAAAAGGTGACTGATAGGGATGGTGCTCTTATGGCAAGACGCATCACCAGGGAGGAAGGTATCTTTATTGGTTATTCTGCGGGTTCTGTAATAGCAGGATTACGACAGCTAAAAGACAAGCTGAAAAAGACAGATGTTGTAGTTGTGATATT